>Ga0268262_10006157_pt1 | contig 11599 bp, 9 predicted proteins | sample TergutNc150P3_FD_190354 | JGI IMG/M metagenome (GOLD analysis project Ga0268262, IMG submission 190354) | Nasutitermes corniger P3 segment gut microbial community from laboratory colony in Florida, USA - Nc150 P3 (SPAdes) (version 2) | ecosystem: Host-associated > Arthropoda: Insects > Digestive... | reverse complement strand
ATTCCTTTATCGCAGACCTTGCCGTTGGCACGGGCGCAGGCCAAATAAAAACCGGCTCTCTCTCCCGCACCGACCGTATTTGCAAATACAACCAATTGCTCCGCATAGAGGAGCAACTTGGCAAAACCGCAAAATACCAAGGCAAAATAAAATAAGCGTTTTTTAAGAACGTTTCAACACTCGCAAGGCAATTAAAATTTGCACCGCTTGTTTGGGGAAAGCTATTATTAGAATTCCGCAGACAGAGGCGGTTATGCCTAGGGTAAGTGGTATGGGTAGGTATTTTGTACCTGTTAGCAGTAGTTGTAGTAGCGAGTGGTCTGAGGAGAAAAAAGCTTTTGCCATTTTGCCTGTGAAGCTGGAGTAACGGTGAATTCCAATCGCAAGAGCCCAGCTTGCGATTTTCCAGAATGAAAGAAAAACCACGCCTTGCAAAAGAACGAGGATTCCGATTACGCGAGCTGTTCGTATAGGTTCTAGCATTGTGGGCAATTTAGAAATTATTTGTATTTTATGCTCAATGTTTCGGGCATTTTTACTGATAATAGCGGTATTACTGGTTTGCGCCAAAGATTGGGCCCATTATACCAAGCAAAATGAGGTTCGCGATGCTGTGCTTGCAGATAATGCTTTGTGGGCAGCTTTTGCTTGGGGATTGCAAGAGAGGCTTGCAAACAAAACGGAAAATAATTATATGCCCGGAAGCAATAATTTGGAAGTGGCGGATTTTGTTCAGATTTTTGACTTGTCTGGCGGAGATATAATAGCAGCTTCCCGGAATGGGAGTTTGGTTCGCAAAAATAAAAATTCAAAAAATTTTGAAACTATAAGCAATTCCTTTGCAGAAAAAAAACGAGAGCTATTGTCTGGGCTTGGAAAAAGAGCAAATAATATTCTTATTTTGCCTTTTAAAGGAGCTTTGGCTTTTTTTGATTATGAGCAAAAATATTCTATAATAACGCTTTCTCAAATAGGCACAAGCTCGCTTGAAAGTTTTTCTATAAAAAGAATTGCAGTTGAAGGCGACAGTTTATGGATAGAATTTGAGGGAACAATTTGGAAGAGAAAAATTGACTGGAATAAAATTAGCGAAGACCGTTTATTGGCAGAACCAAGTTCCTGGAAAAAAGCGGATAAAATACCTGAAGAAAAAGCAAAGCCTATCTATGTTCCAACTCAACCGTATTTTCCGCTGGAAAGGGTAAATGCCATTTATGTTTTATCTGGAGGTGGAGCAATTGCATGGGGAGATAATTATTATAATTTTTCCAGAATGCAAAATGGGCAGTGGGGAGAACCTTTTAAAGCAAATGCAAATCTTTTTAACGATGACCAAAAGAATTATGACACAAAATCTTTAGCTATGCTCCCTAATGGATATTTCGCTGCTGGAATATGGGGGCCCGGACTTTTAATTTTTGATAGCGGAACGCAAATAGCAAAATGGTTTCATTCAAACACCACTGGAAATACCTGCCCAACGGAATATTCAAATAGAGCAGATGCCGGCTGGACAATAGTGCAAGGTCTTGTTCCGGCACCGGATTTTTCAGGATACATTTTTTCTTATGTCAGCGAAATCAATTATGGGCTTGGATTTGTGGATAACAATGGAGTAAATCATTGCATAAAAGCAAACTCTGTTTCTCCAGTTGCCTTTTCCATTATAGCTCGTGAAAATGAAACAAAAGAATGGGAAATTTATGCCGCTTGGAGGAACGCTTTGGAATCGGAAAATGGCGGCGTTGATCTTTATAAAGTGCTTCCATCTAAAAATTCAAAAGATTTTTCTCCTATTTGGAAAAATGGATGGACATTGCCTTTTGGCTCACCCATAGAATTTGCTTTTGATAGCAAGGGAATTTTATGGGCAATTTCAAATTCTAAAATTTTTTATCTAGCTCAAAACGAATGGAAAGAGCCCAGTTATATTAGGGGATTTGAGGGCGGCATTATTTCTGCCTTGGAAACAGATGCCCAAAACGGATTATGGATTGGCACTCACGGCGATGGCGCATACTTGCTTTCAAAAATAAACAACTCGCCGGATAGCTTAACCGCAAAGCGTTTCAGAACTAGAAACGGACTTTTAAGCGAAATGGTTTATGATATAGCCATAGATACAATAAAAGGCAAGGTTTATTTTGCGCACGATTTGGGACTGAGCATTTATTCCACCACCATTGTTCGGAGTGCCTCAAACTATATGCAAAGCGATGCCTCTAAACCCATAGCCTACCCTAATCCCTTTCGCCCAAAACTGCACAATGCTGTGACAATAGACTACATAAGCGAAAAATCCGTAGTGTATATTTTTGATTCCTCTGGCAAGCGAGTTAGGTTTTTTAGTGCAGATGAATTGCGGGGCGGTGCTGTGGTTTGGGATGGGAAAAACGAAAGCGGCAAGCTGGTTGCACCTGGGCTATATCACTATATGGTTAAAGATAAAAACAAAACCGCCAAAGGAAAAATCATGGTTGAAAGATAGCTGCATCATACCGCTACGCTTGCTTTTATCGCTGGCCAAGGGTCATAATTTTCCAGAGTAAAATCTTCCAATTTAAACTCAAACAAATTTTTCACCTCTGGATTTAATTTCATTTGCGGCAGAGGGCGCGCTTCTCTTGAAAGTTGCAATTCTGCTTGCTCAATATGGTTTTTGTAAAGATGCAAATCTCCAAATGTGTGCACAAATTCGCCTGGTTTGTATTCAAGTACCTTGCACAGCATAAGGGTTAGCAAGGCATAGCTCGCTATGTTGAATGGAACGCCCAAAAAAATATCTGCGGAACGCTGGTATAGCTGGCAGCTGAGTTTGCCCTTTGCAAGGTAAAACTGAAACAGGCAATGGCAAGGCGGCAAGGCCATTTGGTCTATTTCTCCAACATTCCAAGCGCAAACAATATGGCGGCGGCTATCGGGATTGTCTTTAAGCGATTTTAAAATTTCGGAAATTTGGTCTATTTTCTCGCCGCTCGGCGCACCCCAGCTTCTCCATTGAGCGCCATACACAGGCCCCAATTCGCCATTTTCCCTCTGCCACTCGTCCCAGATAGTTACTTTATGCTCGTGCAAGAATTTTGTGTTTGTATCGCCTCTCAAAAACCAGAGCAATTCCACTATTATGGATTTTAAATGAACTTTTTTTGTGGTTAAAAGCGGGAATCCTTTGCTCAAATCAAAGCGAATTTGCCGCCCAAAAACGCTATATGTTCCAGTACCTGTGCGGTCGTTTTTTTCCACGCCATTTTCTTTAACATCGCGCAATAAATCCAAATAGGTTTGCACATTTACCCCCTAACCCATAGCACTTCGTCCATCCTCATATCCATTGCGTTTTGCGGCAGGGAGTTTCTCATTTGAGCGGAATATGCTAGGCCTAGCCGTGGAATGCCTTTGAATGAATTTAGATAATGGTCGTAATAACCGGCTCCGTGGCCAATTCGGCTGCCGTCTTTTCCAAAAACAAGGCCCGGAACAAGAAAGGCCGCAGGCGGATTTTCATAAGCGGGCAAATCTGCTTTTGGTTCCATTATTCCAAAAGCTCCTTTTTGCAACTCATTCTCTAAATTTTGTATAGAAACAAATTCCATTTTCTGCTTATCCTGTACCCTTGGCAAAAGCAATCTGCCTTCCTTTGCAAGTTTTTTCAAAAAAGGTAATATTTGAGGCTCAAACACAGTCGGATAAAATGCGGCTATATAACCCTTTTCCAGTGCCGAATGGCTGGCAAGCTCGGCAAGCAGTTTTTCCGATTCCTCTGCCCGATTTTCTTCGCTCATAGCGGAGAGTTTTTCTTTTGCCCAGAGCCTGAATTCTGCTGGAGTTTTGGGCAAAATGGCTTTAAGCACTAGAGACTGCCAAATTTCTTTTTGCCATTTCATAAACTCGGCGATTTTGAATTTCTCTTCCCAAGTGCCGTTTAAAGAATCTGCAAGTATATTGAGCTGGCTCTGTTTTGCCAAGAGACCGGAATCTAATTTAAGCCGTGCTGCTTCTTCATTTCTAAGTTCCCGCAGTTTTTCTCGCAAATCTTCGTTTATGTTGGTGCGCGGAGCAGCTTTGCGAGGTATCTGTTCTGGAAATTCTTTGGCAGGGGCAGATGCAGCTTCGTTTAATTCTTTTATAAAAGATTGAAGCAAAGAGCCTTTCATGTTTCGCGGCATTTTCGGCAAATTATGCTCATTTATTTTTCCCTTGCTTTTGGCCATAGCTTTAATTATGTCTAGCATTAGATAAGGGTTCAAAATTCTGTAAGGGGCAATATCTCTTTTTTGAGCGATTTTATTGCGCCAGTTCCAAGCTGCCCTGAGCAGTTGCAATTCCGAAGGCTTAAAAGAATTTGAGCCTTTTATGCGCCAGCTCTCTTTTGCATCGCTTTCTGAAAATTCACTCTGGGTTTTCTTTGAATTTATGAGCATATTTTCGCAAGACTCGCGCAACCATTCCATTCGTCCCAGTTTTTCAAGGTTTTTGCATTGAAATTCTTTGATGGCTTCTAAATAAACCGTGTCTAGCATTGCATAGTGACACATTTCAGGAGAAAGCGGCCTGCGAGTCCAGTCTGCTTTTTGGTTTGATTTGTTTAATTTTACTCCAAAATATTTTTCAACCAATGCGGCAAGCCCTGTCTGCTTTTCCCCCAAAAGCTTTGCGGCAATGGAGGTATCGTAAATGCTTTCGGGGTGAAAATCGTGGAATCTGGCTAATAGGCGCAAATCGTAATCGCAGGCATGGAATGTTATGTTTTTGAGGGCTTTGCATTTCCAAAGCGGTTTTATGTTAAGCCCGCAAAGAGGGTCTATCAACCAATGATATTTGCCAGCGCTTATCTGTATGAGGCTGAGTTTTTCTTGGTAGTGATGCATAGAATCGGCTTCTGTATCCATAATGCAAGAGGGAGCTTGTTGCAAAACGGCAAGCATAGCCTTAAATGAGCGTTTATCACCCACCCAGATGTATTCCGGCTTTTTGTCCACAAAACCAGCTGTCTCCGCTGTGTATTTTGGAGCAGCAAATCTGGAAAATATGGATGAAAGGAACATTTAAGCAAAGAATTTAGAAAATCAAACTAGAGCTTCAAAAATCTTAACAAAATCTTAACCAAAATTCACATCATTTGTAACCTTTAAATGGTAAATTTAATAGTGATGAGAGAAATAAAAATAGAAGCGAAGGATATTAATTTTTATTATGGCGATTTTCACGCCCTTAAAGATATTTCTTTAGATATAGAGGCAAATAGCGTAACAGCCTTCATTGGGCCCTCTGGTTGCGGAAAATCCACATTTTTGCGCTTGCTCAACCGCATGAACGACCTCATATCAGATACAAAACTGGAAGGCAGCTGCCTTATAAATGGCAAGAATATATACGACAAAAGCGTTGATGTAGATGTGCTTCGCAAAGAGATAGGCATGGTTTTTCAAAAACCAAACCCATTCCCAAAATCAATTTTTGAAAATGTGGCTTATGGACTTAAAGTGAATAGAATGGGCACCAAAGCCGAAATTAGCGAGAGGGTGGAGCAATCGCTCAAAGATTCTGCCTTGTGGGACGAGGTTAAAGATAAACTTAACAAATCTGCCTATGAATTGTCTGGCGGGCAGCAGCAGCGTCTTTGCATTGCACGTGCCTTGGCGGTTAAGCCCTCGGTTATACTGATGGACGAGCCTGCATCTGCCCTTGACCCCATTTCCACTTCAAAAATAGAAGAGCTTATTTATAATCTTAAAACGAATTATACCATTGTGATAGTTACTCACAATATGCAGCAAGCGGCAAGGGTGAGCGATAAAACAGGTTTTTTTATGCTTGGCGAACTTATTGAGTTTGACGAGACAAAGAAAATGTTTATAAATCCGCAAAAAAAACAAACTCAAAACTATATCACCGGAAGATTTGGCTAAAAGGGGGTTATTATGGAAAAAATAAAGCATAGCGAAGCAGAGTTAAAAGCCCTCAAAGAAGAAATGAGCCACATGTGGCGTCTTGTTCTCTCTCAACTGCAAAAATGCAAGCAGGCATACCTCAACAACGACGTGGAAATTGCCAGAGAAGTTATAAGTCGCGAAAAACGCGTGAATACATTTGAGCTTAAAATTGACAGCGATTGTGAAAATTACATAGCTTTATTTGCCCCCGTTGCCGTGGATTTGCGGCTTGTGCTCTCGCTTATGAAAATAAGCGGGGCTTTGGAGCGCATAGCAGACTTTGCCGAAGGCATTGCCAAGCACGTTGTTATAGAAGAATATCATCCGATTACAGCCAAATTAAAAGAAGAATTGAAAGTTGAAGCTATGTTTGACACAGTGATTTCAATGCTTTCAGACAGTTTTGCGGCTTTGGAATCGGAGAACACAAAACTTTCCGGCAAAATTTTGCAAAAAGACGAAGAGGTGGACTTGCTTTACGTGGAAGGCAAGCAAGTTTTAGCGGACTATGTTCAAAAAGAATCTGCGCATAGCAAATGCGTGTTGGAAACCCTGCTGGTTTTGCGCAAGCTGGAGAGAATAGGCGACCATTGCAGCAATACTGTTGAGGAAATTGTTTTTTACATTGATGCCAAGGTTTTAAAGCATGTTAAAAGCAGGGAATAAAAAAACAATTTCTTTTGCCGTCATTAATGCTGTCCAACCAGTAGGTTTTTCCTCAACTATTTTTCCTATAATAGGTGAAACTCTTCTTTTCGCTTCCCTTTCTATACATTTGCCATCTTTATCGCAGACTTCATTAAACGAGCTGCTGGATTGAGCTAAGAATGCGATTGATACCATAGCGGCACAGGCGAGAGTTTTAAGTGATATTTTATTGGATTTACATCCTAACTTATCAAAAATATATTTTTTCCCAATCTGGGTCGGTATTGCATTTCCAATTAGGGTCTATATAAAGGCATTGGGGAACTTCTCTAATATCGCAGGAAACATTCAGACTTTCTTTTAATGTCCAATCCTTATCATCACATATTAGCATTGCTCTCCATAAAATGTCACCCGTAATAATACCAGTATCTTCTGGGTCACTACAATATATAAACTTAATCATATTTTGTGAAAGAATATTATAACACGCAGATGAATTCGTTGAGTTAGTTACATGATAATAGGCAAAATAACTGCATTCTGCGCTTTTTACGTATTCATCATTAAATATATGCGGGAACCAGAACTTCAAAATTTTTTCATCAGTAACAAAACCCGCTCCGTACCAGTCTTCCCCTAGTTGTTGCTGTATATAATGACTATCGTCGGCTCCAACAAATTTATAAGACACAACTCTGTTATCCTTAACCGGCTTTTCACTGCTTGAAGAAGGCTCGGAAGAACTACTGAATAAAACACTAGAACTGGACGATATAGAACCGTCTTGTTCTATGTTATTGTTGATGCCTGTATCTTCGCAAGCTAAGAATGCGATTGATGCCATAGCGGCACAGGCGAAAACTTTAACTGACGTTTTCATTGAATTTACCTCCTAATTAGTGACAATTCTGACATGATATAGAAACTGCCTGTTGCATTTTAAAAAAACTGGTTAACACTTAAAAAGTCTCCTTTTTTAAAGACCTATAAAGGCTAATATACAAAAATATTTACGAAAAAAGCTGAAAAATACCACTTTTTTTGAAAAACCAAGCAAATATCACAAAAAATGGGTGAAATTTACTATATTCCAATCAATGAAACATTTGGAATCTAAAAAAAAATATTTTCTAGCTACATTTCTCATCATCCTATCCATAGGGATCAATGCGGATGCAACTGAAACCGCTGAATATGCCGCTTTTGATGGCTTGCACCGCTTTTTTCAGAAACTCTTCACCCTAGAAGAGACAAAAAAAGGCTCTGTGCGAATAGCGTATTTTGGGGATTCCATGATAGAAAGCGATTTGATGGTCATGGATGTACGCAAAAATTACCAAAAGAAATTCGGGGGGCAAGGGATAGGCTTTGTTCCGCTCAACAGCATATCGCATTTTTTCAACGGCTCCATACGATATGAATCTTCTCCAGACTGGGATACATATTCCGATTTTATCTCAAAAAAATCGCCATCTTCGCTGGGGCTCAGTGGCTATGTCTCCTTTGCAACTCCAGGTACCTCGGTTTGGACTTCCTATCGCAGCGCTTCACTCCCTCTTGCTCGCCCAACACTCTTCTACGGCCGGTCAGATAACAGCGGTGCTAGTATAACTATCACAACCAATGATGGCACTATAGAGCCAATTCCCTTGAAACCCGTTGGAATTTTGAATAAACTCCCTTTGGCTTCATGGCCGCGTGAGTTGAAAATTCAATTTAACAATGCAGATTCCATTCCCTTCTATGGCATAGATTTCTCCAGCGGCAATGGGGTTAATATAGACGATTTCGCTCTCCGCGGCAATGCAGGTTTATCGCTTGGAAAATACAATATGGCTCTGATGAACGCTTTTCAGCGGGAGTTTGACTACGACCTTATTGTATTGCAGTTTGGGACTAATGTGTTAAAGCTAGAAGCGAAAGGCGAATACAATTGGTTTGCAAGCAGAATGACTAATGTTGTGAACCACCTGAAAAAATGTTTCCCAAATGCGGACTTTTTGGTTATATCTATGACCGATAAAGTTACGAAATACGGAACGGAAATGAAAACCGATACCGCCTTGGCCGCATTAGTACGGGCACAAGAAAAATATGCTCGCAACACAGGTTCTGCTTTTATAAATTTATTTCAGTTGATGGGCGGGGAAGGCTCTATGACAAAATGGGCAAATGAAAACCCGCCGCTAGTTAGAGATGACTATACTCATTTTAACATCAATGGCGCAAAAAAAATAGGCAATCTCATTTTTGAAAAATTGGATAAGGAATATGAAAATTTCAAAATAAAAAATAATTTATATGCGGAGAAAAACAGAAATGAATAGCAAAATAAAAATAATGCTCTTTTGTTTAGCAATGGTTTCTAGCCTATATGCTCAAATAATAAATGCCTCGCTCCTACATCCCTTTTTTGAAAAACTCATCCATTTGGAGACAAGGAAAAAGGGGAAAGTGAACATAGTCCATATAGGAGATTCGCATATTCAACCCGATTTTTTGACAAGTGCAGTACGCCAGCCTTTGCAACAGAAATTTGGAGATGGAGGGTATGGGTTTATATTTCCTTATACCATCAACAAACAAGTAGCTACCAGACCTTACTATTTCGCCTCAAATGCCACTTGGCAAATATGCAGGAACAACCAGCCTCATAAGTGCGAGCCTGGCACAGAATTTGGGTTATCTGGCTATGGGTTCAGCACCAATGCAGAACAATTCGTTTTTTCGGTGGAGGCACGCGAGGATAAGCATAAATTCAATACTATAAAAATAGTGTCTCCATCTGCCTCATTGTATAGTTTTAAGCAGAAATATCAGTTGCAGGAGCCTTTTGTTTCGGTGTATCATCAGAAAAACCCGATTTCTTCTATATCCTTTTTTCCAACAAAAAAACAGGAGCTTTACAGCCTCAATGGGTTAATTGTTGAAAAAGATGCTTCCGGCCTTATCTATCACAATATAGGGACAGTAGGGTCTAAGGCCTCTGATTTCAACGGGAATCCATTGTTCTTTGAGCAGCTTCCGGTGCTACAGCCCGACCTTGTTATAATATCTTTAGGTACCAATGAATCCTTTGATGGCATTGCAGTGGAGAATTATATTGAACAGATGGAACTATTTATTGATAATATCAGAAAGTTTTGCCCAGGTGTTCCAGTTCTTATAACTACACCGCCAATGTCATTGTTAAGCGAAAAAAGGTTTAACACATATATTTTGGAATATACCCATGCCCTGCTCAAAAAAGATAATTTTGCCCTATGGGATTTATATTCTTTTCTAGATAGGCTTATGGGGCCAGAAAAAGATTTCACAGCGATAAAAATCACCGGTGATGATGTACACTATACCTTTGATGGGTATATCTATCAGGGAGCGGCTTTTGCCAAAGACTTTCTAAACGAATACGAACATTATAAACGGAGCCGCAAATGACCGATTGGTTTGTGTATAATCCAAATGCTCCATTGTTGTTTAGCAGCAGTCTATTTATGGGGCTGTTTCTCGTTTTTTATTTGATATATATTTGTACTTGCAATTTCAATCGTTTCCGTACGGTATATGTATTGCTCTTTTCCTTTTTCTTTTACTACAAAGCAGGAGGGATGTATTTCATATTGCTCATTGTATCTGCTATCCTCAACTATTTTTTATCTAAATCTCTGTACAAGGCAAAAAAACCGGAAAGAAGAAAAGTTCTTATCACGCTTTTGGCTGTGATGAACCTGGGCATTCTGGCTTACTATAAATACACAAACTTTATCATAGGAAATATCAATGCGGTCTTTAATGGAGATATACCTCTTCAGAATATCATATTGCCCATAGGCATTTCCTTTTTCTTATTTCAGGCAATTAGCTATGCCATAGATGTTTACAGAAAGGAAATTGAGCCTGCTAGCAATTTGCTGGATTTCTCCTTTTACCTTTGCTTTTTCCCGCAGCTGGTGGCTGGCCCAATAGTACGTGCCAAGGAATTTTTGCCTCAAATGTATAAAAAACTTAATCTTACAAAAGAAGAGATGGGCAGGGCTTTATTTCTCATTATGATTGGGCTTATAAAAAAGTCGGTAATCTCGGATTATATTTCCCTCAATTTTGTGGATAGGGTATTTGGAGCTCCCAACAGTTATACCGCAATAGAAAATTTGCTCGCTGCTTATGGATATGCCATTCAAATTTATTGCGATTTTTCTGGTTATTCCGATATGGCCATTGGCCTCGCTTTGTTAATGGGTTTCAAACTCCCTGTCAATTTTCTCACCCCATACAAATCAAAATCCGTCACCGAATTTTGGAGGCGGTGGCATATTTCTCTTTCTTCTTGGCTTCGCGACTACCTATATATTTCGCTGGGTGGCAACCGCAAAGGGAAGGTTCGCACTTATATCAATTTATTTTTAACTATGCTAATTGGAGGCTTGTGGCATGGAGCGGCATGGAGATTTGTTGTTTGGGGTGGGCTGCACGGCCTAGCTCTGGCCATTGAGCGCATACTTAAGCAATACATTAAAATACCGCAAAATATATTCACGCGCATTATAGGCGTAATTTTAACATTCCATTTTGTGACCTTTGCCTGGATATTCTTCCGAGCGCAGGATTTTAGCACTGCTATGGAACTGATGGGTATGGTGAGCCAGCTGGATTTTAAGCCAGAGCATTGGCTTTCGGTGATTGCTGCATACAAAAATGTTTTAATTGTGCTGCTAGCTGGGTTTATTATGCACTTTTTGCCCGATAGGTTTGTGCAGTGGCTGCAGAAGGCTTTTACCGATATGCCCATTATTGCAAAGGCTTTGGTTATAGGCTTGGTTCTATGGCTGGTACGCACAACGGCTTCCAGCGAAATTCAGCCCTTTATTTATTTTCAGTTTTAAATATGTTTACTATATTAAAATTGGTTGGTATTTGTATTACTATTACAGGAGGTTAGTATTATGAATTACTCTTTACATTTAGGCCGCAAGCCTAAAGGTGGCGGAGGAGACGGGTTTTTGCCCGCATCTGAC
>Ga0268262_10006156_pt1 | contig 11601 bp, 10 predicted proteins | sample TergutNc150P3_FD_190354 | JGI IMG/M metagenome (GOLD analysis project Ga0268262, IMG submission 190354) | Nasutitermes corniger P3 segment gut microbial community from laboratory colony in Florida, USA - Nc150 P3 (SPAdes) (version 2) | ecosystem: Host-associated > Arthropoda: Insects >... | reverse complement strand
TGGTAAATACCGCTTTGAACACAGGGTCATAGCGTATGTCCAGAACAGTCTTTCCGTTCCCCAGGGGGAAGGGACCCCACTCATACCGGGCAGGATTTTGGTTGTTTGATTCCATAAACAACTCCTTGAATAGATTTGCAGCCCTCGCCGCAAAACGGCTTTTTGAAAACTACATACTCTATATGGGTCCCGGATGCGCGGCGCTTTACTGAATTTGGAAAAATTTTGAAAAATCTTTACTTTTTTTTATACGAGCATAGAAACTATCCTGCAGTTTAACCAAATTTTAACAATTCGTTCACCAACCATTAACACGGCAAAATTACCTTAATATTAATCTTTATTAAGGAGTAAAAAATATGAAAACTAAAGTTATTGCGGTTTTAATGACTTTGCTGGCTTTAACAAGCGCGTTTGCGCAGGGAAATGACAGAACAAGACCTGCCTCCGGTTACACTATCGAAGTCGGCGGATCAACTTCTGTTACCCCGTTGATGGAATTGCTGGCGACGGAATATTCCAAAGTTAAACCAAATGTCAAAGTAAACATTAACGGAACCGGCTCCGGAGACGGTATCAATAACGCCGGAGTTCTTTACCAGATTGGTATGTCAAGCAGAGAGCTTACGCCTGCGGAACAGGGCAAGGGATTGAAAGAAACAATCATCGCTATCGACGGTATCGCGGTTATCGTGAACAAAAATAACGCCGTGAATAACCTTACCATTGAACAGATAAGAAATATTTACACCGGCGCGGTTACCAACTGGAGGCAGGTCGGCGGTAAAAACGCGCCAATTGCGGTTGTCAGCAGGGAGGAAGGCTCGGGAACAAGAGGCGCTTTTGAGGAACTTGCCGGTTTCCAGGGCAAACTTCTTGCCAAGGCAAATCAGCTAACAAGCACAGGAGCGATTCTTGCCAATGTCGCGCAGAATCCCAACGCTATCGGCTATATCTCGCTTGGTTCGCTTAACGATACAATAAAAGCCGTTTCTGTCGGCGGAGTAACCGCGACAAACGCGAATGTTTTGAACGGCACGTACAAAATTGCGCGTCCGTTTATCGTTCTTACGGGAAAAAATATCCATGCTGAAAGCGCCGCTTTTATTCAATGGATACTCGGCGCTGATGGACAAAAAGTAGTTAGCAAAAGCTGGATTCCCGTAACCCCATAAGAGGGTTTATGCATGAATCGAAAACTTACAGACGTTTTTTTTAAACATCTGTTCAGCATTGTGGCTCTCTTTTCCGTACTGGCATTGGGAGCCATATTGCTGTTTGTTTTCGTACAGGGCGGTATGCCCTTCTTTTCATCAACCGCTAAAGGCATAAGACTTGTAGTACAGCGCATAAATGAATTTTCAGTTAACGGCGTTTCATATATCGATCATAGTACTTTTATTGATATTCCAAAAAATACAGAAAATATTGTTATTAGTTTTCCTAACGGAGACAAAGAAGAAGTCCTTAACATACTGGTAAATAACGAAGAAAAAAATCCTGAAAAAAAACTTTCATTTACATATAACGGTAATGTTAAAATCACATACCCGGAAAGCTATGTGTATACGGTAAGCTGGTCTGCGGCTATTGCGGCGCTGGAAAAAAAAGTGCATGTCATTCTGCCGGAACCTCCGTATAATATCTTCAGTTTCCTCGGCGGGCTTGAATGGCATCCCACCAGAGACAAAATTTTCGGCGTCTTCCCGATGATTGCCGGAACACTGCTTGCAAGTTTCGGCGCAATTCTGCTGGGAGTGCCAATCGCTCTGTTATGTGCTCTTTTTATGGCGGAGTTTTTAAAGCCAAAACCGGCTTCCGTCGTCCGCGCCGGAGTTGAATTGCTCGCGGGAATCCCATCCGTAGTGTACGGATTTTTCGGTCTCATGGTAATAGTTCCCTTTGTCCGGGAAACTTTCAATGTGCCGTCCGGCAACACTCTCCTTTCCGCCATAATCGTGCTTGCGTTAATGATACTGCCAACCGTTATTACGATAGCGGAAACTTCCATACGCGCGGTTCCGCTCTCTGTAAAAGAAGCGAGTCTTTCGCTGGGAGCCAGTAAAATGCAGACGGCGTGGAAAGTGGTTCTGCCCCACGCGAATTCGGGAGTAATTGCCGGAGTTATCCTGGGCATATCGCGGGCAGTGGGCGAGACTATGGCGGTTATACTTGTTGCGGGAAATTCGCCGCAGCTTACGGTTAACCCCTTGGCGAGCGTAAGAACGTTGACGTCTACAATCGCCATGGAAATGGGGTACGCGTCGGGCAGACACAGCGAAATGCTGTTTTCAATCGGCGTTACATTGTTTTCTATCATATTGATTCTTAACAGCCTGATTTTATGGTATCGCAGAAAAATGGAGCAGGACTTATGAAAATTACCAAACGAAAAATCATGGACGGTATCTTATACGGAGTTATGGCGGCGGCTATGGCTGGCGTTATTATCGCCCTGCTGTTTATCATCGTTTATATTTTTAAATCGCAAGCCGGTTTTCTTAATTTTTCTTTTATCACCGACATTGAACATGGAATTCTCCCGATGATTGTAACCACCCTCTATGTGGTTCTTGTTTCAATTTTGGTCGCCCTGCCCGTCGGAATAGCGACCGCTATTTTCCTGAACGAGTACTCGGGCAATTCTTCGCTAATAAGAATTTTACGCCTTGCGATAGAAACGCTTGCCGGAATCCCCTCGATTATCTACGGACTTTTCGGGCTTCTGATGTTCTGCCGTCTGCTGGGATTCGGGCAGTCAATAATCGCGGGAGCTTTTACATTGAGTATAATGATACTCCCCGTAATTATCCGCACAACGGAAGAATCGCTAAAGTCGATTCCCGTTTCTTTCCGGGAGGGTTCGCTTGCGTTAGGCGCAACAAAGCTACAGACAATTTTCCACGTGGTGCTTCCATCCGCGCTTCCCGGAATTGTAACCTCGGTAATTCTCGCAATCGGACGCGTAATAGGCGAATCCGCGCCTGTGTTGCTCACTGTCGGGCTTACCAAAAATATGCCGCGCACTATCTTTGAATCGGGCAGAACATTGACAATTCACCTGTACTACCTGACAAACGAAGCGGTGCGCCCTGAGGACTTCGGCATTGCGTTTGCAACCGCGTCCGTGCTGGTAATTCTTGTTGTGGTAATAAATTCCGTAACAAAAATTTTAACCGATAACTTTAGAAAAAAACTTGGAGGAACGCTATGAGCGATTTAAAAATTGACGTGAAAAACCTCGATCTTTATTACGGCGAATTTCAAGCGTTGAAAAATATCTATTTTTCGATAAAACAGCAAGACGTAGCCGCTCTTATCGGTCCTTCCGGTTGCGGCAAGTCTACTTTTATCCGTATACTGAACCGTATGAACGATCTGATTCCTTCATGCAGAATAACAGGCGAAGTTTTACTCGACGGGCAGAATATTTACGGCGACATGGACGTAACGGAGTTACGAAGCCGTGTGGGAATGGTTTTCCAAAAACCCAATCCGTTTAACATGAGCGTATTTGACAATGTCGCCTACGGAAAGCGGATGCAGGGGTTAAGGGATAAATCTAAACTTGCGGATATAGTTGAGTCTTCGCTGAAAAAAGCCGCTCTTTGGGACGAGGTGAAGGATAGATTAAAAAAACCGGCTCAGGCGCTTTCAGGCGGTCAACAGCAGAGGCTCTGCATTGCGAGAAGTATCGCTATGGAACCGGAAATTATTCTCATGGACGAGCCGACAAGCGCGCTGGATCCAATCGCCACAGGCAGAATCGAAGAATTAATCGGAGAGCTAAAAAAAGAATTTAGTATAATTCTTGTTACCCACGCAATGCATCAGGCGTCCAGAGTCAGTAATAAAACGGCTTTTTTTCTTTTGGGAGAATTGATAGAATACAATGATACGAGAGAAGTTTTTACAAAACCCAGAGATAAAAGAACAGAAGATTATATATCCGGCAGGTTTGGTTAAGGGAAGGGGGATACTATGGCAGCGCGAAATTTTTTCTCTGAGGAATTGAGCCGTTTACGGCAGGATATTTTGGCGATGGCGACAAGGGTGGAAGAAAACCTTGGCAAAGCGCTTACCGCTCTGCGGACGCGCAATGAGGAATTGGCGAAGGAAGTGCGCGCCGATGATTCCGAAGTAGACGCGCTTCAAATAAGAATAGAAGACGATGCCGCCATAGTTATCGCCACGCAGCAGCCTGTTGCGCGCGATTTGCGCGAGATGGTGACAATTTTTAAACTTACAAGCAACATCGAAAGGATAGGCGATCATGCGGTACATCTCGCGCGCGCCGCTAGGAAACTTGCAAAAAAAGGCGATTCGCTGTTCATGGCGCAGGGGCATTTTGAAACTATGGCGGTAGTCGGGCAGGAGATGATTCGCGCCGCTATTTCGGCGTTTATGGCGCAGGACGCGCAGGCGGCGCGGACTGCGGCGGCATTGGACAGCAAAATTGACGCGGAGCATAAAGCGCTTACCGAAGAAGTTTTAAAACTAATGAAAAAAAATCCCGATATGGTTAAGGACGCGCTCCAAATTATTCATACCTCAAACCAGCTTGAACGGCTTGGAGATCATATAACTAATATTTGCGAGGCTATTATTTATATGATAGAAGGAAAACACGAGGGGTTAAATGAGTAAGGCTGTAATTCTTATCATAGAAGACGATCCCGAAATTCAGGAACTGCTTTCCCACACAATGGCAAAAGAAGGCTGGAAACTCTTGCAGGTAAAAACAGGCGAAGACGGCATAAAAATTTTAAGGACAAAAGAAGTAAATTGCATTTTACTTGATATTATGCTTCCCGGCATGGACGGCTTAAACGTATTAAAAAAAATAAAAGAAATTGAACAATGCAAATCCATTCCTGTTATCATGGCGACGGCAAAGGGCGAGGAAGCGGATATTGTAACAGGGCTGGAATTAGGCGCGGATGATTATGTCGTTAAGCCGTACAGCCCGAAAGTATTGATTGCAAGAGTACGGGTCGCTTTAAGGCGGCAGGAAGAGAACGGCGCTCCGCAGTCTCTTAAAGTTTGGAAACAGGGGGAACTGAAACTGGACGCCGCCCGTCATATTGCGTATAACGGCGATAAACAGCTAGACCTTTTCGCGACGGAATTCGCCCTGCTTAAACATTTTCTTTCTAATCCTGAAATTGTTTTTTCGCGCAACCAGATTATTGCCGCCATTCACGGACCGGATTACCCTGTTACAGACCGTTCCGTCGATGTGCAGATACTGGGTCTGCGAAAAAAATTAGGCGACTCAGGGGATATGATTGAAACAATCCGCGGCGTAGGATATAGATTCAGAATACCGGAAAACGCGCGGTAAAACTTTGGGAGTATGATATGACGATTTTTAAAAAAAGTTTGCTTACTCTGGGACTTTCCGCTCTGGGTTTTTGCGCGTTCTTTGTCATATCAATATTGATTTTTATGAATTCCCTTTACTACGAAGTTAATACAAAGGGATTGGAAAATACGGCAAAAACCCTTATGAATTTAATCGGAGAAAATCACATAAGACAAATATTTAAAAATGACGCGAATACGCCTGTGGAAATAGAATTTCCCATAAGCGCCAAGCAGGCATATCGCCTAACGCTGATTGATTCAAACGGCAATGTGCTGTGGGATTCCCATGTGCCCAATGAGCTTGTAAATCATATCGACCGCGAAGAAATTATGGCGGCTCTTGAAGGAAAAGAAGCAAGCGCACAGCGTAATTCCATAAGCACCAAAATTAAACGTATTTACTACGCGCTTCCTGTTTTTGACGATAATAATGTTCCCATCGGCGTATTCAGACTATCGCTCTCTGTTCCCGGATTCTGGGCGAGGATTTCGCACGTTATTTTTCCGTTTGTGGTTTTTACCTGTTTAATAATCATTATCGTTTTCTCGGCGATTTACGCGTATTCGCGTTCGCTGTCCGCGTCTCTTGGACAGCTTGTTAAAATCGCGCAGACAAGCGCTCCGCTTCTGTCCACTAGTGAAACGATGGAACCTATCGCGCAGGAATTCAGAAGTTTGGAAAAAGCTATGCGCGCTATGACAAAGGAGCTTAATTTCCGTTTTGAACAGGCAAAGTCGGAAAACAGCCGCCTTGAGACGATTCTTAACGGAATGTCGGAAGCGCTCTTTGCTATGGATAATTCTTTAATACTGCACTTGGTTAATCCAAAAGCAAGGGAACTTTTTTCTCTTGGGAACAAAGAAATAAATAATATGACTTTACTGGAAGCTACTCGCTCTACGGAGTTAGTTGAAATAGCAAAGAAAGCGATTAACGGCGGTATTGCGCTTGATACAGAGTTGACTTTTCACAAGGGGGCGGAACAGTATTTTCATGTTTACGCTTCTCCGCTTACCAACCCAAACAATTACCGCGCCGGAGCGGTTTTGGTAATGCAGGAAGTTACCCGTCTTGTAAAACTGGAAAGAATACGCAAGGATTTTGTCGCGAATGTGTCGCATGAACTTCGCACCCCTATTCAGCTTATCAAAGGTTTTTCGGAAACTTTGCTCGATTCGGTATCAGATAAAAAAAACAGCCACTTTGTAGAAATAATCCATAAAAACGCCGGAACTATGGAAAACCTCACAAACGATCTTCTAATACTTGCCGACTTGGAAGACAACACCGGAAATAAACGCGATCCGGAAGAATTAAAAATCGCTCCGTTGATTAAAGAGGCTGTTTCTTCTTTGGAGACTCAGGCAGATAAAAAACAAATAGAGATCGTTGTCGATTGCAATGAAGATTTAAGCGCGGATTTATACGGCTCATTTATTATTCAGGCGTTAATTAATTTGATAGAAAACGGAATAAAATATTCGCCTTCAAAATCAAAAATTTGGGTAAGCGCGTTTACAAAAAATGACGAGTTGTTGTTTGAAGTTCGCGACAAGGGGATAGGAATTCCCCCTGAACATCATGAACGAATATTTGAAAGGTTTTACAGAGTAGATAAAGCGAGAGCCCGTTTAGCGGGAGGCACGGGACTAGGGCTTTCCATTGTCCGGCATATTGCCCTGCTTCACAAGGGAAAGTCCGAAATGGAAAGCCGCGTCGGCGAAGGATCAACTTTTAGGATTAGAATCCCTATTCGTCAGAATCTTCAATAATGTCTATTAATTCAACTACAAAAATTAAAGTTGAATATGCCGGAATAACGCCCTGAATGCCGTCCTTGCCGTAAGCCAATTCTGAAGGTATGTACAAACGGTATACACTGCCGGGACTCATCAGCATTAAGCCTTCCGTCCAGCCGGGTATAACATTTTCCAGCGGAATAAACGCTCCGCCTTCTTCCGACGAACTGTCAAAAGGACGCCCGTCCAAAAAAGTCCCGGTATAATTTACCCTGACAACGGAATTTTTATTCGGTTTTGCGCCTTCCGCGTTTTGAATAATTTCATATTGTAGACCGCTTGCCGTAGTTTTTACTTCCTGCCGCTTGCCGTTAGTTGCAAGAAATTCGTCCTCCGCCGCTTTGTTGCCGGAAGATTGTTTTTCCTCTGCCTTGTACAAGGCGGCTTCGATCATCTCCATAGCTTCTTGTTCGCTGATTTTTGCTTGTTCGCCTTCTACTGTCGCTTTTAATCCTTCGGCAAAAGCGTTGTAATCAAAATCAATGCCCATCTTGCCGATGCCAAGCTGCGATCCTATTACCATACCAAAAGCGTAACTTAACCGGGCTTTTTCATCGGCATTCTTATTGTCATCTTGAATACCTTTCGCATGCAGAAAAAAAACTGTAAAAAACAAACACAAAAAAATAATCGTCTTTTTCATTATTTACTCCCTTTATTTAATATCCATAACTATCTTTTACTGAATTGTTTATCTGAAACAACTTCAATAAGTTCTACTGTAAAAATCAATGTGGAATAAGGCGGTATCGGTCCGTAATCATAAATGCCGTAACCAAGCTCATAAGGTATGTACAATTTATACTTACTGCCTTCAGTCATTAACTGCAATCCTTCTGACCAGCCGGGAATTACATCGTTAAGAGCAAATGTTATAGGCTCCTGGCGTTCAAAGGAATTATCAAAAAGAGTGCCGTCAATCAGTCTGCCCTCGTAATGCACTTTAACTGTATCGTTTTCTGTCGGTTTTTTGCCTCTTCCTTCTACAAGAACCTCGTACTGCAGACCGCTGTCCGTTATTTTTACATCTGGTTTTTTGGCGTTTTCGGCAAGGAATTCAATCTCTTTTTGCTTGCTCTCCTCGCTTTTTTGTTCCGTTATCGTGTTAAACGCGTCTCCGATTCTTTCTCTGGCTTCTTCCAGGGGAAATCTTGAGTTTTTACCAAGAATCCCGTCCCTCATTCCTTTCATAAATTCATTAAAATCCGGGTTGACGTTATCGGCGTTTAATCCATCTCTTAACCCCGATCCGACGTTTAACCCCAAAGCGTAAGACGAATTTTTGTCAAAATTTGGTTTGCCTTTGGATATTCCTGCCCCGGCAGTAAACTTACAACTTAAAAGAACTGTTACGGTAAAAACTGTAAAAATCGTTAAAAATATGTTTTTCATTATTAAAGAATATCTTTTTTTCCCTTTTATGAATAGTATCTGCGACAAATTTTTATACTTTTACTTCTTTTGTTCCGATACATATAGTATATTATAAAAAGGAACACTGAAAAAACGGTCGTTTTTAGGTGCTTTTAACTAAGGAGGGGTGATTTTTATGGATAATTCTTTAAAAATCCTTTTGGTAGATGACAGTGATGTTCACCTTATGATAGCGGAGAACATCCTTAAAGAGAAATATAACGTCATAACGGCAAAATCAGGAAAAGATGCGCTGGCTTTACTGGCTAAAGACAAACTTGTTCCTAGTTTGATATTACTTGATGTTTTAATGCCCGATATGGACGGCTGGGAAGTTTATAACAAATTAAAGGGTATAAGCCTTTTACAGAACGTTCCGGTGGCTTTTTTAACCTCTTTGGACGGTGAAAAAGAGAAACTCTACGCATCCCGGCTTGGAGCCGCCGATTTAATTACAAAACCCTATGACAGCGCTGAATTGCTTAAGAGAGTCGAAACCATACTGGCAAAAGGCAAAACAGTCTAAAACAATCACCTTTACACTAGTCATATACCTCATTTTATGCTAAAATGTACTACAATAATTTAATTATTTTTCTATATCTATCAAAAAAGAGGAAAATATGGCTGAAAAAAACATTGTCATGATTGACGGTAACGCGGCGGCGGCTCATGTCGCCCACGCGCTTAGCGAAGTAATCGCGATTTATCCGATTACCCCTTCAAGTCCGATGGGGGAACTCTCAGACGAGTTTTCCGCTCAGGGACGCAAGAACATTTGGGGAACTGTTCCCAATGTTACGGAATTACAGTCCGAGGCGGGCGCTGCGGGAGCAGTCCACGGCGCGCTGACTACAGGCGCGTTGTCTGTTACATTTACCGCTTCTCAGGGCTTACTGCTAATGATCCCGAATATGTACAAGATCGCGGGCGAGCTTACATCGACTGTATTCCACGTATCAGCAAGAGCTTTGGCGACATCCAGCCTTTCAATTTTCGGCGACCATCAGGACGTAATGGCTTGCCGCCAGACCGGTTGGGCTATGCTGGCTTCAAACAGCGTTCAGGAAGTAATGGATTTTGCGCTTATCGCCCATGCCGCTACTCTCAGAGCCCGTTTGCCCTTCCTTCACTTCTTTGACGGTTTCCGTACCAGCCATGAATTGCAGAAAGTTGAAGAAATTTCTTACGAAGATATGCACAAAATGATCGACGATGATCTTGTCGCCGAACACCGCAAACACGGTCTTACTCCCGAAAGCCCGACTATTCGAGGAACAGCCCAAAACCCGGACACCTATTTCCAGGGACGCGAAGGCGTTAACAAATACTACGAAAAAATTCCCGAGATTGTTCAGAAAGAAATGGATAACCTCGCCAAACTTACAGGACGCCAGTATCATGTATTTGAATACTACGGCGCAAAAGACGCCGACAAAGTTATCATTATAATGGGTTCAGGCGCTGAAACCGTTGAAGAAACAATCGACTACTTAAACAAGAAAGGCGAAAAAACAGGCATGGTAAAAATCCATCTGTTCCGCCCCTTCGACGCAAAACTTTTTGTAAAAGCGCTGCCTTCAACCGTTAAGGCAATTGCGGTTATGGATCGTACAAAAGAACCCGGCTCTCTCGGCGAACCTCTGTACGAAGACGTGCGAACCGCTATTGCGGAAATGCAAGCCGCCGGTCAATTCAAAGCTGAGCCGGTAATTCTCGGCGGACGCTACGGTCTGGGTTCAAAAGAATTTACACCCGCAATGGTAAAAGCTATCTATGATAATCTTTCCGGTAAAAAAATCGCAAACTTTATCGTCGGTATTAAAGACGACGTTCTGGGCAAAAGCCTTGATTATGATCATAAATTCTTTATTGAAGAAGAAGGCATTAACGAAGCGTTGTTCTACGGACTCGGCGCGGACGGAACAGTCGGAGCGAACAAGAACTCGATTAAAATCATCGGCGAGGCGAAACCCGAACTCAACTGTCAGGCGTACTTCTCCTACGACTCAAAAAAATCAGGCGGCTTTACGGTTTCCCACCTTCGCTTCGGCAAAGGAAAAATCCGCCGCCCGTATCTTATCAACGCCGCCGACTTCCTCGCCTGTCATAAATTTTCATACATGGAAATGTACGATATGCTTCCCAGTCTTAAAGACGGCGGAACATTCCTGCTCAACAGCCCGTTCGGAAAAGATGAAGTATGGAAAGAACTGCCCGTGGAAGTCCAGAAAAAAATTATCGACAAAAAACTTAAATTCTATGTTATCAACGCAGTGAAAATCGCTCGTGAAACAGGAATGGGCAACCGCATCAATACAGTTATGCAAGCCGCTTACTTTAAGATTTCAGGCATATTGGAAGAAGCCGAAGCTGTAAAATTGATGAAAGAGCATATACAGCATTCATACGGCAAAAAAGGCGCCGACGTTGTAGAGAAGAACTACAAAACAGTGGACGCCTCATTAAGCGCCGTTGAGGAAGTGAAATATCCTTCCAAGACAGAAGGAAATCTCCACATGAAAGTTCCTTTTGCCACGGCAAAGAACGATCCCCATTTTGAGAAATATAATTCTCAGTGGATAAAAGACACATTGGGAGCGGTATCATTCCAAGCCGGCGAAACATTGCCTGTCAGCAAAATTCCCGAAGACGGAACTTTCCCCACAGCGACAAGCCAGTACGAAAAACGCTCAGTCGCGGAAAGAGTTCCGACTTGGAATCCCGAAGTTTGTACCCAGTGCGGTATCTGCTCCATGGTCTGCCCGCATGCCTGTATCCGCATGAAAAATCTTACAGCCGATCAGGTTGCGAAAGCGCCCAAAGGTTTCCGGACCGCCGAAATTAAACCAAAAGCGGTTGACGGTCAGAAAGCCACATTGGTTATTTCCTGCGAAGACTGTTACGAATGCGGCGCTTGTTTCAATGCCTGCCCGATGTGTAAGGGCGACGGAAGTCCGCAGCCTCTTAACTATAAATCATATTCCGATGATCCCGATTTCCACGCTGAACAAAGCGAGA
>Ga0268262_10006155_pt1 | contig 11610 bp, 8 predicted proteins | sample TergutNc150P3_FD_190354 | JGI IMG/M metagenome (GOLD analysis project Ga0268262, IMG submission 190354) | Nasutitermes corniger P3 segment gut microbial community from laboratory colony in Florida, USA - Nc150 P3 (SPAdes) (version 2) | ecosystem: Host-associated > Arthropoda: Insects > Digestive... | reverse complement strand
TCCACGAGGCCTACGAGTTCGCCGGGCTGATGATCCCGGATTACTGCGGCGACCCGGACGCGGCGCGGGTGATATTGGAGCGCGGGATGAACGCGCTCGGCGGCGTGAGGTGGAACATACCGTTCTATTTGGGGATGCTGTACAGCCGGTACTACGACGACCCGGAGCGGGCGGCGCAGTGCTTTACGGCGGCGGCGAGGGTGCCCGGCCCGCAGAGCGGGAAGCTGGCGCGGCTGGCGGCGAGTTTCTATGAGAACGCGGGGCGCGGGGACGAGGCGATGGACGTGCTGCTGTTTTTGCTCGAGACGAGCGAGAATCCGGAGGTGCGGAGGCATATAGAAGGGAAGATTGAAGAGATGGCGGCGAAGCCGGCGTACAAATATTAACACAGTATATACCGCGAAATGTATTTTTTTAAGATATGAAAGGCCTCCAATCGATACTGACCGGGACCGGCTTGGGCGGCCGTGTTTTACGGGCGCTTATCTGCGTGTGCGCTATCGGGTTTGTCTATGCCGACGACGGGGACGGCGTTGGCGGGCCGGATGTCGGCGCGTCGGGGGTCAGCGTTTACGGGGATATGGCGGCGGAGGCGGTTGTTTCGCCCCGGTCGGCGGCGCTTTCGGCTTCCGATCTGGCGGTGAACGGGTTCGGGCCTATAGCGTCCAACCCCTCTTTGGCGGCGCGTTGCGCGGCGCCGGAGGTTACGGCGGCTTACTCGTCCTACTACGGCGGCGCGTTCAGCTCCTCGGCGGTCAACTATACCGGGGCGGCGGGGAAGAACGGCGGGATAAGCGTCACGGCGGCCTATCTGCTTATACCGGACATAGAGGACACGCGCGGCGCGTTCGAAGACGGCGTGTTCGACGACGGCGCCGTCAAGATCTTCTCCGCCTCCGACCTGTGGCTGCGGGCGGCCTACGGGCATTGGTTCGAAACGCGCTACGCGGATCTCTACGCCGGCGCGGCGGCGGCGTTCCGGCGGCGCGACATCGGCGAAGCCTCCGCCTACGGAATAGGCGCGGATGTCGGCGCGATGGCGTTCTTCAGAAAACCCGCCCTCTACGCCGCGATCCTCTGGGAAAATGTGCGCTATGGCGCGGTCAAGTGGAAAAACTATACGGAAGAGGTGCCGCAGCACCTGCGGGCGAGCCTCGCTTTCGAACACAGCGACCCGTACATCTACGGGCGCGTGACGCTCTTCTACACCTCCCCGGATCTGCTGTTCAACGAGGGGATAAACGCCCAGGACGAAATCGGCGACAGGGAAGAGAGCCGCTCGCCGACGGCGCGGACGCTCTCCGACGGGGCCGGCATACTGCTCTCCGGCGGACGCTACGGCGCGGAGTACTTGATAATGAACACCCTGGCCCTGCGCATGGGGTTCGACGGCGGCGGCTACTCGATGGGGGCCGGCCTGACCCTTTTCAAAGGCCGCGCCGGAGCCGACGTCTGCTACGTAAGCGGCGAACTGGCGGGGACGGTGAAGGTCAGCGTCACCTATAGGTGGAACGAGGGGAAGTAAAGGGTATGTAGACTATGATTTTATTCATTGAAAGGATAGAAACGCCATGATGAAGACAGCGTATATTTTCACGGTTGCGGTCGTTGCGGCCGCGCTGTCCGGCTGCGCTCCGGCGGCTTCGCAGATGTTCGAGCAGCGCATTAACAGCGATGATGTGACCGTGCGCCGCGAGGCGGCCAAAGAGCTGCGCGGGAAGCCGCGCGACGTTCGGGTCGTTCCGTACATTTTGCAGGCCTGCCGCGACCCGGACGCGGACGTGCGCGTCTACGGGTACTACGCCATAGGCCGGGCCGACGCCCGCGTAGAGGGCGTGGTGGGCGCGATATTGGAGGGGATGGCCGACACCTCGGTTCAGGTGCGCCGGGCGCTGGCCTCGTCTCTCGGCATGCTCGACCCGTTCCCCAACACCTGTCTGCCGCACATGGTCAGGATGCTCATAGACCCCGACGAGAAGACGAGGTCGCTTGTCGCCTCGGCGTTCGTCGATTTGGAGAACGGGGGCATAGGGTCGCTGATGCGCAACATAGACTCCAAAGACGCCAAACTGCGTCTCGCCGTGATAGACGTTCTGGCCCAGATAGGGGCCCCGGCGAAGTCCGCGCTGCCCAAGCTTAAGCAGATAGCGGGCGGAGACGCCGACGCCGAGGCGCGGGCGGCGGCGGAGAAGGCCGTGAAGTTCATAGAGAGATAACAGCTGTTTTTTGACGCGGCGGGCGGCGTCGCGATGTATATTGAATTTTTACGCCGGTTTTAACAAGAGGAGCCGAAACCCGAAGTGTCCGAGATCGTGCAATTATACGGCCTGTTCGCCCGGAGCCACCCCTACTTCTGCCTCGCGGCGGGATTGGCGGTGCTCTACTTCGGCGCGGAGTGGCTCGTGGCCGCGAGCGCGCGGCTCGCCGTGCGTTTCGGCGTTAAGCCTCTGCTCGTGGGCGTGACCATTGTGGCTATGGGCACGAGCGCTCCGGAGTTCGTGGTGAGCGTTAAGGCGGCCCTCGACGGCGTCGGCGGCCTCGCCGCGGGCAACGTGGTCGGGTCGAACATCTGCAACACCGCGCTCGTGCTCGGACTCTCGGCGCTGATATGCCCCATATTGATATCGAAGCAGTTCTTCAAGTTCGACATACCGGTGCTGATAGGCGCGTCCTTCTTAGCGTGGCTCTTTCTGAGCGACGGCGTGATAAAAGCGTGGGAAGGCGTCGTAATATTGGCGCTTTTCGCCGGGTACATGGCCTATAACATAGCTACCGCCAAACCGGAGGAGGGCGCGGACGCGCCCGTCGCGGATGGGAAAAAGATCTCCGTCGTCAAGAACGCGTCGCTTGTGCTGCTCGGTTTGGGAATGCTTATGGGCGGCGCGACCTTTTTGGTCGACGGCGCGAAAGAGATAGCCCGGAGCTTCGCCGTGAGCGAGGCCGTCATAGGCCTCACGATAGTGGCCTTCGGCACCAGCCTCCCGGAACTCGCCACGTCGGTCGTGGCCGCCGTGAGGAAGCACAACGACATAGCCATAGGCAACGTGGTGGGCTCCAACCTCTTCAACATCCTATGCATCCTCGGCGTGGTGGGAACCATGAGCGGATCCGAGGGAATGAAGACGGAAGGCGTGGTTTTAAGAGACCTGCTGATAATGTCCCTGATAAACTTCGTCCTCTTAGTTCCGCTGATAGCCAAAAGAATGTTGAACCGATGGATAGGAGCCCTATTGACAGGCGCGTACGTAGCATATATATTGATATTAGCGTTCAGTAAAAAGACTGTCTGAATTAGGCGGGATGATGAAAAGACTGTCTGAATTAGGATTAAAGACTGTCTGAATTAGGATGATAGGATAAAAAAACAGATTATAGGATAAAAAGTCAAAAGACTGGCTTCGCCGAGATAAACAAGTTGTCTGAACTAGGATTAGCTTCGCTGAGGTAAACAAGTTGGCTTCGCCGAGATAAACAAGTTAGTAAGATTATAAGGATTATAGGATTTAAAACACCGAGTGTTTTGACTTTGCGACGCGAAGCGGCGCATGTGTTAAAAAAGTCCCTCCCCCCTATCTTTGGGGGGAGGGATTGAAGGTGGAGGGGGCTAATGTAGCGGGGCGTTGCGGGGTGTTCCCCGCAGGGTGGGTAGCGGAAAAGAAAACGGCGAAGCCGTTTTCTTTGTAGCGAGGGAGGGCGCAGCCCTCCCCTTAGTTGAATTTGACTTTAATTATTTGACTTTGACTTTGACTTTGACTTTCACGGAGGCCTTTACTTTTATGACAACAGCTATTTTAGGTACAAGCATGGTTACAAAGATCGTCTTCGCCCTCGGCATGCTGATGGTGATCGGCGACTTCGCCGCCACGTTCTTCACCATAGTCTACCAGCGGTCGATCTACCGCCGCCGCCGCGCCGCGTACGACGCCTCCTACGCGCCGCCGTGCAGCATCGTGGTGCCGTGCAAGGGCATACCCAAGAACTTCGGCGACAACCTCCGCAGCTTCCTGCGCTTCGACTACCCCGACTACGAGGTCGTCTACGTGACCGAGAGCGCGGACGACGCCGCCGTGCCGGAGATAAAAAAGATCGTCTCGGAAGACCCCCGCGCTAAATTCGCCGTGGCCGGGCTATCTACGCAGTGCGCCCAAAAGAACCACAACATGCTGGCGGCGCTGCGCGAAGCCCGCCCGAACTCAGAGGTCTTCGTCTTCGCCGACTCCGACATCAAACCCGGCCCGCATTGGCTTAGGGAGATCGTGCTGCCGCTCCAAAACGAAAAAGTCTCCGTGACCACCGGCTTCCGCTGGCTCCTGCCGACCAAAGGATCGATGGGGGAGCTCTGCCACGCCTACGTCAACATATTCATCTACACCTGCTTCTGCACGGCGAGCTACATAGGCGGCGTGGGTCTGTGGGGCGGCACTATGGCCGTCAGGCGGCGGGACTACGAGGAGCTCGGCGTGGAAAAAACCTGGAGCCGCGCCGCCGTGGACGACATGAGCCTCTCCACGCTCGTGCTTAAGAACAGGCGCAAAGCCGTGGTGGTGGCCGGCTGCATAACGACCACCGACGACCTCCTGCCCACCGTGGGCGCGACCGTCTCGTGGTTCGAACGCCAAATCATGTACCTCAAATCCTACCAGCGCGTCCTGTGGGTCTTTCCCGCGCTGCCTATGGCCGCGCTCGTCGGCTGGATCATGCTGCTCCTGCCCTACGCCTTGGCCGCCGCCCTGCTCTCCAAAGGCGCGTTCCTTGAAACTTTTCTAAAACACGGCGGCGCCGCGCCCCTGATCTTCATGCTCGGCCACACCGCCGTGGCCCTGCTCTACCCCGCGCTCGGAAAAATGCCGTACTTCGGGCGCTTCCTGCTCTTCCAGCCCCTGCTGCGGACGGCGCAAATGCTCTCGTACCTTAAAACGTGGACGACGAGAACCATAACGTGGGCCGGGATAAAATATAAACTCGATTTTAGGGGCGACGTTCGGGAGATCGACAGGGGGGGCGGCTGATGCGCTGCGCCGTCTTCGCCTCCGGCAACGGAAGCAACTTTCAAGCCCTGTTGGACAAAAAAGCCTCCGGCGGCATACTTCACGCCGACTTCGTCCTGGCGGTCGGCAACAACAGCAAAGCCGGAGCCTTCGACAAGGCGCGGGCGCAAGGCATACCCGTCCTGCACATAGCCCCCTCGCATTTCCAAACCGAGGAAGCCTACGCCGACCGCCTGTCCGCCGCCCTGTCCGATGCCGGAATAGAGCTCATAGCCTTGGCCGGATACATGAAAAAACTCCCCCCCGCCGTAGTAGCCCGATACCGCAACCGCATCCTGAACATCCACCCCGCCCTCCTGCCCGCTTTCGGCGGTCAAGGAATGTACGGCTCGAACGTCCACAAAGCCGTGATAGAATACGGCGCGAAGATTTCAGGCGTGACGGTCCACTTCGTAGACGACGAGTACGACCGCGGCCCCGTAATTCTACAGAAAGCCGTCCCCGTATTGGACGGCGACGACGCCGAAACCTTAGCCGCCCGCGTCTTGGAAGCCGAACACGAATGCTACTGGCGGGCCGTGGAAGCGGTCGCGGCGGGGAAGATAAAGGTTGTGGGGAGACGGGTTGTTTGGGATGATGAAAAGACTGTCTGAATTAAGGATGATAGACTGTCTGAATTAGGATTAAAGACTGTCTGAATTAGGATGATAGGATAAAAAAACAGATGATAGGATAAAAAGTCAAAAGCCTGTCTGAACTAGGATTTATAGGATTATAAGGATTATAGGATTAAAACATCGTGCTCTTTCTTGCGTCAGGTCACTTCGACTTCGCTCAGTGACCTTTCGGTTGTAATTAGTTGGCTGAGCGAAGTCGAAGCCTGGTTTTGCGACGCGAAGCGGCGCATGTTTACTAAAAGTGTCTCCCCCTATTTGAGGGGGAGACATTGAAAGTGGGGGGGAATCTGGCGGGGCGTTGCGGGGTGTCCCCGCAGGGTGGGTAGCGGAATAAAAAACGGGCGAAGCCCGTTTTTTATGTAGCGAGGGAGGGCGCAGCCCTCCCCTTAGTTGATTTTGATTTTTATCATTTGACTTTATCATGCAAAACCTAAAAAACCTAACTCTCCCCCAACTCGAAGACTTCGTCCTCTCCATAGGCGAACAGCGCTTCCGCGCCCGACAGCTCTTCAAGTGGATGTACCAGAAGCGCCTCCCCGACTTCTCCGGCATGACCAACATGCCCAAAACCCTCCGCGCCTCCCTCTCCGAACGCGCCGCGATAGCCAAGCTCCCGCCCGTCCGCGTCCTCGAATCCTCCGCCGGCGACGCCGTCAAGTTCGCGTTCGCGCTCGACGGCTCGGACTATGCCGCTGAAAGCGTCCTCCTTATAGACGGCGACCGCCGCACCGCCTGCCTCTCCTCCCAGCTCGGCTGCGGGCTGGGGTGCGCCTTCTGCGAGACGGCGAAACTCGGCTTCATCCGCAACCTGTCGGCCTCAGAAATTTTGGGGCAGCTCATAGGGATGAACGACTATCAGGCCGCCCGGGGCGACAGGGTCGTAACCAACGTCGTCTTTATGGGGATGGGGGAGGCGCTGGGCAACTACGAAAACTTTATGGCCGCCCTCTCCGTCATCATGCACGAGGACGCCTTCAACCTGGGGGCGCGGCGGATCACGGTCTCCACGGCCGGCGTCGTGCCCAATATAGAGAGGCTCATGGGCGAGGGTTTGACCATAGGCCTCGCCGTGTCGCTCAACGCCTGGAACGACGAGATGCGCGGCCGGCTCATGCCTATCAACAGGAAGTATCCCATCGCGAGCCTTGTGGACGTCGCGAAACGCTACCACGCCCGGACGGGCAGACGGGTCACATTCGAGTACGTGCTGATAGAGGGCGAGACCGACGCGCCGGAGGCGGTTGACGCGCTTGCCGGGCTTCTGGGCGGCTTTCCGTGCAAGGTGAACCTGATACCGGTGAACCCTGCCGGCTCCGGCCTGACGTCCCCCGGCGACGGCGCGGTTCAGAGGTTCGCCGACGCCCTATACGGGCGGGGTCTGGCGGCCACGGTCAGGAAGAGCAGAGGCCGCGACGTCTTCGGAGCCTGCGGGCAGCTGACGGCGGAGCTGATGAGGCCTCAAGAAAAGCGCGTATAATCCCGCCTTCCCCGCCGCTAAAAAAAAATTTTTTTTCCGCCGCCCGCCGCAGAAAATGATTATATTAAAATATAATGTTGTATTGTCCCGTCCCGCGGACGGGGTATTCCGCCGTCTCCGGGGGGCAATAAAAACGGCGGCGCGGGCGTAATCGAACGGCGCGGGGGCGCGCAGGGGGGCCCGGCCGGGCGGCCGGATTACGATTTTTATGGCGCGGACGCTGGAATCATGGTATAATTTATGTGATAAACCTCGCTAACTAAGTATTATTAATGCAATAAACCGGTATTGGAGGCATATTATGAAGACGAAATGCGTAAGAACGCTGTCGGCGGCCGCGGTCGCGGCGACGGTTTTCGGGGTTTTGGGGGGGGCGGGGGTGACGGTCGCCCAGCAGGACCTCCCGACGGAACTTTGGATTCCGGTGACCTTTTACGATTTCCGCTCGGATCGGTCGAATCCCGAGTTCGAGCAGCCCCACGGGAAGCCGTCGGGGTGCACGGACAACAGCAGCGCGGCGTCCGGCGCCTGCATACGCACCGGCATGGTGGCGAACACGCTTGACGCGGACAATAAACCGGCGGTGGGGCCTACGCCGTACCGCAACTACGGCATAGCCCACTGGTTCCGCGATTGGAACACGTATACGGCCGGGCCGTACTCCAAGGGAAAGAACAGGGCTCCCGACTACACCCCGACGCCGGGCATCAAGCAAACGGCGAGCGACGAGTGGGGCGTTAACGTCGTGTATAACAGCGACAAGGATGTCAGCCATGACACTTCGTTCATAAATAAAGTCTTTAAGGACAGCTTGAGGTTTATTTTGCAAAGCACCGCTACCGGAACGTACCGATTCGACCGGCGCGGCAATAACGGCTTTTTCCCGTTGGACAATAAGGGCTTCGGAAACGAATGGGTTGTCGTCGACAACGCGCGCGGGAACCATAACTTCGCCTTTACCATGGAGATGGCCTTCCCGTTCACGGCCAAGGAGAGGATGTCTTTCAACTTCTCCGGCGACGACGACGTTTGGGTGTTCATAGACAAGCAGCTGGTGCTTGACTTGGGCGGCATACACAGCGAGCAGTCGAAGAGCTTCAATATCAGCGACGTGCCGGGCATCGTTTACGGCAGGGGCTATACGTTGCGCATTTTCTACGCCGAGCGCCATTCGTCCGCTTCCAACATCCTTATAGAGACCAACATCGTGGCTCCGCCGGCCGGCATAGGGATAAGCACTCAGGACAACACCGGCAAAGGCGGCATGGTCGGCAAAGAGATAAATAAGAACGCGGACGACTCGCTCAAGCTGTACAGCGTGGTCCGCAACGAAGCCGGCGACCCGTTGACGCCCGGAGCCGATTACGACTGCAACCTCGTCGTTTGGTCTGTCGGCGGCAAGGAGATAGGCAAGGGGTGCGAGATCACGGTCAGGGATTCCGTGGCCCGGTCGGTCGACATAACGGTGACTTACAAGCCCGCCGACGGCGGCGCGCCCATCACCGGATCGACCAACTTGAACGTGAAGGCCCTTCCGCCCACCGCTATCCATATCCAAAAGGAGTCGGAACCCAAGGATCCGACGGCCAAAGGCGGGTTGAGCGACGACATATATTTCAATGTCGGAGACGATAACATTGTGGTCTATGCCGTTCTGCGCGACAAATACGGCAATTTCGTGGGATACGCCACGAAGCAGGGAACCGAAAGCGACCCGAATAAGTGGTGGAGCACGGCCGACGCGAGCTGGGCGAGCAGGAATGAGGACGTGGCCACAGTGAGCCCTAAAGACAGCTACAACCCCACAGTCCGCAAGGAGTTCATGGGAGAGGGCACGAGCGATTATTTGGTGGTCACATACAGCGCCTGTACGCAAAGGGACGGATGCGTGACGCTCATCGATTCGGTCAGAGTGGGCAGCAAGAGCAAAGGCCAGGTGGCCATAGGCCCCAATCCTTTCATTCCCGGCCCCGGCGGCGTGTCGATCGGCGAATCGCTGTGCAGAGACAAGGGCGGCAGCAATGATCCGTGCAATTTCTACCAAGACGCGATTCGCGACAAGGGCGGTCGGGGCGCTAAAGGCGTGCTGATATCCGTGAACACGCCCGGAGAACTTAAGGAGGGCGGCGCCGGCCCGGACAAAGACCGCAGAGGCAGAGTCATGATATACGACGCCGTGGGCAACGTGGTGGTGACGGACAGACTCTTCAAAACGATCAAATCGTCCACCTACGGGTTCGTTTGGGACGGGAAAAACGCCAAGGGCCGGCTTGTAGGCCCGGGAACGTACTTGGTGTGCGTGACCGGCGAACTTAAAAGCGGGGAGAAAGTTAAGCTTCAGAGAATGGTGGGGGTTAAGAAGTGATTAGGATGATAGGATAAAAGAACGGATTATAGGATAAAGTCAAAAGACTGAAGTCAAAAGACCGGGTTTAGACGGGTACGGGGATGCGTTGCCGGAGGGCGGGGGCCTTAGAAGGGCCCCGCCCGTTTCGGGGTATAATAGGGGAAAATAAGGGGGAGAGGATTATGACGGATCAGGAACTGAAGGACTTGGTGGCGGGGCTTGCCGTGAGCGGCGAGAGAGTTGAGAGGAATTTGGACAGATTTGCGGAAGAAATCCGTTCGATTCAGGAAGAGACCGCCCGGGAGCTGAAGGAGCTCGGACAGAGAGTGGACAAAGTCTGCGGCAAGACCGGCGGGACAGACGAACAGTTGGAAAAGACCGAAAGGGTGATTGAAACACTCGGACAAAAAGTGGACAAAGTCTGCGGAAAAAACAGCGTCGCGGACAAACAGATGGAAGATATCAGACAGGTGATGAAAGAACTCGGACGGAAAGTGGACAAAGTCTGCGGTCAGGCGGGAGGCATCAGCAACAATAACGGCTACTACTCCGAAACGTTCTTTCAAGACGTGTTCGAAAGAAAATTGGAGTTCGGAGGGATAAAGTACGATAAGATGATCCCCAACTTCGGACGCAACGACGACGAAGTAAAAATGGAGATAGACATCGCGCTGATTAACGGAGACTCGCTGGCGCTGCTGGAAGTGAAATACAGAGTGCACCCGGACTTTGTAAAAGAGTTCGCGGAAGAACGCTTAAAAAAGTTTAGAGAGACGTACCCTAAATACAAAGATTACAAAATCTACCTCGGCGTCGCCGGATTCTCTTTCGACGACAAAGTGACGGAAAGAGCCAAAGAGTACGGCGTAGGAATCGTGAAACAGATCGGCGAAGGAATAGAGACGGAGACGGATTGCCTGAAAGCGTACTGACGGCGGAAGATAGTCTATAAACCGGATAATTTTGACGTATTAACCATAAATCAAGAAACAATTAAGAGGGAGGGTATGAAAATGACTGCTTTGTTTACGAAAGGCGGACGCGCCTGCGCGTTGGCGGCGTTGCTTTTGCTGACGGTGGCGGCGGCAGGGGCGCTTGCGCAGACAGGAAAGCGGAAGACGCCGGGGTCGCATATCTGCGTCGCCAAAAGCTTGACCGACTTCGAAGACGCCGACTTTACGACTATTCAAGCGGCCGTAAACAAGGCCACGGCCGGACAAGTCATTGAGATATTGGACGAAGGGGTTTATGAGGAACAAGTTACGATAGACGGACGGAGCAAAAGCCCGTGGACGGGGGTTGTGGGCGGGAAAGACGGAATCACGATAAGGTATGTTCCGGCGGGCGGGGCGGCGGCGGGGTGGAACCATCCGAGGCCTACCATTAAGCATAGGGATATTACCAACACGCATCCGAGAAGCGCGGCGGAAGCCAAACAGGAGAGCGAACTGACCGGGGCGGGGAACTTCGAGACCAACGGCGCGTTGCGCGTGCTCCGCGCTAAGAACGTCACGATTGAAGGGATAGCGGTTGACGGAGGAAGCCCGTTCACTTTCGGGACGAACGGCGTGTGGTGCGATAAAAACGGCCAAAATTGCAGCGCCCTCAACCACGGCAACGCGGCTATCACGTTGGCGGTGGCCGGCCAGGTTACTATACGGGATTGCGATCTCAAAAACGCCTTTTTCGGGATCAACGTAAAAGATAGGAATACGGGCGGCGTCTTCGGGAATCCGAATCCGGCCGACAACGACACCACCGTGCCGCTCTCCGGCTTCGGCACCGTGGGAGGGCATCTTTTCGAGTACAATAAGGTAAACGCCAATGTGGTGGGTTTTTTCTTTGAGTCGGCGTGGGACTTGGGGTCGACCGCCCGGTATAACCTTATTTACAACAACAAAATAACCAACATCACCCAGTGGAATTGGGTGGGCGACGGCGAAGGCCAGCATAACGGCGGGGCGTTTATGTTCAAGGATATGTACCTTTCGCCGGTCGCCATATACAACAACACGTTCTACGACAACACGGGGAATTTCGTAGGCCATTGGCAATCGGGCGGACAGCACCTGATATTCAATAATATATTCAGTAAATCCACGCCGAGCGGGAACGTCAATC
>Ga0268262_10006154_pt1 | contig 11612 bp, 9 predicted proteins | sample TergutNc150P3_FD_190354 | JGI IMG/M metagenome (GOLD analysis project Ga0268262, IMG submission 190354) | Nasutitermes corniger P3 segment gut microbial community from laboratory colony in Florida, USA - Nc150 P3 (SPAdes) (version 2) | ecosystem: Host-associated > Arthropoda: Insects > Digestive... | reverse complement strand
TCCGTATCCGAGGGTGATCCAACGGTATGGAAACGAATAAAACCGTCGTCATCCTCGGCGTACACGCCGTCGAGCGCCAGCATATGAAAATGAACGTTGAGGTTCAGCGCGTCGCCAAAACGCTGAATGAACGTAACGGCTCCTCCTTTAGCGCGGCGTCCCAAATAAGAAAGTCCCGCCCGGCGGCGTAATGAGGCAAAGACAGCCTGTACGAAAATGTTATGTACTGCCTCAATCAATTTGGCGTCAAATGCCATGAGAAAACGCAGAGTGTAAGGAAGCGTAACCTCCGAAAACTCCAAAATCAAGGCTTGCAACTGAGACAAAAGCGGAGTTTACATTGGGTAAATGAGTATTTTGTCGAAGGAGCGTAACGCAGAGTTCGGGGTTTTCGGAGGTTGCCTACAGTCTTTCGAATGTGAGTTATGTCAATTAAGGCAACCTCCAAAAATTCCATTAAAACAGGTTGTTTCCGTATTAACTTGCCAGTTTTTCCTGGATTCTGGTGGTAAATTCCCTTGTGCCGATGGTTTTGACGCCGGATTTGGCAATGTCCGCCGTCCTGTAACCTTCCTCCAATACCTGACTGACGGCGTCATTTATCCGTTTCGCCAGATCGGGACGGTCGAATGAATATTCAAACATCATGGCGACGCTGTTGATTGTGCCGACTGGATTGGCGATATCTTTTCCGGCAATGTCGGGCGCGGAACCGTGAATCGGCTCATATAGCGCGGGACCGTCGCCTACGCTTGCCGAAGGAAGAGTGCCGATGCTGCCCGTCAGGACGCCTCCGATGTCGCTGAGAATGTCGCCGAACATGTTTTCCGTCAAAAGCACATCAAACCGCGTTGGACGCAGCACCATCTGCATGGCGCAGTTATCCACAAGGATGTGATCAAGTTCTACGTCTTTATATTCGCCGGCGATCTCCGTCACGATTTTCCGCCAGAGCTGGCAAACTTCCAGCACATTTGCTTTATCGACGGATGTTACTTTGCGCCGCCGCCGCCGCGCCAGTTCAAAGGCTTTACGCGCGATACGTTCGATTTCATGACGGTGATACACCATATTGTTCTCGCCGATTTCTTTACCCGGCTCTCCGGAAATGCCGCGCGGCGTGCCGAAATAAAGCCCGCCGGTGAGTTCCCTTACCACCACGAAATCAACGCCTGAAACGACTTCGGGTTTCAGCGTGGAGCAATCAATTAACGTCGGCAACAGTTTGACCGGTCGAAGATTGCCGTAAAGTCCCAGCGCTTTGCGGATAGACAGCAATCCTGTTTCAGGTTTCATGTGAGGCGGATTCATATCCCATTGCGGACCGCCCACCGCGCCGAGCAGCACAGCGTCGCTTTCCCGGCTACGCCGCAAAGTCCGTTCAGGCAGCGGAGTATTGAAAGCGTCGATGGCGGCGCCGCCGATGGCTTCTTCATACAGTTCAATGTCAAAACCCGACTGGGCTGCAACCTGTTTCAATACGGCCAGCGCTGAAGCTATAATTTCAGGTCCGATCCCGTCGCCGGGAAGCACGCATATTTTTTTCACGCCGTTTGTCATCTCAATCACTCCCAATAAACCCTGCGTAAATTCCGGGAAACAATACATGCGCGTTTTATGCTTGTCTAATCAATTACGAATTACGAATTACGAATCAGGCATTCCGAATTAGTTTGGGTTTTCTGAAAATAGATAATTAGCGAGGTGGAAAAAGGAATCAAAAAATGATAATGATTCAAACAGACTTCGGAATACTACAATCATAAGAATTGTACGCAAAAAGAATGAAGTCGCGAAAGAGGACCATGGATGGAACATACCGGACTTGATGGGCGGAATCCTAAGATCGGCGAAGGGATTTCCGGCAACTGCGACAACGAAATCCGCAGACAATCGCAGCCCGCTCACAAGTCGCGGGATTACGTCGCAGAACACCATTCTGACATACTTTGCGACAATTTTGAGCTGGAGCGCCAGAAACAGCTGCTACAGGCGGTAAATAAAGCGGCAGCCGTACTGCTCGCGGTGACGGACGAGGATACGCTTGTGGCTTCGCTCCGGAAGGGCATGGAGCTTATGGCTCGCTGCATGGATGTAGATCGTATCTACATCTGGCAAAATGAGGTGCGAGACGGCGTTCTTTATTATGTCCAACAATATGAATGGCTGAACGATATAGGTCGGCGGCAGAAGACAGTCGTCCATACCGCTGATTCTTTTCCTTACAGTCCGAATAGTCCCGAATGGGAAGAAAAGTTTTCGCGCGGAGAGTGCGTGAACGGTCCGATTGCCGGACTGTCGCGGAATGAACGCGATATGCTGGAACCGTATGGCATAAAATCCGTTCTGGTGATACCGACGCAATTGCAGGGAGCTTTCTGGGGCTTTGTCAGTTTTGATGATTGTCATCAGGAACGCGCGTTTGAAGAAGCGGAAGTCAACATACTGCGTTCCGCGAGCCTGATGATGGTCAGCGCCATAAATCGCTACAGGCAGGCGGTCAAAATTCATGAGTCGCATGAATACAGAAAACTTATGCTGGATGCGACGCCCCTTGCCTGTATCCTGTGGAACAAGGACTTTCATGGATACGAGTGCAATGATGAATGTGTCAGGCTCTTTAAACTGAAAAACCATCAGGAGTATTTAGACAGTTTTTTCGATCTTTCCCCGAAATACCAGCCGGACGGACAACTTTCGTACAATGGAGTCAAGGAAAATATCAAAAAAACGTTTGAAGAGGGCGGAACTCGCGTTCTTGAATGGACGCACCAATTGTTGGACGGCACGCTGATTCCGACTGAAGTCACACTTGTTCGCTTAAACTTCGGCGGTGAACACGTCGTTGCCGCGTATATACGGGACTTGCGCGAACAAAAGCGAATGATTAAGGAAATTGAGGATCGCGACAGACTGCTGAACTCCGTAAACCGGGCCGCCACCATCCTGCTCCAATCTGAAATCGGTGAATTTCAGCGCGATTTCCAGCGCTGCATAGGCATGATGGCTGAGGCCGTTGACGCCGACCGTGTATATATCTGGAAGAATCACACCAAAGACGGACAGCTCTATTGCACACGGCTGTCGGAATGGTCGGTTGACGCCATGCCGACGCAGAACAACGATCTGGCGGTGGATTTGTCATACAGTGAAAAAGCTCCCAAGTGGGAAGAATTGTTATCAAAAGGGCTTTGCGTAAACGGCCTGGCGCGCGACATGTCTCCGGAGGAACAAGCGATATTGTCGCCGAGGGGTGTGCTGTCCATTTTGGTGGTGCCGGTTTTTATGCGGGGTGATTTCTGGGGATTTGTCGGTTTTGACGATTGCCGCCACGAGCGTGTGTTTTCTGAAAACGAGGAGGCTATCCTGCGTTCCGCCAGCCTGCTGATTGCCAACGCTCTATTGCGCAACGACATGACGATGAGCATCCGCGATACCGCAGTCCAGTTGGAAGACGCGCTTGAAAAAGCCCGTGACGCCAGCAACGCCAAAAGCATCTTTCTTGCTCGCATGAGCCATGAAATGCGTACGCCGCTTAGCGCTATCATTGGACTGTCCGAATTGACTCTTGACGCCGGTGGGTTAAGCGAGGAGATCGCTTCGAATCTTGAGAAAATCTATAACGCGGGCAAGACTTTACTGGGTACCGTCAACGACATTTTGGACATTTCTAAAATAGAAGTTGGCAAGCGTGAGCTTGTGCCTGTCGAGTATCAAATGCCCAGTCTGCTTAACGATACTATTACCCAAAGCATCTTGTATATCGGCGAAAAGCCGATTAATTTCGTCCTTGATATCGGCGCGGATTTGCCGCGGTGCCTTTACGGCGACGATATCAGAGTTAAGCAGATTCTGAATAACCTTCTGTCCAACGCCTTCAAATATACGAATGAAGGGATGGTTAAGTTGAGTGTGCGCTGCGAACGGGAAGGGGATGCTGTCTGGATGACGGCGCGTGTCCGGGACACCGGTATCGGCATCAGGACTGAAAATCTGGGCAAGCTGTTTTCCGACTATACGCAGTTAAATATTGGAACTAACCGCAAGATTGAGGGTACCGGTCTTGGACTTTCCATTGCCAAAAAGCTGACCGAGATGATGGGTGGAACGATCAGCGTGGAAAGCGAATATGGGAAGGGCAGTGTTTTCACGGTAAGACTGCGGCAGAAGTTCGTCTCCGACGAGACCATTGGCGCGGCGGAGGTGGAAAACCTGAAAAATTCCCGGCGCTTCATCAGCAGCCGCAAACAAAACCTGCGTACCGCGCAAATCCTGCTGCCATACGCGCGGGTGCTTGTGGTGGACGACATGTCTACCAATCTGGATATAGCCAAAGGCATGATGCGTCCCTATAAGATGCAAATTGATTGCGTGACCAGCGGGAAGCAGGCCGTTGAGGCAATTCGCGAAGAAAAGGTCAGATACAACGCCATTTTCATGGATCACATGATGCCCGATATGGACGGAATAGAAGCCGTCAGAATTATTCGGGAGGAAATCGGAACCGAATACGCGAAAAACATACCGATAATAGCCCTCACCGCGAACGCCGTCGTAGGGAACGAGGAAATGTTTTTGAAAAATGGATTTCAGGCTTTTGTAGCCAAACCCATTGAAATGGACCGTCTTGACGCGGTTATTCGTGAATGGGTTCAGGATAAAAAACTGGAACAGGCGTTCGACGCGCAACAAATCAGTACGGATACGCAAATGCCCACGGATACGCGCGATAAGAAGAATACGCGCGTAATTCCAGACAGGCGTAATGCTTTGAAAAGGCGTGGCGGTGTGGAAAAAAGGAGCGGATTGGATCGAAGGAAATTTAGCAAGCCGATCATCGGACTGGATATAAACAAGGGAATAGAGCGTTTTGGCGGCGATTATGAATCATTAACGCAAGTGTTGCGTTCATATATCGTAAATACGCCTCCTCTTCTTGGAGCAGCCCGGGGTGTAACAAAGGATACTTTGGCCGACTACGCCATTTTTGCTCACGGGATAAAAGGTTTTAGTCGGAGCGTTTATGCCGAAACTCTGGGCGATATGGCTGAAGCCATGGAGAATGCTGCAAAAGCCGGACACTTTGAATTTGTGAGCAGAAATAACGCGACCTTTATTAAAACCATCGAGCGGCTGATAAAGGATATTGAGTCAATTCTTGGCGAAATTGCCGTGAAAAACCCTAAGCCCAGAAAAGAAAAACCGGACAGCGATGTATTAAGCAGGCTTTGCGCCGCATGCGCGGCTTATAATATGGATGCGGTAGACGCGGCTATGGCGGAGATGGAAGCCTACGAATATGACTCCGACGACGGGCTTGCCGCCTGGCTTCGTGAGAACGTGGAGCAGATGAATTTATCGCGTATTGCTGAAAAACTTTCAGCTTTGATCAATAAGGCGGAGACAAAGGAATGAGTAATAACGTCCGAAAAAAAATTATTCTGGTGGACGACTACATGCCGACCCTGACTATGGGCAGGAACATGTTGAAGACTTTTTATGAGGTATATCCCGCTCCGTCCGCAGCCAAGCTTTTTGAGATACTGGAAAAGGTTACTCCACAACTGATTCTTCTGGATATCGAAATGCCGGAAATCAACGGTTACGAAGCGATCAAAAAGCTGAAGTCCGACGCCCGCTTTGCGGACATCCCCGTCATTTTTCTCACGGCAAAAAACGATGAAAGCAGCGAGTTGAAGGGATTTGATCTCGGCGCGGCGGATTACGTATCCAAGCCGTTTTCGGGACCGTTGCTGCTCAAGCGCATCGCGAATCAGCTTTTGATCGTCGAACAGAAGAATGATTTACTGTCCAATCAGGCGGCGTTGAAGGATTACGCCGAAAATCTTGAAGTCAAAGTGCGCGAAAAGACGGAAGAGGTATTTAATCTTCAAAACGCCGTACTTACTACGGTGGCAGACCTGGTGGAATTTCGCGACAAATACACCGGCGGGCATATCGCGCGCACGCAGCTTTATTTGAAAACCCTGACCGAAGCGTTGATCCGCCAGGGAGTGTATATTGAAGAACTTTTCGGGTGGGATATGGGTTTCTTTATAGCATCGGCGCAGCTTCACGATGTGGGTAAAATCACCATAACCGATCTGATCCTGAACAAGCCCGGCAAGCTCACCAGCGAAGAATTTGATGTTATGAAAACCCATGTGTCGGTGGGCGTGGACGCTATAGAAAGAATCATGCACAACACGGCGGAGCACGCCTTTTTGCGCCACGCGCTGCTTATTACCGGCACTCACCATGAAAAATGGGATGGCAGCGGTTACCCTATGGGACTTAAAGGTAAAAACATTCCTCTTGAAGGACGGCTGATGGCTATCGCCGACGTGTACGACGCGCTTATTTCCGAGCGCCCGTACAAAAGGGCGTTTACCCATGAGGAAGCGAAAAAAATTATTGAAGCCGGCGCGGCAACGCACTTTGATCCTGCTCTGGTGAGTATTTTTATCAATGTAGCGGACGAATTCGCGCTAGTCGCGCAAAAAGTCGGAAGTTGAAATGCCGCGCGCGCAGTCTTCCCGAATTTTTCACCTGTAATAAATGCAGTTTGAAATTTATAACTGCCGTTGTCGGGTAAACGATGAAATATGAAATCAATTCCGCTCTTTTTATAGAAGCTATCAGAAATTTTTCAGGACGGCGCGTACTGATTCTGGGCGATCTCATGCTGGACAGGTTTGTATTCGGCGAAGCTTCGCGCGTCAGCCCGGAAGCGCCGGTTCCCGTGGTGGAAGTTAAAAAGGAAATTTCGTATCCGGGCGGTGCGGCAAACGTAGCCGTCAATATCGGCAGCCTCGGCGGCGTTCCCGTTCCCGTCGGAATCGTAGGAGAGGATGCTGAAGCCGCCTGCCTGCGCCGGGAACTTGAAAAGAGAGGCATTACAATCGACGGCTTGATTCCGGCTGGAAGCCGTCCCACCTGCGTCAAAACCAGAATTATCGCGCGGCATCAACAGATTTGCCGCATAGACCGGGAAGACCGCTCCCCGCTTCCGGCAATTATTCAGAAACGTGTGATGAGCGCGTTCAGTGCGGCGCTTCCTGAAGCGGATGCCGTCATCATTTCCGATTATGCCAAAGGGTTGCTTTCTCCGCCGCTGCTCAAACAGGCGCTGCGTCAGGCGAGCGTCCTGAAAAAAACCGTTTGCGTCGATCCCAAATTGCGGGATTTTTCTCTCTACGCGCCGGCATACGTAATTACGCCCAATATTTCAGAGTTGGAGAAAGCTTCGGGAATCCCTATAACAGGAGTAAAAGATTTGATTCGCGCGGGGAAAAATTTTCTGGCGGCGTCAAACATCGCGCATCTGTTAATCACTCGCGGAGAAGACGGCATGACGTTGTTGGGGAAGGATGCTCCTGCGGTGGTGCATATCCCCGCGATTGCGCGTGAAGTATTTGATGTTACCGGCGCCGGCGATACCGTGATCGCGACGTTGACGCTGGGGCTGACCGCCGGTCTTTCAATGCCCGACGCTGCGGCGCTGGCGAATTTTGCCGCCGGCATCGTCGTCGGCAAACTTGGCACCGCCTCCACGACGCCCGAAGAGCTTATCGAAACAATTAAGGAATAAGTGATCCCCCGCACTGGTATCGTGAACCATCTAAACCAGGTCTCATCACAAAAGACCACTTCGGAGGTCTGCTTATAGGCCAGCTTGGGCGGGCGGATGGTTATGGGACTGACGACATCAACGGTTCGGAAATGATTGAGGCCGCAGAGGAAATTATAGAAAAAGCCCGCACCCATGTCGGCGGCAAGATAATATACCTTGACTGTACAAAAACCCTGGTTCCTCTTTACGAAAAAAACGGCTACGAACTGATTATCGACAAACCGTTTTCGGGCGGCTATTTCAAAATGTTCAAATCCCTGCCCGACATAGAATAACGTAACGGATAGGGCGGACAGGCAGCAGGTTGGGTGGGCTTATATTCCATTCTCACGTTCTTACAAAAGTCTGCTTCGAGCTTTTGGGTTTATCCGGCAGACTCATTTTCAAAAGATCGGCGCCAATCAGAGGCTGAACAATATTATTCATGGTGTGAAACCGGGTGAATCCGGTAAACGCTATAATCTCCGCTCTGGTACGAGGAACGGCACAAAAATCCAAAAGGTCGTTCTGCAGATTGCCATTGTTCTTCCTGGCGTCATTTCCATAGATGTTGTTCCGGAAAGTAACCTTGAACTCGCCGCGATGAACGCCGAAAATCGGCTCTGGAAGTCCCGCTTTGCGGCATTCTGAACGAATGGTAGGAATGCCGGAATAACGATTCTCCGTAACATTCAGAAGTTCAAGGATGTTGGCAAGCGCGGCGTTCCTTGTATCGGGATGCACCTTGCCGAGGGAGTCGATGGTGATCTTTCCGTAAAGCCCGCCCGGACTGATGATTTCGAGCCGGTCGCGGTACATCTCAATGCGAACAGGTACATTCTGCGTGTGGACGCTGTAGTCACGATGAACCAAGCTGGCATCAAGCAGAATAGCAACTGTTTGGATGAGAATAGCAACTAATTTTGCAGAATAGCAACTGTTGCTATTCTTATTGCTATGCGCGCCTCACGGGAAAATGGCAAGCTGAGGTTGCCGAGAGGTTCCACTATTTTAATTTGCTATCCCGCCTTTGTCTCCAGCTCTTTTATCCCCAGGAGCATCGCGGTTTTAAGAACATTCTGGTACCCCATGTTCAGAAGGGAATCCAACGACTCAGCGCGGCGTCTGATGGCAGGCGAAAGGTTGAGCGTGACGCGGATGGCAGGTTCCGCCCTGCGAAAGTTTCCCTTCCCGTCGCTAACCGACACCAAGCCCTGCTCCAAAGCCCTTTCGTAGGAACCTTCAGGGAAATACTCCTTCTCAAACGCCGCTTCGTCGAAATCAGGCGAAGAAGTAATCGCCTCCCATTTGTTTTTTTCCTGTTCAGCAGTTTTCTTCATAGCGTTTTACCTCCGATTTGTGAGCCCTATGCACGGTTATAACCCTGTTTGCGGAACATATAGCAGTCCAGTACCTGCCGTTGTCGTCTTTTGCCGTCACAATGCGTACACTCGCGTCTTTAGGCGATGGAAAGCTAATCGACTTGGCTTCCCCTTTTGCGACCCTTTCAATAAACTCGCGGTTTGCGCCCCTCTCCGCGAGGCGTTCAAGAGCGTGCCTGGTGAATTCTATTCCGTTCATGCATCCAATATACATTTTTTATATGCGAAAACAAGAATTAACCCGGATATTTCACGGATTCGCGACGTTATCAGCATTGGAACGACAAGCACGCGTTCAGAAATGTACGAACGCTTTTGCTCTGCCCGCCGTTTTTGAAGAAGACCGCGCTAGATTTGAATCCGAAGGCTGGAAAATCGTGAAAGGTACGGCAAGCGATGCGCGGGAATGCAATAAACATTGGCAAATCGCCGTCCGGCTTTCGATGACGTGTCCGGCGCGATTGATATATGGCTGAACAAACCCGTTAGAATGGCACAAGAGGTTTTTAATGATTTCTGTATTGAACATGATATAACGTTTGACGATAATAACACTGTTGCAACAAAGGGGAGCGCCTGATAATGGCAAGAAAAACGTTGAATGATGCTAAACAAGCCAAAGCCGATGAATTCTATACACAGCTTTCTGATATTGAAACGGAAGCACGGCATTATAAAGAACAATTCCGTGGTAAGATTATATTCTGCAACTGCGATGATCCATACGAGAGCAACTTTTTTAAATATTTTGCTATGAACTTCAATTTTTTGGGATTGAAAAAGTTGATTGCAACGTGCTATCACAACTCCCCTGTTGCCGGAGAACAACTATCATTATTTGATATAGATGATGTGAATTCGGATATAACCAATGATATACGGGCACATAAAATTGAAATTACCGAGGTAAGGGATGAAAACAATGACGGCGCGATTGACCTTGTTGATGTAGAACTCCTGCTTAAAAATGGTAAAAATACGCTTACCTTATTGAACGGGGATGGCGATTTCCGTTCTCCTGAATGTATTGAGATGTTGAAAGAAGCGGATATTGTCGTGACAAATCCGCCCTTTTCGCTATTTCGTGAGTATGTTGCGCAGCTTGTGGAATATGGAAAACAATTTTTGATTATAGGGAATACAAACGCGATTACTTATAGAGAGACCTTCAAATTAATTAAAGAAAACAAGCTGTTTTTAGGATACACGAACTTCAATGTCGGTATGTACTTTTTCGTCCCTGATTACTGGGAGAAGTTTCATAAAATTGAAAATGGAAGAAAGATGGTCAGAGTGTCAACATCGTGTTGGTTCACAAATTTAGACGTAAAAAAACGACACGAAACATTGACACTTTACAAAAAATATTCGCCTAAAGATTATCGTCAATATGAAAACTTTGACGCTATAAACTCTGACAAAGTGTCAGATATCCCTATCGACTATGACGGCATTATTGGAGTGCCGATTACTTTCTTGGATAAACACAATCCAGAACAATTTGAGATTGTTGGGATAGGTATCGCTTCTTTGGGATTGGAGGTCGGAGTGCGCCCTTTCACGCTAGAGCACAAAAAGTATAGAAGGGAAGTTCAAAATCGCGGCGCTGTCGACGGAGATTTGTATTTTATTACGAATGGTGTGGTAGATGTTCCTTATCGACGGATATTGATTAAAAAAAGGGTCCTCAATAATGAAAGTTGAACCGAAAGAGCTTTACGTCCGTGAAGTGGCGGCAAACTATGTTGACAACGCCGAAGAAGGAGTTGTCGGCTTCGGTGGTAAACTGAATATCCGCCCCAAATATCAACGTGAATTTGTTTATGGCGAAAAAGAACGCAACGCCGTTATGAATACCATTCGCAATGGGTTTCCGCTTAACGTCATGTATTGGGCGGTAAATACTGATGGCACATACGAAGTCATTGACGGGCAGCAGCGTACGATCAGCTTTTGTCAGTATGTCAACGGCGATTATTCCATTGACAGCCGCGCCTTTCACAACCTCACCGAAACTGAAAAAAATCAGATATTGGAATACAAACTTATGGTGTATTTCTGTGAGGGTACTGATAGAGAAAAACTCGACTGGTTTGAAATCGTCAACATCGCTGGTGTAAAACTGACCGACCAGGAATTACGTAATGCGGTATACACAGGCACATGGCTGAGCCATGCGAAATCCATATTCAGTAAAAGCAACTGTGCGGCATATCTGCTATCACAAAATTATGTGAACGGTTCTCCCATCCGACAGCAGATATTGGAAACGGCTTTAGACTGGATAAGCAACGGCCGGATTAGAGAATATATGTCCATTCATCAGCATGATCAAAACGCCAATGAATTATGGATGTATTTTCAGAATGTGATTAACTGGGTAACGCTGACCTTTACCGTTTATCGCAAGGAAATGAAAGGTCTTGATTGGGGCGGTCTTTATAAAGACTTTAAGAGCAAGATGTTTGACACCGAGAAACTGGCACAAGAGATACGGATACTAATGGCGGACGAAGATGTGACGAGCAGGAAAGGTGTTTATCCGTATGTGCTGACCCGCGAAGAAAGATATTTGAATATCCGTGCCTTTACCGATAACCAGAAGCGGGCGGCATACG
>Ga0268262_10006153_pt1 | contig 11613 bp, 9 predicted proteins | sample TergutNc150P3_FD_190354 | JGI IMG/M metagenome (GOLD analysis project Ga0268262, IMG submission 190354) | Nasutitermes corniger P3 segment gut microbial community from laboratory colony in Florida, USA - Nc150 P3 (SPAdes) (version 2) | ecosystem: Host-associated > Arthropoda: Insects > Digestive... | reverse complement strand
GTTTCTGGTGGACGTGGAAGCCGGAACCGTCGTAGCTTACCTGCTTTTCGCGGGCGGCCTGCCGGATTTTCACATGTTCCGGATGCGCAACGGCAAAGTTGACCTGATTCAGTCCGTAATCGGCGCAGGCGCCAAAGATATGGGCTGGCCGCACGAGCCTATAATCAGGAGTCCTTCGAAAGGCAGTTATTAATAATATGTATGAGTAACGCAAACCCCGCTGAGAATATTCACGGCGACAGGCGGCTGCAAGCCATCGGGTTGACCAGGAACTATCGTGGGCGCAAGGTCGTCGATAACGTCAGCCTGGAATTGAGGCCCGGCGAGATAGTCGGCCTTTTAGGACCGAACGGCGCGGGCAAAACGACGACCTTTTATATGATCGTTGGACTATGCGCTCCTTCCGGCGGAGAGGTGCGCCTGCGCGGCGAAAACATCACGGACATGCCGATGTATAAGCGGGCGAGAGCTGGCATCAGCTACCTGCCGCAGGAGCCGTCCGTGTTTCGCAAGCTCTCAGTCAGGGAAAACATTCAATGCATCGCCGAAACGCTGCCGATTCCCGGCAGGCAGCAAAAAAAGCGAACGGAAGATTTGCTTGAGGAATTTGGAATCTCTCATCTTGGCAGCCAGGGGGCGTGGACGCTTTCCGGCGGCGAACGGCGGCGCCTGGAAATCGCGCGGGCGCTGGTGCTTACTCCCAGGTTTATCCTGCTCGACGAGCCGTTTGCCGGCATTGATCCCCTGGCAGTCCTGGACATACAACGTATCATCAACGGGCCGGGCGGGCTGAAAGATAAGGGAATCGGCGTACTTATTACAGACCATAATGTACGTGAAACTTTGAATATCACGGACAGGGCCTATATAATTAACGATAGCAGGATTTTGAAGGAAGGTTCGCCGGAGGTTCTGGCGAACGATGAGGATGTTAGGAAAGTGTACCTTGGCGAGAATTTCAGACTGATTTAGCGTATGAGCAAAAAACATTTTTTACGACAAAGTTTGGATTTACGCCTGAGCCAGCGCCTGGCGCTTACGCCGTCGCTCCTGCAGAAACTCGAAGTCCTGCAGCTCAATAAACTTGAGCTGCAGGAAATGCTAAACCAGGAACTGATCGAAAATCCCATCCTGGAGGAAATACCAGAGCCTGAAATCCCGCGTGAACTGCTGCGGGCTAACGCCGGAATGCCTGAAGACGCCTTCACACAGGAAACGCCTGTCTCCGGAGAACGGGACTCATTTAAGGAAATCGACTTTCGTTATTTCTTCAACGAATACCTGGATACGGGATACCGTAACCGCGAAGTGGAAGATCCCGACCGTCCGGGTTTCGAAATGTTTCTTACGCAGGCGCCCTCGCTCGAAGGACATCTAAACTGGCAGCTCGGACTGCTGGACGTAAAACCGGAAATCGCGCGCATAGCCGCCGAAATCATAGGAAACCTCGACGAAGACGGATATCTCAGCCTGAGCCTTGAGGAATTGAGCGAGGTCTGCGGCTGCTGCATGGCCGAAGCGGAAGAAGCGCTGCGCGTCGTGCAGGATATGGATCCAATCGGCGTCGCCGCGCGTGATCTGCGCGAATGCCTGCTTTTACAGCTTGCCAACCTCGGGATGAAAGACAGCCTCGCGTGGAAAATCATTGAGAAACATTCCGGACTGCTTGAAGGACGCAAGTTTAAAGAGATCGCCTCGGCGACCGGCGCGGCTTTCGAGGAAGTGCTTCATGCCGTAGAGACCATCAAGGGGCTGATCCCCAAGCCCGGCCAAAAGTACAGCAACCAGAAAACGACTTACGTTCAGCCTGAAGTCGCAATCATGAAAGTCGATGACGAATTTGTCATTCTGCTTAACGAAGAAGGAATGCCGCAGCTCCGCCTGAACGCGGGTTACAGGGATATGCTGAAAAGCGGCGACATCAGCGATGAAACGAGGGATTTTCTAAAGGAAAAATTTCGTTCGGCGGCGGATCTTCTACGCAGCGTCAGTCAGCGCAAACAGACCATTTACAAGGTCTGCGCCTGCATTGTAAGCAGACAGAAGGAATTTCTTGAAAAAGGCCCGGCGTATCTGAAGCCCATGATGATTAAAGATGTGGCGGCCGAGCTGGGCTTGCACAGTTCGACTATCAGCCGCGTGGTCGTCAACAAGTACGTGGACACGCCGCAGGGTGTTATGGAGCTGCGGAAGTTCTTCACCATGGGGGTGGAAAACGCGTCCGGCGAGGATATGTCGATTGTTCAGGTCAAACTCAAAATCCGTAAACTGATAGAGGAGGAAAACAAAAAGAAACCGTATTCAGACAATCAACTCGGCCAGTTGCTGCGCCGGGACGACGTTTTTATCAACAGGCGCACGGTGGCCAAATACCGGGAACAAATGCAGATTGCCGGATCGCACGAGCGCAAGAGCGGATATCTTGTTTAAAAACATAATGGAAGGAAAGGGGAAAACGTGATGAAAGTGGAAATAACCGGAAGACATATAGACATTACCCCCGCGATACGAACGTATGTTCAGAAGAAACTTGAAAAATTCACAAGGATACTCGGCGACGATATCAATTTTCATGTGATTGTCGGAGTGGAAAAGGATCGGCAGAATGTCGAAATACTGCTCAAATCCCGGTTTCTTGAACTGGCCGGGAAAGGCAGTTCCAACGATCTTTACAACTCTGTCATGCTTGCGATTGAAAAGCTGGAACGTCAGGCGCTGAAGCAAAAAGGGAAAATGATTGAGGGAAAACGGCAAAAAGCCGCCAGGGAAAAATCCGCCACGGCCGGCGTCGTTGTGGATGAATCCGCTCCGCGCGCAGCGAAGCGCAAATCGGCGACGGTGCGCGAAGAGGCGTTGCGTAAAAATCCTATGACGGTGGAAGAAGCGGCTCTGGAACTTGAACAGGCCGAATATCCTTTCGTGGCTTTCCGCAATTCCGAGAGCGACGAAATGAACGTCCTTTACCGCAACAAGAAAGGCGCTCTCAGAGTAATACGTGGATAGCGCAGGCTCCGCCTGCGGATTTTGGATTTCGGATTATCCGAATACTAAAATTTAAATGGAGCAGAAAACGCGGCGCGGGGATCATACCCGCGCCGCACTTACATTAAATTAAATTGGGCTTTAACGTGAACGATTCTTCAGCGGACAGCGGCAAAACTTTTCCGGACATCTCCGTCGGCCTTCCGGCAAAAATCACCGTCGGGGAATTTGTCAATGAATCCCGATTGGATCTTCGGCTTGAAGTCCTGTGCGGGCATGAATACCTGGATAATAAAATCGGGACGGCGCAGGTGCAAAAACTGGGCATGGCGCTGGTCAGCGCTTCCGGCGACATTCATCCGGATCGCGTCCAGATCTTCGGCCGTACCGAATCAAGTTTCCTTCAATCAATGGAAGACGACGATCGCAGTCATGCCATCCAGAGAATACGGAAATACGAAATCTGCTGTATTGTAATTCTCAAGGGAGCCGTTGTTCCGGAGGAAATGCTTCAACTGTCTTCAAAACGGCGTATCCCGTTTCTTCAGGGCAGTCCTGAATGCGATTCGGCCAAGATCACGCTTTGGCTGGAAAACAGGCTCGCGCCGCGCGTAACTTTGCACGGCGGCTTCCTGGAGGTTTTCGGCCTTGGCGTGCTGATTCTCGGCCCGTCCGGCATCGGAAAGAGTGAATGCGCGCTGGAACTGGTGCTGAAAGGCCACCGGATGATTGCCGACGATTACGTGGAAATCTCCCGTCAGGGAAACAGCCGGCTTTTAGGTGAAGGCGGCAAGACGCTCAGGCACCATATGGAACTGCGCGGCCTGGGGATTATCGACATCAAGGAATTGTACGGCATTTCGGCAATCAGCGCGTCGCACGAAATAAATTTCGTCGTGCGCCTGGAACGGTGGAAAGCCGACGGGGTTTACGATCGCGTTGGAATCGAAAAATCGAGCCTGGATATTCTGGGCGTATCGCTGCCCGTAATTGATATGCCGGTCGCCCCGGGACGGAACGTTTCGACGCTGGTGGAGGTCGCCGCGCGCATTCACCTTCTGCATCAGCGAGGGTATAAGACGAACGAACTGAACCTTGACGTTTAATCCGGATATTTCAGTGTTTCACCGGGTGGTTATGAAATATGGAATACAATGATTCCTTTACAATCCGAAATTCGAAATTCGAAATTCGCAATGGAAAATAATATATGTCTCTTCAGGAACTTATAATAGTCACCGGCATGAGCGGCTCCGGCAAGGGAACCGTTCTGAAAGCTTTCGAGGATCTCCATTTTTTCTGCGTGGACAATCTCCCTGTAACGCTTATTCCCAAATTCATCGAGGAAATCCAGCGTTACGGCGATGAATGCCGCAAGGCTGCGCTGGTGATAGACGTACGTGCCGGCGGCAAACTTCGCGATCTTGAACACGTGCTCGAAAATCTTCGCAAGTCCGCGTTTCATCTTTCCATATTCTTTATCGAGGCGGACGACGACGTGCTTGTGCGGCGTTTCAGCGAAACCCGCAGACCGCATCCGCTTGACGACGGAGGGCAGCCTATCCGGGAACTGCTGAAACTGGAGCGGGCGCGCCTGCGCCGCCTGAAGGAAATGGCGGACATGACTATTGATACGTCCAATAAAACCGTCCACGAGGTAAAAAAAGATATTTTGCAGCAGTTTCGGCGCGGCACGGAAGATACCGCGTTCAAGGTAATCCTGATGAGCTTCGGTTTCAAACACGGCGTTCCGCTTGAGTCCGACATGATTCTGGATGTGCGCTTTCTGCCGAATCCACATTTTGAGGCGAGCCTGAAAGCGTTCAGCGGCCGGAGCAAAAATGTCAAAGCCTACCTGCGCGGCAAGCCCGAAACGGGTGAATTTATCGGCCGCGCGGTTGACTTTTTAAAATACCTTCTGCCGCATTTCATTGAAGAACGGAAAAGCCAGGTAACAATCGCCATCGGATGCACGGGCGGGCGCCACCGGTCGGTGTTTGTCGCCGAAGAACTTGCCGCGAAACTGAAAAGCCCTGACTGGAAAGTTCAGGTGCTTCACCGTGATGAAAAGATCGGTCCCGTGTAAACACACCGGATGGAAGGATTTATTATGATAGGAGCTTTGGTTGTAACGCATGGGCATCTTGGACGGGAACTTGTGGCCGCCGCGGAAATGATAGTGGGAGATATTTCCCGCATACAGGCTGTCTCGATAGGATGGCATGACGACGTAAACGACGCGCGGAAGGATATAGAAAAGCGTATCGGCGAAGTGGATGCCGGCGCGGGCGTGCTGATTCTTACTGATATGTTCGGCGGTACGCCGTCCAATATAGCGTTTTCTTTTCATGAACCCGGCCGCATTGATGTCGTAACCGGAATCAATCTGCCGATGATTATAAAAATCGTAAGCCAGAAGGAAGGGGATACGCTGGAGAACCTGGCGCGCGTCGTCCGGGATCAGGGGCGCGCGAGCATCGCCACGGCCAGTGACTTTCTGAATGTATGATTCGCCGGCCGCTGCTTGTCACAAACCGGCTGGGCCTGCACGCGCGGGCTGCGGCGAAACTCGTTAGGCTGGTTTGCGGGTTTTCCAGTGAAGTCCGCCTTTCCCGCGAAAACCAGAACCAGCATATCGACGCCAGGAGCATCCTGGGCATCCTTATGATGGCAGCCTCGCAGGGAACACGCCTGATTGCCACCATCGACGGCCCCGACGAAGCGGCTGCCGGCGAAGCGATACACGAATTATTTGAAAACAGATTTGGAGAAGAAAGCTGATGTCGGCAAAGCCGGAAATCGTGCTGCAGGGAACCGGTGTTTCTTCGGGAACCGCCTTTGGACAGATATTGAAGATTGACAGCCGGAACCGGTTGATCTTCAAGGTTGAGGTTGAAGATACCGAAGCCGAAGCTCGCCGTTTCATGGAGGCGATTGAAATATCCAAACGCCAGGTAAAAGACCTTAAATCCAGGTTGGAAGAAAAAGTCGGCGGAGACCACGGCGTCATCCTGGATATGCACTTTCTGATTCTTGACGACCGCGTGTTTCAAGACGAAATCCTGGACAACATACGCCGGAACCGTGTCAACGCGGAGTGGGCGCTGGCGCAGTCGCGAGACCATTACGTAGAGGCGTATAAGTCGCTGGACGACGAATATTTCCGCGACCGGTACAGCGACATCGAACATGTTACCGAACGCATCCTCATGAATCTTTCAGGCGAACAGCCGTTCAGCCTGAGCCATCTCCCTGATAACGTCGTACTGGCTGCGCGCGATTTCAATCCGTCGGGATTCGCCGTCATGGATCTCGGCAAAGTCCGCGGGATTATAACCGAGTCAGGCGGCCGCACCACGCACACGGCCATTTTGAGCCGCGGTCTGCGCATTCCGGCCGTAATGGGAATCAAAAATCTTATGTCGCTTGTATCCGCCGGCGACATCGTAATGCTCTACGGAGACACCGGGCAGGTAATTCTCAATCCCGGCCGGAAACGAATTGAAAACGAATTGAAAAAACCGGCGGAAAATTTGCCGGAAGCCGGCCCCTTGCGACGGGCGAGATTGAGAACCAGTGACGGTATTCCAGTTTCGCTTTGCGCCAACATTGAATTTGAATACGAATTCGGCGCGGCAAAAGCGAACGGCGCGGAAGGCGTGGGATTGTACCGTTCGGAGCTTTTATATTTCCGACATCCCGACGGCAAGCCTTCGATGGAAGATCAGCTTGCAGCTTATCGCAAGTTGGCAGAGGAAATGAAGCCCAACCCGGTATCCATCCGCACGCTGGACGCCGGCGCGGAAAAATCACTTCCTTCTGAAAAGCCGGATCAGTGCGCAAATCCGAACATGGGACTGCGCGGCATCCGCCGGAGCCTGCGGTCGCCTGATACGTTCCAGACGCAGATCGAGGCGATTCTGCGGGCGGCCTGTTTCGGGCGCGTGGAAATGCTGCTCCCTATGGTAACCACGGTTGAAGAGGTCGGTGAAGTCCGCCGGCTTGTCGCCGAAACGGGTCACAGGCTGGCGTCTTCCGGAATAAAGATTCCCGCTGTTCCGCTGGGCGTGATGCTTGAAGTTCCCGCCGCCGTATTAATGATGGAGTCGCTGGCTGCCGAGGCTGACTTTTTTTGCGTCGGCACAAACGATCTGATTCAGTATCTAATGGCTGTGGACAGGGGAAACGACGAGGTCGCCTACCTTTACCAGCCGCTGCATCCCTGCGTGCTGCATTGCCTTTCGCATATCGCGAAAACCGCGGCCAGGGTGAAAAAACCGGCGCGCGTATGCGGAGAAATTTCCGCAAATCCGTTTTACGCGGCGCTTCTGCTTGGCATGGGTTTTACCCAGTTGAGTATGAACTCGCTGTCGATTCCGCTTATTCGCCGGGTGATTGGCTCGATATCTCTTAACGACGCGCAAAAAATCGCGCGGAAAGCCCTGACGCTGAAAACCGCTAAAGACGTATATGAATACCTGACTCCGGCGGTTGCGCGCGCCGTTCCCATCGGCATTGACATTGATTCATGGGCAGTGGAAATCAATCCCGCAGGTTAAATTCCAATCGGGTAAAAAACCATACCATTTTGCTAAATTCCACAGTAGAATGAATTTTGCAAGTGGCGCGGGAAGTTTCCGGGAATGCCTGCCGACAGGTTCCGGGAAACCATAAAGTTGATCAATGTCTAGTGAAAAAGAGGAGGCTATGGCAAATTTCAACAACTACAAAGAACAGAAAAACAAGAGAAAGATACTGGTAAAAACAATAGGAGTATCTTCACTTTTTTTACTGTTTGCGCTTTTAGTGCTCGGATATCTAAGTCTCTCTTCAAAGCAGAAACTGGCAATACAAATCGCCATCTCGGTAGGAGAAGAAAAGCTCAAAGGAGATATGGTCTCTTTTAAGCGCCTGCTTGACAATGAATATGGAGAGTTGAGTTTAAAAAACGGAGATCTGTTGGATTCAAAAGGCGACTCCGTAAAGTACAAATACGACGCTGTTGATACTATCGCCAGGGAACTTGACGTGGCGGCCACTATTTTTATGCGTGAAAATAATGATTACCGCCGCATAGCAACCAGTCTGGTCGACAGCTCCGGGAAAAGGGTGGTTGATACCTTTTTAGGTTCGGGCAGCGCCGCTTATCAGCCCGTACAAAGCGGTCAAGAATACGCGGGACAGGCGAATGTTCTCGGAAGAGATTATATATCCAGATATTTTCCGATTTTTGAACCCGGTTCCAGAAACGTGATAGGCATCATGTTCTTGGGAATAGATATAGCGCCTATTGAAAAAATGGTCAAGGAAAAGAGCAGCACTCAAACCGCGGCAAGCATGGTTATCGGTGTTGGCCTTATAGTCATCCTTATACTCATCGATACCATGAACATAAGGGCCGTAATAACCAAACCTATCGCAAAGGTAACTGACAGCCTTAAAAACATTTCCGAAGGTGAAGGCGATCTTACTCAAAGGATAGATTTTAAATCCAATGATGAGATTGGCGATTTGGTAAACTATTTCAATAAGCTCATGGACGCCCTGCAAGGCCCAATCGGCGAAACCAAGGCGACTGTAGGCAACCTGGCGTCTGCGGCCGAACAGCTTTCCTCGGTTTCCCACGAGCTTTCAAGCTCATCCGAGGAAACTTTAAACCAGACAGCCGAAGTGATGCGCAGCATGGAACGGATGTCAACAAATATCAACGCGATGGCAAGCGGCGCGGAAGAAGCTTCGGTCAACGCAAACGAAGTAGCCGGCGCGGCGGAGCAGATGTCCGCAAACATGAACACCATAGCCGCCGCCATTGAGGAAATGAGCACGAGCATCAGCCAGATAGCCGGCAACGCCAGGGAAGCGAATGTGGTGGCAAACAGGGCGACCGTGAAGAGCAAAGAAACCACCAGTGTTATGAGCAAGCTGGGAATTGCGGCAAAAGAGATCGGACAGGTCACCGATGTTATTAAAAAGATAGCCGATAAAACAAACCTGCTTGCACTTAACGCAACTATTGAGGCCGCAAGCGCGGGTGAATCCGGCAAGGGCTTTGCGGTTGTGGCGGGTGAAATCAAGGAACTCGCAAACCAGAGCGCCCAAAGCGCGGACGATATCGCCCGCCGCATAGAGGGCATCCAGGGCGGCGCGAATGATGCCATAAAGGCGATAGAAGAGGTTTCCGGTATTATCGTTGCCATAAATAACTCAGTGGAAGCCATAGCCGGGCATGTTGATCAGCAAACAAGAGCGAGCAATGAAATAGCGAACAATGTCGGGCAGGCAAATATCGGCGCAAAGAGAGTTGCCGGCGCCATATCCGAAGTCGCCAAAGGCAGCAACGATATTGCCCAGAACGCAGGCGCGGCGGCGCGGTTCGTGGAACAGGCGGCTGCCGACGTGGGCTATGTGAGCCACGCAGCCAAAGAATCCAGCCAGGGATCGGCGCAGGTAAATTCCTCCGCGAATGATTTGGCCAAAATGGCTGACAACATGCGTGCCCTGATGGGGAAATTTAAGGTATAATACCGTTCCATGTTTTACATAATGAAAACCGGCACGGCAAAAGTTGTCGCGGCATCGATTATCGCGGGAATGCTTGTTTTTCTCGCGATAATCGTTCCCGGACATGCGGACGAGCCGGCCGATCACGATCATTGCGCGATTTGCCAGTTTATCCAGCACACGCCGCTGCTGGAACCCGAAGCCGTTGCTGATGCCGCTCCGCTTTTCCTGCCGGAATGGCATCTGTTTATTTTCAGCTATACGGTTTCTTCAAGCCCTCAATCAAGCAGCCCTCTTTCGCGCGCGCCTCCCCTTCCCTTCTCCTGATTTTCGCGGAATTCTCCTGATATTTTCATGCCGATTTTACTGCGTCGGCGCAACTGTGAGCCTTGCTGCGTTGCAGCTACGCCCGCTTGCGCCGACAGAGCGGCAGAATCGGTATGAATATCCAGGTTAAATCAAAAATTCATCAGGTTCATATAAGTACAGGAAACTTTATTGGAGAGGTGCGTATGTTGTATGTATATAAACCCGCATTTGGAGCGGAATTTCTGTTTTTATTGTTTCTCTTTTTCGGCGCGCAGGCGCAGGGTTCGGAAGTGCGCGGGAAAGTCACATTCCGGAACACCGGTACGCCTGTCAACAGCGCCGAAGTAACCATTTCGCCCCTGGGACGGTCAACCACGACCGACAGCGGCGGAAACTATTCTTTTTCGAATGTTCCGCAGGGGATTTATGAAGTAACGGCTCACATGCACGCAATGACCGGCAATCCCCGGAAGATAGAAGTAACCGACGGCGAAGACGCCGTCGCCGATCTGCCGCTTGCGATTTTTACGTCCCGGACTGAAATCACCGTCACCGCGGCAGGGCGCGAAATCCCGCTATTTGACGCATTCCAGTCCGTCTCAGCGCTGGATTCGCTGGAGTTGAGCCGGCAAAGTTCATTCGGGCTGGGAGATGTCGTTGACAAGGAACCCGGCGTCCATAAACGCAGCTTCGGCCCGGGCAGCGCGCGTCCCGTTGTGCGCGGTTTCGACGGCGATCGCGTATTGGTGCTCAGCGATGGACTTCCCACCGGCACGCTTTCATCACAATCCGGCGAACACGCCGAGCCGGTCGATTCCGCCAATCTCGACCGCGTCGAAGTCGTCAAAGGCCCGGCCACGCTGCTTTACGGCAGCAACGCCATAGGGGGCGTGGTCAACCTGGTGTCTGAACACCATCTACGTCATGAAAATCCGCATCCCGGTCTGCGCGGCCAGTTGACGACGACCGGCGGAACCAACGACCACCAGGCCGCGGTTCACGGCAACACGGAATACGGCTACAAAAACTGGCTGGTCTGGAGCGGCGCTTCGCGCCAGGTCGCAAGCGATTACCACAGCCCCGAAGGCCGGGTGGATAACTCCAAAACACGCATGACTTCGGGAAGTATCGGTCTGGGCTGGTTCGGCGACCGCCCGTTTTTCAATCTGGGCTACTCGTTCAACAAAGGGCGCCTGGGCATTCCCTACGCCGGTGAATTTCATCACCACGAAAATGATGACGACGGCGACGACGATGATGAAGGTGAACACGGTCATCATCACGACCATGGCGAAGATGATATAGCGCGCGTCGATGAAACCTTCACCCGCCAGGATGTCCGCTTCAACGTGGGCGCGCGTGAGTTAAATTCCGTTTTTGAAGAAATCCGGCTATCGGCGAATTTCAGCCGCTGGATGCACCGTGAGCTGGAACTGGAAAACGGCGAAGAGGAAGTGGCCACCTCGTTTGACAACAAACTTTTCAATCTTAGGACGACCTTTACACAGCGTCCGTACAAGGCGCTGACGGGCGTTCTCGGATTCCAGGTATTCCACCGCGATTATGTCGCCGAAGGCGAAGAGGCGCTCGCTCCGCCGACGGACGGAAACGGCGTCGCGGTATTCGCGCTCGAGGAGATTGACCTGAAATCAGCCCGTCTGCAGCTTGGCGCGCGGATGGATAACACCAGGTACGATCCGGCCAGCCTGCCTTCCCGCGCGTTTACCGGGTTTTCCGGCGCGGCGGGGGTTCATGTGCCGCTTTGGGAAAACACGGCCTTTGTCGCGAATTTCACACATTCCTACCGTGCGCCCGCAATTG
>Ga0268262_10006152_pt1 | contig 11613 bp, 5 predicted proteins | sample TergutNc150P3_FD_190354 | JGI IMG/M metagenome (GOLD analysis project Ga0268262, IMG submission 190354) | Nasutitermes corniger P3 segment gut microbial community from laboratory colony in Florida, USA - Nc150 P3 (SPAdes) (version 2) | ecosystem: Host-associated > Arthropoda: Insects > Digestive... | reverse complement strand
ACATTGTCCCCCGACGCGATCGACATTCCCGATAAAGTATTGACTCCGATTCCCCCACCGGAAAAATCTATACGCACCGCGTCATCATCAATAAAAACCTGAATTAAAGTGTTGGGGTCCAGGTCAACCATGTCGCCGCGTGAAAAGGTAATCGTCGCCTCGGACAAATCCGCGGTGCGGATAAGGTCACCCTGGTACACCGGCGATTCACTGCGCAGTCTGTCCCAGAGAACCCTGTCAAAAAAACGCCGTTGCACCGTGTTATAGCGGAAGGTGATGATTCCCACCGGCTGTTCGCCCAGGCGGGAAAACGCCGCGTTAATATCCAGCCAAAAAAAGTACAGGCACAGGCAGAACCCGACGGCGCAGAAGACAGACATCAGGGTATCGGAGAAAAAAGAACCGCGGGCCTTCATGCGTCTTCTCCGATTTTGTATTTCTTTTCTTCTTTGCCAGTGTCAACTTTGGAAATATCCGGCGCTTCAATACCCAACAGCCTGCGAAGATCCGCCAGCGTCTGCGGGCCTTTAACGCCTTTCACATTAACCACGGCGAACATCCGCACCGGTTTTTCTTTTCCTTTTACTTTAACGGGCGGCATTTCCTCGGTGATAAGGCGTTCCCCGCACAGGTTCCAGGTATTCTCGGTTATCAGAATGTCCGTTCCCAGCGGCTTGTTCAGCGCTTCGGTACGGCTCGCCAGATTTACCGGATCGCCGATGACCGTATATTCCATGCGCTGTTCACTGCCCAACTGCCCGGCGGTAACAATGCCGGAATTTATCCCACAGCCGATGCGGATAGGCGGGTTGCTTTTATCATCGTCGGTACGGCCTTTATTCATATCAAGCAGGGCTTTTCTCATCATCAGGGCGGAAAGAACACAGCTATACGCGTCTTTCTGGGGACTGCCCGAAGTATAAGCGGTTCCCCAGTGCGCCATAACGGCGTCCCCGATAAACTTGTCCACAACGCCCTGTGTTTTTTCTACACACTCAACCATGCGGGTAAAGTATTCGTTGAGCCAATGGACAATCCGGTTGGAAGCTTCGTTCTTAAAAACTTTGGTAAAGTTTTCGCTCTTTTCGGTAAAGCCGCGTATGTCGGAAAAGAACACCGTGGCGTGCCGGGGCAGGCCGCCGGGCTTAATCTCGCCCTTCATGGCGCGCACCGCTATTTCTTTATTGGTAAACCTGCCAAAGACATTCAGCGCGCCGCTCATCCGCTGGAAACTTTTGGTCAGGAAGCCTACTTCATCTTTGGATTTCACCGTTAGGTGCAAGTTGAAATCGCCGCCTTCTATCTGGCGCGCCGCTTTCGCCAGCGCCTTGAGGGGGACGCTGACAGTCTTGCTGAAAAACCACACAAACAGGACGGCGACGCACAGTACCGCGCCGGTCAGGTACAGATTACGCCGCGTGGTGGCGGCTACACCCTCAAAAACCACGTCATAGGGAATCGTGGTAATAACCGCGGCGTTTGCCAGCGACAGTTTACGGAAAGCGCCAAAATATTTTTTGCCGTCGGTATCCGTGTACAGAATTTGGCGGCCCTGGTCGGCGCTTTCCAGCGTCATGGCGACCAGGGGCGAAGACGCGGCTCCCGCCCCCGCGCGGATAAGGTCATCATTCGCGTGTACCAGGTAGTCACCCACATCATTTACCATAAACGAGAGGTTTGCCCCCGCGCCAAAGTTTTCGGTAATGGAATTGGACGAGAAAAACACCATCGCCGCTTCTTGCTCCCCGGCTTCCTGCCAGGGAAAAATAAGCGCCAGCACCGGTACGCCAAAAAGCGGAGCCGCGTTTAACAGCAAGGTCTCGCCCAAACTACAGCGTTCCTCGGCATCCTGATGGGCGGCGATAAAATCGTTAATGACACCCGTCTCAAGCTCGTTGGAAGAGAAAAACTGCCGGTTAACCAAACTACGCCTGAGGGTAAAGCCGTCCGCCTGTTCGTGAACAACGCCGATAAAGGCAAACTCCTGATTACGCTCAAAGAAAAAATCCGCGGCAAGACCTGCCGCGTGAGAAGCATTGCCCACCGCGTTCAGGGTGTTTAGAAGGACAATAGCGTTGCTCCGCGCCATAACCAGCGCATTTTCCGCTTCCGCCGCGGACCTTTTGTTGGTGGTAAAGTTATTATCCTCGGCGGTTAACCGCACGTCATCCGACACCAGCACCGATACCAGCGCGGTAATTGCCCCGAGCGAGAGCAAGAGCAGTATGGTAATTATAACAATGAGTTTCGCGCCGAGGGGGTAGGTTATTTTGTCGGTTTGCGGGGCTGGGGTGGGTTTAGGTTTCATTGCCTTCTTTACTCCTTCAAAAGATTTCATGCCAATATTCCCTTGACAAAGTGTGATTTATAATTAACACTATAAAAGTGAAGCGGATACTGAAAACGGCGGAATATGATCGGTGGATAGCCCGCCTGCGCGACCGGCGCGCCGTGGCGCTGATTGATATGCGCGTTAAGCGGCTGGCGGAAGGGAACCCCGGCTTCAACCGTTTTCTGGGCAAGATAGGTGAAATGAAGATAGATTACGGTCCGGGGTATCGCGTGTACTATACCGACACCGGGCGTGAAATAATCATCCTGCTCTGCGGCGGCGACAAAGGCGGGCAGCAAAAAGACATAGAGACGGCGCGGGAACTGGCCGCGCGGTACGTCAAGGGGGAATGACATGGCGGCAAACAAGACACGGAAACCGGCGGCGCTGACCGAATGGGACATGGCGGCAAACATCCGAACCAAGAGCGATATTATAGCGCATTTGGAAGCGGCGCTGGCGGAGAACGATGTGCCGTTTCTGCTGTCGGTCATGGGCGACATCGCGCGTTCCGAAGGGATGAGTAAAATAGCGGGCGAGATGGGCTTGAGCCGCGAAGGGCTGTACCGATCACTGTCGCCTGACGGCAATCCCTCATTCGAGACGGTAATCAAGCTACTGGGACTGCTGGGACTGCGGCTGACGGTCGAGCGCAAGCCGTCCCGGCGGAAACCCGCGCAGAAATCCGCGTAGCCTGTTTTTTTATTATGCGCAACAATGAATATCAAATAATTATTCCTCATTTTCAATAATTATCCACCTTGTATAGCTTAGATTTTTTGTAAAGATATTTTATCGCTTTGATTTTTTTATCAATTTTCCCATTTACAATAAGGTGTCTTTCCTCTGCGATGTTAAAATGGTCTGAACGGTCATTAAAATCGTCTCTGAGATAATACATGGTGTCTATCATATTATGATAAGCCCTGCCTCCGCTGTGCATTTCCAAAGATTTGTAATAATGCGACAACGCCCGTTGATTCTCACGGTAACCGGATAACTGTTCTCTCCATTCTTCATCAAGATATTTTTTTAAATATTCTTTTATTCGTGAGACATATTTATATTTTTCAAAAAAAACTTTTTCATACGTTTCATATAGCCTTATCCAATAAGAAAGGCGTTTATGTATTAACCCCAAAAAACTATGGGTGAAAACAAATGTTTCATCCATAGTTTCTGTCAATTGAGCAATATCTATCAAACAATAAATTGATTCAGCAATGAGATTTTCTAGAACTTTAATTTTGGCGTTCTTTTCATCATTAAAATTAAAATAATCTCCAAATATTGCTTTCATGGTATTGTTACATTTGTCGTTTTCTAAAATATATTCTATTCCTGATTGTATATCACCTGCCGTTCCTGAATTTTTGAGAAGTTGTTTATACGATTTATAATTAACTTTAGATTTCAACCACAACCGATAGATACGCGCCCCAATACTGTAATTTATTTTATAAGGTGATGTGATACGCATATCGTAATATTTTTTCAAATTTTTGGGCGAATTATTTGATTTTAATTCCAACTCTTTTACTAAAATCCGTATTTTGGTAATTTCGCTGTCTACCAAAAGATTTTGCAGGGGTATTTTTTTATTAATCAGCTCGTTACCCAAATCTTTTTTACGTTTATTTAATTCAAGTACATTCAAATCGTCATTGGTGTACCATAAATAATGAATGGCTTTCTCGCTTAATCGTTTAATATAGTTATTCGATTTTTTGTTTCCATAAATTTTATAATGTTTAAATAAACAAAGCATTTTATATATTTGATAAGAAGAACGTTTATATAGGTTAGCTTTGCAATATGCTTCTGATGATATGGAATACATTGCAAAAGCAATATTATTTTTACTTTTTAATTGTCCCAAAGAAATAAAACTTTCATTTTCTGTTTCTGATTTTAGATGTTTTATATAATTTTTTAGAAAATCATAGGTATTATTTTTTATAACTGTATTACGTTTTTTTTCATCGCAGATATAACATTTTTCGTTTTTCTTATGTATATCATCACAAGAAAAAAACACGTTACCCCAATTTGAAAGTATCCTTGCCAATATCATACAATATTTAACATTGTAGTTATTTTTTATTTGTTTAATACTTGAAGTCAGTAATTTTTTTACTGTATTTATATCTTTATTACCCGGTTCATTGCATTCTGATATATTTAACAAAATTAAAAGCGATTTATGATAATAATAACAAGCTGTGCAAGAATAATTCTGTTTATATTTTTTATTATTGTTTTTTGTATTTTTATTATCACAATTAATATCGTTTTCATATTTATCGTCTCTTCTGTTTTTATTTTTTTTACATTTTAAATCATAATTTTTATAATACAAAATATCAGCAATTCGTGAATAGAATTCGGCTTCAATAAGGCTTGATTCTTCATGATTTATAACAGATGTAAGTAGCTTAAATTCATCATCCAGTTGTTTTAATTTGTTATATGTAATGCCATCTACATGGCTCTTTTCGAGTATTTGCAGTTTTGCAATAAAAGGCAAATAGAGCATTTTCAATCCTTCGTATGCCATTTTCTCAAACGACATATCGTAGCAACAAGGCAAAATGTTTTTTAAATTCACCGGTCGTAACGTGCTCGTTACTTTCTCACGCTCTTGAATAATCTGTTTACAAAGTTCACCGTAAGTCCAGTAAGCAAAATCATATTGTTTCCTTTTTTCATGAATCATTCCCAATTTCAGTTTATTACGTACATATAGGTAGAGCCGATCAGAACTAATTTTATCATTTTTGCGAATCATCTCTACGGCATTTTTATAGTGTACCCCTGCTTCTTCGAGTTCATCGTTGTAGTAACATAAATCGCCCAGTACTATTTCTAATGAAGAAACAGCATCAATGTATTTGACTGAAGTCTTGTCATCTTTGTCATACCGGTATTCTTTCTCTGTCTTTTCTAACAAGTCTAAATAATGTTTTTTCAACGGAAGCATCTCGTCAAGCGAGAAGCTAAATAGAGCAGAGAAAAGGTCATCGGTTTTTGCCATAGCAAAAATTTCATTGGCAATCCAACTATCAAATTTGTAATCGTAGAGATTGAAATTAGATTTGCTGATATGTATCTGCGCCAAATAATTGAGCAATTCTACGGCAATCGATTTTAGTTCTGGCGCACGATCTACTTCCAGCATTTCGGGTGAAATATCCAGAATTTTCCACGAAAAGGAATACTTGTGAAATTTAAACAGAAAATCGACAAATCGCAAAGACGATACCAATAATTTATCGCTATGCTCCTTTATATTGCTTTCGGCAAGACGATAAAAAATCGGTGTTATTAGGTATGCGACAATACCCAGCGTATATTGCTTATAATAATTGAATGACAGAAAGTGCCGTGAACCATGATAGCGCTGTACGACCAGAAAGTCGTCTTCTCTATTTTTGTCCCTATCATTACGGATTTCAATGAATGACTCAAAAAGCTGTGTCATTTTCTTGGGCGCGCCTTTGCTTAAATGGGCAAGATAAATAATAAATTGTTGTAATACGGCGATTATTTTTTCAATTTTTTCTTCTTCGTACCGAATATCATCAATTATTTTCCGCCCTAGTTTTTCGTTATTTTTAGTGAGAATAATTATTTTTATCTGGTCATTTTCAATTGTTTTACATATTTGCTTTATTGCCCCATTATTAATATTGGCGATTATTTTTTCAATTTTTTGCATTATCTCATCTTTTTCAACTGAAATTATTATATGTTTAATCTTTTTTATTATTTCTTTGTTTTTTTCAATGATGATTTTTTTGATTTGCTCTCTTTTTACATTTTTCCCACAAGCTATTTTACATATTTGCTTTATCTCTTTCTTTTCTACAGAGAGAATTATATTTTTTATTTTTTGTGTGGTTCCGCACAACATCTCTATTTCCAAATACTCCCGATAATTCTTCAAATCATAAGATTCTACCGAATAATCATACGGAATAAGTTTTCGGCAAACAAATTCTTCTGGCAATGACGCTATGCTCGATTCCATAGGTAAAAAATCCTTTCCAGTATGGTGGTCAGTAAGAAAACTTGGCACAAGAATAACAGCGTTGAAAATACTACCGATATAATTATTCCTTTCCGACACATCAGCCAAATGAATATCAAACATTTCACGTCCGGCAATAAATATGAATTTTGCACGAGCGGTAGAAAGAAAATACTTCATATTGGACAGAATTCTTAATATCTCTGTTTGCCTTTCGCGTGCAGCGTGAATAGAAAATAATGAGGCCTTTGTTTGTATATTTTCTTTTTCCGAACCAGTATCACCCGGTTCTACTTTGTCTAATTCGTCGAAAACAATGACAATATTGGGGCGGCACATTATAACCGGTATTCGCTGCATATCGCTTAAAATATCCTGCAATTCTTTTTCTATCTCCCGCGCATCGGCAACATCACGTGATTTTTTTGTTCTTGTTCCAATTCCAACGCTTCCACTATTTACATTTATTGAATTTTCACGTTCTGTACTGTGTGTTATGTCGCTGTTAAGTTTTTTTATTCTTCGCATTATTATTTGATGTGTAGTAAAGAAATGTGTAATCCATGTATAACGGAATAGTAATTTACAGAATATATACATTAAAAAAAATGATAGCCAAAATAAATAACTTATTGGAAGAACAAAATCATTTATTTTCGTATTTGCAAAGTGAAAATTGTAAAAATTTTTTACTATTTTTGTTATTTCATAAACAAGTTGATCAAGTACAAGAAAAAATTTACCAACATTGCCTATTTTATTATTTACATTAATATCTACTTTATATTTTATTATAGTACTTTTATTTAGTATTTTATTTGTACTATCTTCTCTAGTTTTTATTACATCAGTGAATTTTAAATTGTCTATATTAGAAAAAACACCTTCTAGACGTTCTCTATCTTTTATTATATATATTGAATTTATTTTTTTCGTATGTTCTTTATTTTTCATGTTTAGAAATATAGAATATTTATGGGTTTTTTTCAAATAAATATAATTACTTAATTTTTTTAAACAAGAAGAATCTTCTAAAGTTATAAAATCATTTAAAAGTATCTGAGAACTGACTTTATACAATTCTTTATCTTTTATTAATTTATTATAGAATTCCTGTTTTTCTATAATAGGACTAAACAAAAAAGAAATAATAAGAAGAAAACCAAATGCAATAATTCGCCGAGGCAACATCCGTCTAAACGAACGATGATACTTATTGTATTCGGTATTTAACGTCCGTGCGATTAACCGCAAAATATCTTTTTCGTCTTTTAATTTATGCCCAAAATTTATACGTAAATACAAGCGGTTGTTATTTTTTATGTAATTATTAATTGGGATTAAAAATATATATTTTAATTTTAATAGAAAATAATTATTATATTTTGATAATATTTCATTTTTATTTTTTAGTTTATTTTTATGAAATTTACATCTTACAAATCTAAAAAGCATAAAAATAAGAAAAATAATCAAATAACCCGCAAATATTATTGCGGGATTTGCAATTTTATAATTTGTTATACAAATAAATTCAGTAAAACTAATTACCAATATTATTTTCAATAAGCATTGTATCTTTCCGTATGGGTTATATGGATTTATTAAATAACTCAATTCAATAAAGGCAGATGTAATGCCATTAAAGACCGTTTTAACGCAATTCAAAATCTTTTCTAAATGTCCATGTTTTGGTTTAGAGAATTTGCGTCTATAACTATTAAAGTAACATAACAGAATGAAAGATAAAGCGAACATTAATAAGGAAGTAACTTTCAATATTTTAGGATGATTTTCTATTATATCGAATGCATGCAAACAAAATTGAGTCCCGGCAACAGCAAGAAAGAGAAGAAACACATATTTCAGGTTCTCGGTAAAAACAGATTTAGGTTGCAAAGAAGTTTCTTTGATTACTTCATTGACATAACTCGTCTTCCCTACACCCCTATTCCCTGCAATTAAATAAACACCTGGTTCATCAGGAGAATCCTCTATAACTTTTTTTAATCTTTCCCGTATTCGTTCTCTCCCAATAAAATCATGATGCGAGTCCCCAGATGAGGAATGACTGAAAGCATAATGAGGAAGCTCTATTCTGATTTTCTTTATTTTTGAATTGAGAATATCTGGAGGTTCATCTTGATCTTTCATAAATAATAATCATTCCTTTCCTATCAATTCTTTCCCGCCCAACGGACGGCATTAAAAACACTGAAAACTTCAGTATCCAGAATTCATTACCACTTACCATTACCAACGGCTTTTTAGCTTACTCCATCCGGTTCATCGCTTCACGCCCTCACCGCTTTTGTAGTCGCTCCGGCTTGGGTATATCGCAGGAACCCTCTCATTGCTCACTACTTACTCTCTACCCACTAACTACTACCCTTTCAGGGGCGCACCAGCCGGAAACCAACGCTCCCGTGCCGTTCCGGCGGAAAGAGACCGAGGAACCGAGACGCAGAACGCAAGGACTGACCGTCGTTGATCCAACTCCCGCCGCGTTCCATCCGGATAGAACCGGTAACCGCTCCCAATGAATTATCCTGTGTTTCGCCTGTGTAGTTCCCATACCAGTCCCAGCACCATTCCTGCACGTTTCCGCTCATGTCATACAAGCCAAGACCGTTGGGAGACTTTTTCCCCACTTCGTGAGTCTTGTTTCCACTGTTATTGTTGTACCACCCCACATCACCAACCGTATTGCTCCCCGCATACGTGTAGTTCCCCGGCGAACCGTTCCCCCCCTTCGCCGCGTATTCCCACTGCGCCTCAGTCGGTAAACGGTAGCCATTCGTCGTACTATTGATCGTTACCGTCCATTTCAACGTATCAGAACTATTGTTATTCGGGTCTTTATTTACTTTGTCTATAGAGTAGTATGGGTTTAACCCTTCCTTTATGCTCAAGGCATTGCAAAACTCAATAGCGTCATACCAGCTCACCTGTTCCACTGGGCGGTTCCCTTGGTTTTCCCCGCTCGCGGGATCGCTTATAAAATAACTCGGGTTCGTTCCCATCACTGCCTGATACTGCGCCTGGGTCACCTCGTACTTGCTCATGTAAAAGCCGGTCAGCATTACTGTGTGTACCGGTTTTTCATGGTCGCTACCTTCATTCTTGACATCGCCCATCTGGAAACTGCCGCCAGGGACATAGATCATATCTAGTTTTATCCACTGTGCGTATACGGTAATGTTTGCCGTTACTGCCGTTGTTGCGGTAAACGGTGTTCCGCTGCCGTTGGTCTGAGTATTCCATCCGTTGAAAATATATCCGGTTCGCTTTGGCGTTGTCGGCAACGCGTCTATCGTAGTCGCCGGTACAGTTACCGTCTTGGTTTGCGGATTTGCATCGATACTACCTGAATCGGTATTGTTTTTGTCAAAGGTAACCGTATAAGTAGTATTCGCCGTCCATGTCGCGGTCAGCGTTATACTTGCATTGCCGCTTCCAATCACCGTTGATAAATCAGACACCGCAACACTCGCCCCCGCCGCGTGAGTTCCGCTTATGGAACCAGTCCCCGACACCGCCCAGCCCGCGAAAGAATAACCGGTGCGGGTGTAAGAATTGGCGGGCATGGTAACACTGGTTCCGTAAGCCGCCGATGTCGGGCTGGTCGGTGTTGGACCACTGCCGCCGCCGTTAGCGTAGCCAATCGACAAAGTATGCGGTATCCACTGCGCGTATACGCTGGTACTTACTGATACGACCGTTGTCTGAACAAAAGCCGTTCCCTCACCCTCCGCCTGAGTATTCCAGCCCGCAAAAGTATAACCGGTCCGTGATGGCGCTGTCGGTAGCGCATCTATCGTAGTCGCCGGATGGGTGACCGTTTTGGTGGTCGGGTTTGGTTCTGTCGCGTCAGGAGCGTTCTTGTTAAAGGTAACCAAATAAACATTATTTTCCGTCCATACCGCGATCAGCGTTATGCTTGCGTTGCCACTGGTAATGCCTGCTGATAAATCCGCAACCGGAACGCTCGCGTTTGCCTGATGGGTTCCGTCTATGGAATCTTTTCCCGACACCGCCCAGCCCACGAAAGAATAGCCGGTGCGGGTGTAGGTATTGGCAGGCATGGTAACGCTGGTTCCGTAAGCCGCCAATGTCGGGCTGGTCGGCGCTGGACCACTGCCGCCGCCATTAGCGTAGCCAATCGACAAAACATTCGTCGTCCACTGCGCGTATACGGTAATGTTCGCCATTACTACCGTTTCTGCGGTAAACGATGTTCCACTACCGTCAGCCTGAGTATTCCACCCGATGAAGGTATACCCGGTTCTGTCTGGCACGGGTAAAGACACGCCAAACACAGCGCCGTGCGTAACTGACTGTGTTGAAACCTTGCCTTCTGTATAATTTTCGTTAAATGTTACATTCCAAGTGTCAATCTGAGATCCCGGCAAGGTTATGTGAAGGGAGTAGACGTTTGTTTTGCCTGAGTCGGCGGTAACGGTGATCGGCACGATGGACAATACACCCACGGGAATTGTATGGGTAAACTCAGAAGTGTCATTCGTCCAATTCTTGCGAGTGTCCTGTATCAGGCACGCGCCAAAACGGGGCAGGATACCCGACAGGGTAATGGACGGTGTTTCATGGGGAAGGCTGACCGTATACGCTGTGGTATCAGGTCTAAAAGGCGGAGAAAGTTCAATACCCGAAACGGAGAGTCCCGTCAGTTGATCGTCCAGATACCGACATTCCATCCTCGGCAGTTTTACGGAAGGCATGGGCCGGTCATTGGCGGTCATGTTTAAGGTCAGGTCAAACACATACTCACGGGGTTGGTTCAAAAGGGTCACCAGAATCGTCCGCCTATTATCGCTTAACGTAAAGCCGGCATACTTTGAACCCTCCCCTGTCAGAGTAATGTGTAAATAATAGTTTTCCTTGTTGCTCAGGGAAACGTTTATTTTTGTCTGTTCGCTTACGTCAGCAGGCGGTATCGCCGCCGTACCATCTGCCCTCATGTAGTGGGGGGTAAGAATTTCATAGCCCAGCCCTTTGGTTCTGCCGGTGGCATCCTTGATATAGTCTTTCAGAGGGGCATTGAAAATATCGCATCCGGAAAAAAACAAGCAAAAAAGCGCCGCAAAAACCGTGGTATAAATGGTTTTCCGCACCCGAGTATCCCTAAAAAATGGAAAATTCGTCATTTTATCCAAAAATAATGCTTCAAATGAAACATTTCTCCCTTTCGTATTATACGCAGATGGCTGATAATAGTCTATCCTGAATTAAC
>Ga0268262_10006151_pt1 | contig 11615 bp, 12 predicted proteins | sample TergutNc150P3_FD_190354 | JGI IMG/M metagenome (GOLD analysis project Ga0268262, IMG submission 190354) | Nasutitermes corniger P3 segment gut microbial community from laboratory colony in Florida, USA - Nc150 P3 (SPAdes) (version 2) | ecosystem: Host-associated > Arthropoda: Insects >... | reverse complement strand
GGGGGGGATAACAATAAAACTATTATTCAAAATCTCCAGTGGAGATTCAGCGAAACAGATTTTATGGCTAATTGTCATATTAATGGATAAATTTAGAAAAAAATTGACCACTTGTCAAGGGCTTTTTACGAAAAAATTAAATTTTTGTTAAAAAAGGCAAAAATCGCCGTTTTTTTGCTAAAATCGCCGTTTTTGCCCTTATTTGCCCCTGTGCGGTTGCGTGAATGACATTTACTATATTACCTTTGATGAACCTGCACGGCAAAAAAATTTTGCTCGGGATAACGGGTAGCATAGCGGCTTATAAGGCTTGCGAGTTGCTTCGCATTCTGCAAAAAAGAGGAGCGGAAGTTCGCGTGACAATGACGAGCGAAGCTGCCAAATTCGTTGGGCAAACAACTTTTGCCGCTCTTTCTGATTTTCCTGTTTTAGAAGCCGCCGCCGCGGATTCAAAACCCTTTCAGCACATAGACTATCCACGTTGGGCAGATATTTACATGGTGGCTCCATGCTCTGCCACCAGCATTGCCCGCTTTGCACACGGCATTGGCGAAGAACCCGTGTCTCTTTGCTTTTTGGCTATGCAGGGAGAGAAATGGATTGTTCCAGCGATGAATTTCGCTATGTATAATTCACCGGCAGTGCAGAGAAATCTGGAAATTCTCCGCTCTTACGGCGTTAAAATTATGGAGCCTGCAACCGGGCATTTGGCTTGCGGCGAAGAGGGCGCGGGAAAATTCCCCGAACCGGAAGACATAGCAGATGAGCTTGAATTTGGTTCAGCAAATGCTGGCAAAACGCTGCTCATAACGATTGGTCGCACGCAAGAAGCTATAGACCCTATTCGCTATATATCAAATAGCTCAAGCGGAAAAACCGGTGTTGCGATAGCAAAGGAATTTTTGCGCAACGGTTGGCGAGTGATAGCGATTTGCGGACCTATGGAGGCAAAACTCCCCAAACAATGCGAAAAGATAGAAGTCAAAAGCGCAGAGGGTATGAACGATGTTGTGCTTAAAATGCAGGCACAGGCAGATGTTGTGGTGCACTCTGCGGCGGTAGCGGATTACCGTCCCAAACGGATAGCAGCGGAAAAGATAAAAAACAGCAGAACAATGCAGGAATTGGAATTGGAAGAAACACCCAATATTTTGAAAAATACAATAAAAAATAAAACCGCAACGCAAAAAATAGTTTCCTTTGCGCTGGAAACAGAAAATGCTTTGGAGAATGCGCAGAAAAAATTTGAAGGCGGTGGCATAGATATTTTGGTGGTGAACACAGCGGATAATTTTGGAATGGATAGAGTTGAATATGGAATTTTAAGCAAAAACAGCCAAAGCGCAAAACTCGCTTGTGGCAGCAAAGAGGAATTGGCTTCGCAACTGTTTATAAAAGCAAATGACTAGATTCTTTTTAATACTCGCTTTGCTCATGCTGTTTGCCATCTTCGCTTGCGAAGAAAGCGATGATGATTTGGACAAGGATTTTATCCTTGCTTATGCGGAACTGCGGATTGCGGAACAGGAATATGGAGAAACGGAAGATGGCAAAGCGGTTCGTTTTGAGATTTTGCAAAGATACGGGATGGATGCTGATATTTTTGAAGAAAAAATAAAAAGGATAAAAAATAGACCTGAGAAATGGCTGGAATTCCAGAACATATTTATGACAATTTTAGATTCCGTCGAGAAAAACACAGAAACTAAAGGGGAAACATGAAGACGCTATTCTCTATTTTAGCAATTTGCGCATGTTTTGGATTTGCCGCCGAAACAAAAGTTGTGTCTTACCTAAAAGCTATTGAAGGCAGCGAAAAAGATGGCAGGCCTATTTTGATTGAATTTTACGCCAAATGGTGCTTACCATGCCTTGAAATGGAAAAAACTGTTTTTAAAGACGCTGAGGTCATAAAAGAACTCAGCAATTTTTATTTTGTTCGCGTTGATACCGAAAAAAAAGAGAAGCTTTTTTGCGAGGGACAAACTTTGTCCACCGCCGATTGCATTGAGCTTTGGGAAATTGATGGTTTACCGGCTTTTGCAATTTTGGACATAAATGGAAGTTTAAAATATCTTTCCATAGGAACTTTTGAGAAAAGCACATTTTTAGTTTTTTTGAAAGCGATAAGAGCAAAGTAGCATGGACCTTCTTACCGCTTTGAAGCTCATCTTTTGGCTTTGCCTTGTTTTACTGGCGCAAATATATATCTTTTATCCGATAACCCTGCGCCTGCTTTCGTTATTTTCAAGAAAATCTAAAAATTCTGAGAATTTTTGTCCAGACAAAATTTCAATTATAATATCCGCGCATGATGAAGAGGCGGTTATTGAGGAAAAAATCAGGAATACTCTCGCTTTGGATTGGCAAAAAGAGAAAGTGGAAATTTTGATAGGCGATGACGGTTCCACTGACAAAACAGCGGAAATTGCGGCGAAGTTCAGCGAGGTTCGTTTGGTAAAAAAAGAAAAGAACGAGGGAAAAGCCGCAATGCTGAACAATTTGTGCAGCATGGCAAAAGGTGAAATTTTTTTGTTCAGCGATGCGAATACAATGCTTAAAAATGATGCGTTGAAAAATTTAGTTGCTGAATTTGCAGACAGAAAAGTTGCTTGTGTTTGCGGGCAGCTTTTGTTAAAAAGCAGTGGGGATTCCTCTTTGAGCAAAACGGAGGAAATTTATTGGAAGAGTGAATCTTACTTAAAAGAGATGGAGAGCAATTTTGGAGCGGTGATGGGCAGCAACGGTGCTTTGTATGCAATTCGCTCAGAGCTGTATTCAACACTTCCAACGCATAAAACCGTGATGGATGATTTTTACATAACGGCAAAAATTTTGATGAAAAATCGCTCTTGCGTATTTTGCAAAAATGCGCAGGCTTATGAAAATACATCCACCTCAAAATACGGGGAATTTAAGCGCAAGATTCGCATCGGCAGGGCTAATTTCAATTTTCTTTTTGCTTATTTGCCTCTGCTAAATCCGTTGTACCCTATGAAAGCCTATATATTTTTGTCGCATAAATTGCTAAGATGGTTTAGCCCTTTTTTGCTTCTCTCAGTTTTTTTTAGCAGTATTTTTTTAATGGATGAACATATTTTCTACAAGACGTTTTTTGCTTTGGAATTGCTGTTCATAATCGCTGCGTTACTCGGCTTACGTATATGCAATTATTTCTTGAGCGTGAACACTGCCATGTTCTTAGGCTTTTGCAAATCGTTTTTCAAGGAAGAAGGTGGCAGATGGGAAAGGGTGGAACGTCAAAAATGAAATCCCGCTTCTACATTTAAACCCTTGTTAAATAATGGCTGCATAACAAAATATGCGGGGTTGTCAAAATCTTGGAGCATAGCGTCAACAGCGGCATCAGCCATAGAGTATATATAGAACAGAGCTATTGCCCAAACATACTGATTGCGCTTTCTTCTGAAAAACAAAACATTCTCGTTTGTGGCAGAAATGTCTTCATAGTCACCTCCTTTCCTTGCGAGTCTCAGCTCTTTTAAATGGTATTCCACCATTTGCTGCCGCGACCAAAGGCTAACCGCACTTCCCAGCAAGCCCATGTAAAGCATACCGGCTTTGCCATATTCATGGTTGTAGATTTGCCCCCAGCCCGGAATTAGAATAGCGCGCCAAAGGGCAGAGGTCGCAGAGTGCGTTTCTGTGCTACGTTCCTGATTGTTTTTCCAGATTCCGTAAGCGTCAAAAATCCCATATATATGCAACCCCGCAAGCCATGTAAATTCCGATATCCATAAATCCTTTGAAGCTCTTTTTTTATATTGCTCTTTTAATAAAACTCTTTCTTGCCTTTTTTTATTTTTTTTCCAAATAGAAGAAAGAGAATCATCTTGGAAATCTAGGGAATCATGAGGCTCTTCATTTGAAGATAGCAATTCTTTGTAAAAAGCAACTGAATCTCTGTAATTTCTTATGTTTTTGTTAAAATTTCTATTCTGCCTGAACTTATTGAAAAAAGTTTCGTAAAACAAAGCCCCTTCAAATGCAAACAAAAAACCACCTCTGACATAATGCTCTGTATAAAACTGCCCGCCGCCGGGGAAAATCAAAGCCAAACCGATAGTTGCTCCCAGAGAATTTCGCTCAGTTTTAATATCCCAATCATATCTTTTTAAAGTATCTATAGCTAAAATACCTGTATTGTTCTGAGCAAAAGCAAATGTCACAAGGAATAATAATAGAATTAAAGGCATCAAAGCAACTCTTCGATTTTTGAACACAAGGTTTCCGCTTCTTCCGCAGACGGAGCTTCGGCGATAATTCTGATTACCGGTTCGGTGTTGGAGCTTCTTAAATGCACAAAACTTTTGCCCTTGCCAAGCCACAAGCCATCTCGTTCATCTGCATTCCAACTGGAAAATGTCTTCTTCGCTTTTTCCATTGCCGCGGAAACGGGATTTTTAATTTCAAATTTCTTTTTGAGCATTGCATAAGAAGGGTGGCTTTTAACCCAGTCGGAGACCTTTATGCTATGCCTTGCGAGCAAATCCAAAACCAAAGCTGCGGAAACCAAGGAATCTCGCCCGTAATGCAAAGCGGGCAGAATAACCCCTCCATTGCCCTCACCGCCTGCAATGCAACCGTGCTCTATCATATCCAAGCTGACATTTATTTCGCCAACGGCGGCTCGGTAGCATTTTACTCCGAATTTTTCCGCCAAATCTTCGCACATTCTTGATGTTGATAGATTTATTGAGAGCGGCTTTGCTTCTCGTTCCAAAACCGTTTCTGCGGCTATAGCAAGCGTATATTCTTCGCCTATGGGTTTGCCATTTTCATCCACTATGGCACAGCGGTCTGCATCTGGGTCTAATGCAAAGCCTATATCGCATCTGTTTTCTTTAACCGCTTTGCTCAAATCGCTCAAATTCTCTTGCAGGGGTTCTGCTCCCCTTGGGAAAATTCCATTCGGTTCGCAATGAATTTTAACAACTTCGCAACCTAGATTTTCCAGCAGTTTTGGCAGGGCAAAAGAGCCCGCTCCATTCACCGCATCTACCGCGACCTTGAATTTGCGTTCCTCTATTTTTTGCGTGTCCACAAAAGGCAGAGCAAGAGTTGCCTTTATGTGCGTTTCATCTCCATCTGAGATGCTCTCTTTTTTCGCATAAGAATCTGCCCTTGCAAAGAGTTCTTTTGCCTCGTCTGGACCTAAAAACATCCCTTTGCTGTTCAAGAATTTCAGCGCATTCCATTCAATGGGGTTATGGCTCGCCGTTACTATTATCCCGCCAGATGCTTTGAGGCTTTCAACCAAGAGTTCCACTGTGGGTGTTGTGGCAAGCCCCACATCTGCAATTTCAACGCCGGATAAACTGCATACGCTGCAAACCAATTCTGTGATAGCCTCTCCCGTTGGGCGGGAATCCCTGCCTATAACTATTTTTTTTGCCTTGAGCAAATCCAGGAAAGCCTTCGTGTGGCTTATCACCACTTGCGGCGTCAGGGTTTCTCCAACTATCCCGCGTATTCCCGAAATTGAACGCATTAGTTTCATTGTAGAGAAACTAGAAAGTTTGCAGAAATTTACCGATTCTGTGCTTATACAGATGTTTCTTCAGAATATGTTCCATCGCATTCTTTATAATCGCATTTTTTGCGCTTGTGTTTTTCAGATAAAATTTCGCAAGTTCTGCGTATTCTTCGGGAGAGTTGGCAGTGCAAATTGCATTTTTCGGGAACAGCTCAAATAAATCGCTCTGAGAGTCGCTGATTACAAAACGCTTGCAAAGAGGGATATCAAAAACCCTTTGATTAACCGCGCTCGGCATTTGGCAACTGGTTACGTTTATGTGGATGTTTCCCAGAGAATAATGCGAATTCAAGCCCTCGCGGTAATCTATATCCGGTAGAACTTTTACCGCATTTCCAAACACCATTTTCCATCCTTGCCAGTCCCCTGCGAACTGCAAACCCAAGGGCAGCAATGGCTCCAAACACAAACGCCGTTTTTCATTGCTCGCCAAATGAATGCAATAACTCGCAAACCACGCTTCGTTTTTGGTGTCGCCCGGTATTTGTTCCGCACTGATTTTTCCCGTTAAGATGTTGAGTGCTGCCTCCTGCGCTACGGGCAAAGCCTCTTCTTTATTGTATTGAACTCGTTCCCATATCTTTTCCAAAAAATTGCCAGCCATTGCAGAACCGGTGAAGAGCAAATCATAAGTGTGTTCTCTGTTTTGCGGGTAAAATATATGCGAATCTCCGGCTAAGGGCAGCCACTGCGCATCGGCAAAACCCTTCTGTTTTAGCCACGGGACATAAGCCTTTTCCCAGGTCCATGCGAATATGTTTTCGCACTGCGGTTTACTCAGTAAGCAAGCTATAGGGCGCGGGTCGTCCACAAACCAGATATGCACAGGCACGGAAAATCTTTTGCACACATTCAGCAGAATTCCCTCGGAATCCAAGCCCTTTGCATTTATGCAGATAACAAGGCGGGGAGTGTTTTTTTGAAAAAACTCCATGAGCATGGACTCTTGCACGGAGGGGTTTTCATTTTCCTGCGGCAAGGTTATATATGGAGTTTGCAATTCATTTAAGGCATTTAAAATCTCCTGCTGCAAAAAATGCGACCCAAAAGGAACAGCTATATGCCTATCTCCAGCTCTATATTCCAAAGTGAGTATCCCTCGCAACGCCGCCTCCCCTTCGTTTTCACAATACCTTGCGGCGGCGGGGTGGCGAATTACCGTTATGCGATTGTTTCTAAAAATGTCTTCGAATTGCGATAAACCTTCGTTGAATAAAGCGACATTCAAGCCTGCTAGTTTTTCTTTAACTATTTCGAGATTTTCGGGGAAGGCATCGCACAGCACAACAAGCTGAACATTGTCTTGCGGCAAATCATTTAAAAATTCCAAATGATAACCGAGTCCGGTGCCAAAAGCAAAAACGACTTTGGATATATTTTGCGGTCTGAACCAGTTTCTTTCCTGTTCCGGTTTTATGCCGCTGTGCAGGAGCCTTTCAAAAGAATCGCCGTAAACACGTGCACTTAAAGCCCCAGAGGAAGCTCTAAAATGTTCGCACCTTAAAGACATTTATTTAAACACTTCTGCTGTTGGAACGCTTTTGTGGTCGCTCAATTTTTCGTGATGCTTTGCAAGCTGCGTCCTAATTTTTGAAATAGCTGCATCCAAAGCTTTGCCAAAATTATCTTCTTCTGCCGTAGCGGTAAAAATACTGCCCTTTGTGTTTGCGTTAATTTCAACCTTGCGTCTAAGTTCAACACCATTCACAATTTTGGATATACCCTCCACCACAATTGAAAAATCGGTAATATTGTGGAAATAAATTTCCAATTTGCCAATTTCATTTTGGATAACAGGTTGAAATTTTGATGCAGGCTCATCCAAGTGCCTGACGGTGATATTAATAGGGATACTGTTCATAGCGTGAAAATATAGAAAACGTTCTATAATATTTCTATCTTAAGCCTTATGAAGAGGGTATTTTTCTCATTGTTGTGCGCTTTTGCTTGCTCTATGGCTGCCGAGGGCAAAGTGATTTCTTTCGGCACGATTTTCCTGGACTCCGCGGGCAAATTCTTTTTCACTTATCCCACGGCTATGCCAAGCCAAGCTGCTTTGCAGGAATTGCAGAGGAATTTTATCAAGCAAAGATTCGGGGAAAATTTTTCGAGCAAGGACCCAGCCGCAGCCCTAAGCCTTTACAAAGAGCAAAATAAGGAAATAGAAATTTTAAAAGACCAGATTTCCTTTCCCCTGCCCGGCATTGTGCAGTTCATAACTTATTATTATGCGTATTCCGAGGGCAATGCCCATGGCGAAAGCGGTTCCGAGGTGAGCATTTATGCGCTTGCAGATGGGAAAAAAATAGAGTTGAAAAGCCTTTTTGCAAAGGGTTCGGAAAAAGACATCACTCAAATGATAATCAGGGAATTTTTGAAAATGCAGAATTTACAGTCGCTTGACGATTATTCTTATACCAAAAAAGAGAGCGATTTTACTCCGGTCAGCGCGATGATTAGCGAACTCGGTTTGGATTTTGTTTACCCTACCTACAAATTAGCGCCTCACTCCGCAGGCGAGCAAGTGGTATTTTTGTCTTGGAATTCGCTAAAACCCTATCTGAATAAACAGTCGGTTATTTATCAGAAGCTGAAGTTTTAAAATTATCGGTTTTGTATGCGGGAAAAAGTTCAGAAATTTTTAGAACGTTACGAAGAACTTGAGCAGGAGCTTTCAAGACCCGATATTGCTACGAACCCGGAAATTTTCGCAAAACTGCACAAGAGTTTTAAGGCTTTGGAAAAAACTCACATTGTAGGCTCCGAATACATGCGGCTTTGCAGCGATTTAAAGGAATGGAAAGAAGCTCTCGGCGGCAGTGACCAGGAATTAGCCCAAGCAGCCAAAATGGAAATCTCTCCTTTGGAAGAGCGCATAGAGGATATAGAAGGTGCGTTGCAAATTTTAATGGTTCCTCCAGACCCCTTTGACAATCGCAATGCGATTTTGGAAATCAGGGCTGGAACGGGCGGCGATGAATCTTCTCTTTTTGCGGGTGATTTATTCAAAATGTACAGAGCATATTTGGAGAATAAGGGTTTTAAGGTGGAGGTAACGGACATCAGCGAGGGGACAGTTGGCGGTTTTAAGGAGATTTGCCTTTTTGTGAGCGGAGCCGATGCCTACGGTGTTTTGAAATTTGAGAGCGGTGCGCACAGAGTGCAGCGCGTGCCAGAAACCGAATCGCAGGGAAGGGTGCATACATCGGCGGCAACGGTGGCGGTTATGCCAGAGGCTGAGGAAGTTGATGTTGATATTCGGAGCGAAGATTTAAAAGTGGATGTGTACAGGGCAAGCGGAGCTGGGGGCCAATACATAAACAAAACGGATTCGGCGGTTCGCATAACGCATATCCCAAGCGGCTTGGTGGTGGCTTGCCAAACGGAACGCAGCCAAATTCAAAACCGTTCAAAAGCGATGGAACTTTTGCGTTCTCGCCTTTTAGACCACGCCATTTCCGAAAAGCAGAGAAAAGAAGCAGCCGCGAGAAAGAGCCTTGTTGGTACCGGCGACCGTAGCGACAAAATTCGCACTTACAATTTCCCGCAGAACAGGGTTACAGACCACCGCATAAATTTAACCCTTTACAATCTGGATAAAATAATAGCTGGAGATTTACAGGGAATTATAGACGCTTTGCATTTAGCGGATGCGCAGAGCAAGTTGAGTGGTTCATGAGGCAATTTTTCAAATACTTTTTTGCCTCGGCGCTTGGCACTTTTTTTGCTCTTGCTCTGATAATTTTTCTGTCCATTATTTTTATATCTGCGATGTTGCTCTCCGAATCAGTCCAGAAAAACGATTCGCCCATTTTAAAGATAAACCTGAGCGGAATCATCTCGGAAAAAGAGAGCTATGACCCGTTGTCACTGGCATTTTTCAAATTCGGGATAAAGCAGCAGGGGTTAAACGATATTTTGAACGCCATAGAAGAGGCGAAGTATAACGCTCAATACAAAGGTATATATCTGAATTTGGGCTTTGTTCAAGCGGGAATTTCTGCGATGCAGGAAATAAGAGATGCTCTGCTCAAATTCAAAGAGAGCGGAAAATTCGTGGTTGCTTATGGAGAGATGGTTTCGCAAAAGAGCTATTATGCGGCATCGGTTGCGGATAAAATTGTTTTTAACCCGCTGGGAATGTTGGATTTCAAAGGGCTTGGGGGTATGCGGCAATATAATAAGGGAGTTTTTGAAAAGATGGGAATTGAGATGCAGGTATTCAAGGTAGGTGAATATAAATCTTATACCGAGCCTTATACAAGCGACAAGATGAGCGATTTTGACAGGGAGCAAAAAAGCGCTTATTTAAAAGCACTGTGGGGAGAAATCCTAGATGGAATTTCCAAGGGCAGGGGAGTTCCCATAGACTCGCTTGAGCGCTACGCAGATGAATACATGCTATTTTCCAACACGGAAAACTTGGTGAAATACAAGTTGGCAGATTCGCTTGCTTATAGACTGGATTTTGAGAATTCATTAAAGGATATGATTGGGAGCAAAAAGGGCAAAGAGCTTAAATTTGCTAAAATTTCGGATGTGCTGATTGATTATCAGTTGAGAGCTGTTGCTAAAAACGCTGGCAAAATAGCTATTCTTTATGCAGAGGGTGGCATTGTCAGCGATGAAACAGCGGATTTATATTCGGGTTCTGTGATAGCGTCTAAGATATATTTAAGAGAGTTGAAAAAGTTGCAGGAGGATAGTTCTGTTAAGGCTGTTGTTTTCAGGGTGAATTCAGGTGGTGGTTCTGCTTATGCTTCAGACCAGATTTGGCACAGTGTTCGGGAGTTTTCAAAGGTTAAGCCCATTGTTGCTTCTTTGGGTTCCCATGCGGCGAGCGGCGGGTATTATATTGCCTGTGGCGCGAGCAAAATAGTGAGTTCTCCAACTACGCTTACAGGTTCAATAGGGATTTTTGGGCTTTTCCCAAGCGGTGAAAAGCTTGCAAATAAGGTTGGAGCCACTTATGATGGGATAGGGACAAATAAAAACACGTTATTTGGCGAGCAGATTATAAGTATTCCGTTTTTGGAAGCGGGAATTTTACCGGCACGTCCTTTAAGCGGGGGTGAGCACGCCATGTTGCAGGCTTTTGTTGAGCGTGGTTATGCTACGTTTTTGTCTCGTTGTGCAGAGGGCAGGGGCATGAGTGTGCAGGCTTTGGATTCCATTGGGCAGGGCAGGGTTTGGGCTGGAGCCAAGGCGGTTGAGATAGGGCTTGCGGATACGCTGGGCGGTTTTGAAACGGCTTTGGAGATTGCGGCGGCTCTTGCAAATCTAGAAAATTATTATACAGAGGAATTTCCAAAGCCAAAGGACCCTTTTGAGAGGTTTTTTGAGGAGATGTTCGGGTATGCGAGGTTAAAAGCCCTTGAATTTATTTTGGGAAAAGACGGTTACGAAACCGCACTTTTGCTAAACGCTCTTGAGAATCACGACTATCGTCAGGCGATTTTCCCGCGGTTTTTGCGCTAAAATCGGCGTTTTTTGTTTTTTTTTAATCCCCGAAAGTCCCATTTTTTACTATATTATACTTAACGCATGAGGAGGCACACTATGAAAAGCAAACATTCAAGGTTTCTAGCAAGGAGAGGTCAGGTTGTTGAGACAGCAAAAAGGGAAACCGGCGTATTTTCTTTTGACGAAGAAATTCCGCCTCTTGAGAATTTTCAGTACTGCACAAAAGGAACTCCTGAACCTAAGCTCATTAACAACCGCGTGAGAGGCGACAGCGAATCTCTGTTTAGCTTCGTTGCTGATATAGACCTTTCCAAAGAATACACATCGGATGGGAAAAATATTGGCAATATATTAAGTGATTGGGTAAAGGGGTAGTTTTATCTAAAGAGGCGGCTTTGGCACGAAACATGGTTGTTTACAAGTGATACGGCAACCCTTTTTCCCGCGTTTTTTGCACTAAAATCGCCATTTTTGCGTTAAAATCGGCGTTTTTACTTTTTTTTCACTTTTTTTGTCACACTTTTGATGAAAAAGTATATATTAATAACAAATAGACTAATTCAACTAGGAGTATTTATGAAACAGTTTAGCCCCT
>Ga0268262_10006150_pt1 | contig 11617 bp, 9 predicted proteins | sample TergutNc150P3_FD_190354 | JGI IMG/M metagenome (GOLD analysis project Ga0268262, IMG submission 190354) | Nasutitermes corniger P3 segment gut microbial community from laboratory colony in Florida, USA - Nc150 P3 (SPAdes) (version 2) | ecosystem: Host-associated > Arthropoda: Insects > Digestive... | reverse complement strand
ATTCGCCCTATACCGCGACGGAACGCTCGCCGCCGGCGAATTCGGCGTGGTCTGCGGCAAGGTCTACACGAGCTACTCCGGCTTCTACGAAGAATACGGCGCGGGAACGGTACAACTCGTCAAAACCGCTAAATATCTGCAAGAAAACGGATTCGCCTTCTTCGACATGGGCATGCCGCTCGACTACAAAACCGCGCTGGGAGCTACGGACATCAGTCAAAACGAATTCGTCAAACTTTTCAGGGACGGATGATCGATACCGGTCACCACCCCGTCACCAACAGTCCCCTCGCCGCCTTAAGACTGCATTTTTGATATTTGGAATAAGCCGCCGCGCCTCTCTCGCGGACGCTCGCGTCAGTCTCGCCGATTACGTATCCTGACAGAGCGTCGTGCAAAGTATAGGCTTCCGGGGCCATAAAATGGGTCGTCCACAGCAAAGGATTCACGTTCGCGTCTTTTAAATACGGCCCGAAAAAACGCTTGCTGTAACACGCCAAAATAATTACATCGCGCTTCTTATTATCGGTGTTTATGTACGCGTCGTATAGCTCAAAATTCATTAATCCGTCATGCCCGATATAAGCCGAAAGCGCGGCGTTGCCCCATATACCCAAAACTTTGCCGTTAATCATCAAAGTGTCTTTATGATTTCCGCTTGCGCTGTTCATGAAATCTTTGGTGCACTGCTCAATGTACTGCCCGTCGTAAGCGTCGGCTATCAAATAATAGTTCGCGGTCGTATGTTTGAAAACAAGCCTTTCAAGTATAACGCCGTTTCTCCCCCTCGTATCAATCAATTTCCACTCCCCGCTCTTCTTAAAATAAGTACGAAGACCGTAACCCGCGCCCCAATAAAGATTATTGTTTTGATCCTGCCCGTTCCCAATCGCTTTAGGCACCGGAACTATCCCCTGATACTTGTTGTCGCAAAGGGCCACAAACACATGAATAGTTTTGGCGTTATCCTTATCCGCTTGCCCAAAGGCGGAGAACGCGAAGATAAAATAGAGTGGTAGAAGTAAGTATTTCATGATGATTGTCTCCTAAATTAAAAATAATTCATGTATATATTCACGATATACTGCTTATAACATCTCACTTTTCAATGTATTACGCGGCGGGAGAGATTTATTAAATTCCAAATGCGCCTTACGTAAATATTCCACTATTTCGTCACTATTCATACGTGCGAATTTAGCGTCTATTTTGTCCTTAATAGCCCGCGTCATTTCTACGCAATTACAGCGAAATTCTTTATTATTCATAGGACACCATATCCTTTGGAGAACGGATTTCTAAATGCTTATATCCATTTTTTATGTTAATGTAATTATAACCTCTGATTCGTTGAAAGTTTACAATATGAACTTTTCAAATTTTGAAAATATATCATCCCTTAGCATATACAAGCCTTTCCTCATCCTTAATCAGCCTATAAAACGATTCTGACATACTATCCGTCATCACAATGTCAACCTTGCAACCGAGAGACGTTATCAAATCCTCGTATAACCCCCCAAGCGCAAACAACGTCGGTATGTCGCCGCCTACAACACGAAGATCGCAATCGCTGTCTTCGGTCGCGTCACCGCGAGCGTAGGAGCCGAAAAGGTACACTTCGTCAATCCCATATACCGGTACCACCGCTTGCACAGTTTCTGAAATTTTGTCGAGCGTAAGCATAATGAACCTCCGTGTCGCTTCGTATCGGGTTTGACCGTATACTGTTAAATATACTCCATTTTAACCCTACAATAACGCCGCATAACCATATATTTTATAAATATATATATTTTTCAAGGAAACGTCCAAATTTTGGTAAAATTTTTGGTTTTGGGCTTGGTATCCTATTGATAACTGTGTTTTGGGGCAGAATGGCCACGCCCGATACTTGCCCCGACGAGACCAACCTACGACATCTCCCTGATAAACATCAAGACCATAAGACGACGGAACGCCCAAAATCCGGGTTATAGCCGATTTAGACACCTTTTTGTACAATAAAACCTTGATTTTCAGCACTTTTGACGGTCGATTTTTCAGTTTCTGGGCTTGTTACCTTAAATTTCCACAAAACCCGCAACAAAAAAATTTGCTTTTTTGTGCGGCTTTTATTATATTTATAATGTCCGTGAATCGGTCTAACAAAAGCGACCGTAAGCGTTGAAAAGGGGCAAGGTGGGTCAAAAAGTAGGTCTAAGGCTAAGCAAAACGTTTCAGGCATGGGCAAGGACCTCAATCCACTGTTTGATAGTAATTAGGCGATTCACGTGATTTTTATTTTACTATATTATTTTCACTAATTTTTAGAGGTTAAACAAATGATTACTTCGGTTGAATTCAAAAATTTTCGTGGGCTTAACGACTTGAAGATCCCATTATCGCAAGCCACTATGCTGACTGGCTTGAACGGGGTGGGTAAAACTTCCGTGCTTGAAGGGTTGTATTGCTTATTTTCAGAAACAATGCTTGATGTATCACCGATATCACGGTATAGCAAATCAATAGACTTTTTTGTAAATCAATCAGCTAATCTTCCACTTGGGTTTGCGGCACGTCAAAGCTATAACTATAAACTGTTTTGGGACGAGTGCCCTTCCTACGAACACACAGAATGTTCTGTTAGCGCAAAGTTTGATAACAATTTGTCTTGGACTTGGAAATATAAGAGGGCTAAGTTAAATGACTTGGATAAAAACCTGATTATGAACAATTCTATACCCGTTGATTCTTCTTCAGACTTTGCACTTTGGAATTGGTCCGCAAATGGCACTGCATTTGATAAAAAAACACATCAGCCCAAAAAGATTAATAACTCGTTTAGTCGTGCTCAACTTCTCACTCCTGATTATGGTTTATATTTCCTGCCACCTGAAATCAAAGCCGCGAGTATTTGTAAATATTTAGATTTCGCTTCTATTCGTTTGCAACCACAAAAATTATCATTTCAAACATCAAAACATCTCACGGAAGCATTAAAACTCATCAATCCACATATTACTGACATTCGCTTAACCGACATTAAAAGCGGTTTGTCTGTTGTATTGGACGACAGCCAATCGATTACTCTTGGGGCAATAGGCAATGGCGCCGTAACGTGGGTAAGTGCACTGATAGCGATCTTTGATGTTATTGAAACAATGAAATTTTATCCGCACTCAGACACACCGGTAATTGTCCTCATTGATGAAATGGGAGCTGGCATTCACTATAGCATTATGCTTGCTGTTTGGAAATATATTAGTGAGTTTATAAAACAAAACCGCAATATTCAGTTTGTGTTTACTAGCCACAGCGATGACTGCGTAAGAGCATACTGTGAGACGTTTTATGACATGAATGCTAACGTTGTTCGTCTTCATAAAACTGCCGTTGATAACAAAATTATGTGTACTGAATATTCGAAAGATTCATTTGAAAATATTATTAATGGCGATTGGGAGGTGAGAGGATGAGCCGGTCTAATCACTATAAATGGCTAATTGTGGTGGAAGGTAAGACGGATATTAGAACTTATTATCATCTGCTTACATACCATGGTGTAAATAAGGATGATTTCCGTTTGCATGGAGCGGGCGGTAAAGAATTTGTATGCAACTCAACCACATGGGGAAGTAATAATAATGATTTATTGAAAACAGTAGAAACCGACATTGGTAGGGTAGACTTTGTTGGAATAGTTTTGATTGTTGATGCCGATTCCGATAATAACAAAGCTTTTGACGCATATAAACGTAACGATACTTTACAGTATGTTGATACAATAATACCGAACCCCAAAAATATGGGTATATATTGGCATTTGGACGATTTGAACGGATCAGCGAAGATTCCGATTTACGGTATTAGCGTACCGGTAACTACTGTCGGCTGTTTGGAAACGGATTTATTAAAATCGTACGGTTTTCCGGTAGAGGATCAGATTGAGTATTCCAACTTTGTCGATATTATCAAAAAATCAACCGATAAATGGCAGATACCTGAACATGGGAACGGCCAAAAATGGTGGGAAGAAAATTGTAAAGCGAAAATGGATAAATTCATTTATTGGGCTTTACTTCGTGGTTTTCATGTTTCAGGTAAGACACCTTGTTGTCCTACAGAACCCGATGTGATTAAAAATATCAAATCAATTATCGTAGCGTCATAATTTGTGGTGCCTCGATGCCACAAACGGCAAACACCAAATTGCATATTCCATATTACCCGTCATCAGGCTCGCCGGACTCGATGCCCATTCGATATTTAATGTCGTAGTTGATTATGTAGTCTAGTTCTTCTTGGGTGAAACCGTAATACTTCGCTAATATTGAGTCTATTTTATCAATAACCGCCTTTGACTCTTTAGGATAATATTCATAGTAATCAATCTGTCCAGATGCGTATAACCTACCCCTAATAGCTCTATTTTCAATATAACTTTGCATTAATTTTTCAGAAATATTATCAAAATTATGTTTCAAAGTATTATCGTTAATTCTAAAATTTTCTACATCTTTCATCGTAAAATCTCTGCAATTACTAGTTGCTTTGAAAAACAAATAGAATGTTGAACTATTTAGAATTGATGTTATCAAATTTTTAATTCGCTCAGAACAACAACAGATTCTTTTATAATGATTCGATTTGTCGCTTTCATAACCTTCACTTGGGTTAAAAGACATCGCACGAATCCAATACGTAGGAGCATCATGAAAATAACATATATGGCTAGAACCATTAAAAAACTCTGTATACGAGTTCAATGGTTTTGTATTTAATAATATCTTTTGCAAGATACTTCTTTCTACATAATTACCGATTTTACAAATAAGGAGCATTGGAACATAACATAATTGTTCAAATAAATGTTCTCTTTCATTTGAATACCAGTGAGAATATGACGCATTATGTAAACTTGGTTGTTTCTTATTATTTCCCATGACTAATATGGTTAATCGTTGTTCTACACCATAAAATAATTTTGCAGGACGATTCGAGTATGAAGACTGCCAAAGTGTTTTTTCTGAAATCAATGTTTGAAAACATTGAGCTCTTGTACTTGAAATTGATGAAATTGGAATAATATACCCACAATAACCATTGTCTAATAATAAAGAAAAACCACGTTCCAAAACAAAAGCATATAAATTACCAGCCTTTTCCGTAACATATCCCCTAATCTGATAATCTTTTTTTACATCACTATACTCCACATAAGGTGGATTCCCAATCACAACATCAAACCCCTTATGTCCCTCAACAATAGAATAAAATTCCGCAAACCAATGAAACGGCATATACTCAGTTTGCCATTTTTCTTCCGATATCTTAAGACCTGGATATTGGCACTCTTTCAACAAGTCGTCTAAAGTCTTCTTGAGTTTGGTTTGTTTATCTATTAGTTTTTTCTTAACACCGTCAAACGTATCACTTTTATAGCTGTCTTCACTCAATTGCAGTTTCTTATATTCATCTAACGCAACAGAGACTTCTTCCATATCTTCATAGACTTTGTTCTCAAAATACGCTCCAAAGGCATTCCCGAACATTGCAAGTTTTATTTCCGTCCGATTAGCAATTCCTACTAGTGTATTTCCAGCTTTGATATTGAAATCAATATCAGGCAACGGTTCAATACCTATATTATCGTGTTGATAGTCTGGATCGGCAGTAGATACGAGTTTTAGGAATAGTCGTAGCTTTGCCGTTTCCACGGCTTCACGCATAATATCAACGCCGTAGAGATTATTGAGTATTATTGTTTTATAGATAAAATACTGTTTGCTCGGATGAGTTTCATTGTTCATCAAATTCAGTTCTTTTTCAAAGAATTTTTTAATATCGCGGTCCAGACTACCTTTATAGTCATGCGAAACATAATCAGCCATTCGGTTTAGGCAACTGTCGTAGAGCGGTTCAAGTATGTTCATCGCGGCAAACAAGAACGCGCCGGAACCACAGGTTGGGTCAAGTATGGTAATTTTTTGTAGATTTTTATAAAATTCCTGTATAAATTTTGGACTTTCTATGCGTTCAAGCAAATCAATAACAAAATTCTTTATATCGAGATTATATGTGATAAAATCACTTATTTCGGTGATTTTTCTTTCTTTAATTAAAGCTGATACATCTTCGTATCTTTTTCTGCGTTCAACAACTTCGCGCCATATTTCGGTAGGTAGAGCATACTTTTCCTGTGCGGTCTGATTCCAATCTTTACGTCGTTTAAGTAAATCTGGTATTTCCGTATTGAGTCCAACTGCAATGTGCTCTGGTAGTTCTAGGTCCACACCTTTCTTTACACTGTCAAATATATACTCGTCTCCGCTGTTTTTCAACATTGTCCAAACCGCACCGGAACATTCAAACTCTTCTAGGCAGGTAGTTTTGACGCTCTCCAACAGGTACGGCAATATACTATTGCGGCTTATATAATCTGTAATATCTTCCTGTGTATAGTACGCACCCATTTTTGCGCGGTCATTAATGTATTTTTCAAAGATATAGCCTAGCACATCTGGGCTGATTTCGTTTCCGCTCGCACAATCGCGGCTGTCCAAATGCCATTCGTATCTGTCAAACAAATTGAATATGTCCTCAAACGCCTTGTCATGGATATTGATATTCGGATTTTTCCGCTCAATTTCATGAATATCAAATAGTCCGCCGTTGAGGTAAGGAATACGACCAATCATGTTTTCTATTTCAGGACTGTGCTCATAACAGCCAAAACCCTGTTGGAAGAGGACAAGCAAGAAATTACGGTAAAAGGAATAAAATTTACCTTTGCCGAGTTTTATCTTACTCTCGTTGAGTTTGCTACGTAGATAATCACGGTCACGGTTTAAAAAACGTCTGCGTTGCATAAAATAACAAAACATCAGGCGATTAAGCATAATAGAAGCATACCAATCTTTATCTTGCTTGTTTTCTATACCTTCGATAAATTTCAACAAAGCTGTATGCTGTTTTTTGAAATCATCATAGAATCTCTTGGTAACCTTTTCAGTATTTTGCGCAAAATTTTCGCTAACACGCTTTGATACGTCCACAATCGTAATCTCATCGTGTTCATCTAATTCAAATATCAGACCAGAGGCACGTTGGTAAATTCTCTCCGTATCCCGTCCATTCACATACCTGATGTCAACCTTTCTAGGACGATTATTGTGTGTATCTAGGTAAAGCCATACCTGTTCCTGCTTGCTTTCGTTGGTAAATATTATGATGTTTCTCTGAACTAGTTTTTTTAGGCTATTCGCGATCTTCATACGTGTCGCGAGTGGCGGTATTATATCCGTTGCGCACAATATTATCTGAAAACCGCGCATTTCCGCTATTATTTTAGGTTGGAATATTTCCGAGTCTATTTCAATCGGCGGTAACGTACCTTTGCCTTTGTCCCAACCGAGGACATTGAAAAGCTCATAGTGACGGCATTCTTTTATATATTTATCAAAATCGGTTTTTGAAATATTCATTATCGGTTCTCCTTAACAAGGCTCAGCGAGCAAATGATTTGTGTTGTCTTTCGTTCTACCTCTTCGATTACATTACACAGTTTATCGTTTTCTTTCAAGGAAATCACCAAATCCGCGAAATTCATATCAGAAATACCCGTTTTTAGTTGTCTCGACAACGTATCAACCGCGAATTCTTTCAAGGAATAACGATAAATATCATCCATGGCTTTTTTTAATTTATCAGTAGCAAACAACGGCGCATCCTTTATCAATTTGTCGAGTTTCATAAATGTACGGTATCTTATTCCGTATTTCCGCCCCAACGTTCCGCTGATATTTATATCGTCACGCGATATTATACCAATGCCTTGTTTGACCAAATCGTGATGATTTGATAGTTTTTCTAAAGGCGGGGTATTACTATCGCATTCCGCAGCTTTGAGAATTTTGTACTGCGATTGAGTAATGACTTGCCCCTTTTCATCAAGCAAAACCATACAATCGTTGTTATTGCCAGTTTTAGCGTAAACAATAACCCCATTCCCTGCGAATTCCGTATAGTGGCGATTTTCTTTCGCGCTGTACACGACATTGGGCATTGTTTCTATAATTTTTTTTAATTCAGGCTTTTTGTCTATGGCATTCTTCCATATTTGGTAAGCGACACTCGCGAGATCGACTTCGGAATCTTCCGGTTCGTCGAATATTCCGGTCTTTCCACTGTAGAGGTCGGCGATATTTACCGGATCACCGTCAAAAAAGACCTCGTCCGAACCAACGACTTCGGCATTTTCTTTAATACGGGTTTTTAGTTTAGCCCGCAGTTTGATTATTTTTTCTATGCCATCCTCAGGCAGGAAAGAGTAGCAAAGTATTTCTTCCGATTTTTGACCGAGCCTATCCACACGTCCAGCACGTTGGATGAGGCGGACTAGCGCCCACGGCAAATCAAAATTAAGTATGATATGTGCGTCCTGCAAATTCTGCCCCTCACTCAAAACGTCCGTAGTTACCAACACGCGTAACTCTTCAGATGTACCGCAAATATCTGGGCACTCGTTGCTGAGCGGACTGAATCTTTCCACCAAATTGGTTATATTATCACTGCCCCCTACGACAAGCGCAATTTTCGTCAGGCTTTTCTTTTTCAGGTATTCAAATATATATTCGGCGGTATCGGCAAACTGTGTAAATATTAAAACCTTTTCGTCCTTATGATGTTTCGTGATAAGGTCGTGCAAAGCAATGAGTTTGCGATCGCCATCGGGATTCCAAATTTTAATCCGTGAAAGGATCTCTAATAGGGTATCGCTGTCTTTGCGAAGATGTTCCAATAACAATTCCCTTTTAAATATTTGGCTATTTATCCAATCGAATCTATTTTTCATTTCAGTTACAAAATCATTGTAGCATTTGGAACCATGCTTTTCATACTCAATGGCAGTCCAATCAAAATTTAAATTTAGGTTAAAATCATTATCTTCATCCGCATCGTCAAACAGATCAATGTCTACAGACTGACCGGCGACAGGCAGTTTCAGTCCATTTTCAACGGCGTAAATGAAAATATAATTCCGTAAAATATGTCTCGAAACCGATAGGAGAAACGCGTATCCCGAACTTTCCAATCTTTTGTAAAGGTTTGTACGGCAAAATCCCTTAACCCTTTTGCCTGCACGTGACAAATTATCCAAAACAGAGCGTTCATCAGCGCTAAGCTGCGCGTTAAATCTTTCATCTCGGTAAATTTGCAAACCGTATCTCGGTAACTCCATTTTATCAATAAGTTCAACGATTTTCTCATCATATAGCATAGCATACTGGTCACTTTTATTTTTAGTGTCCATCTCGAACTCAACCTTTTTAGGAATTCTGTCAGGAAAATAGGCGCGTCTGCCATCTGCGAAAGTTAGATATTTTCTGCCGTTTGGAGTATCGGCATCAGCGTAATTGTTTTTGATGAAACTGCGCGTTCTTCTTACAAGATAGAGTTTCATGAGTTCGCGCCAATCATCCGCATAATCGCTTTTCTCAAAGGCTTTAATTGTCCTTATATGCGTGTCGGTATGCTTCGCATAGAACTGTACGCTACCGCCCAACGATTTTATATATCTTTCAGGACTGATACCAAGATCAAAATCTTCGGGCAAAAACAATTTCAACTGGCTTGCCAAATCGTAATAAGACTTGTTATACGGTGTAGCCGAGAGCAAAACTACATCGCTATCATTCTGTTCTATATAATCTTTTAACACCTTGTAACGACGGCCTTCGCCATTTCTAAAGTTATGGCTTTCATCAACTATAATCAGCCGATATCTTTTCAATTTTGGCAATTTTGTCGCTATTACGCCCTGGGATAGAACTTTAGCACGTAAGTCGTACTTATCACGATAGTGTTTCCACATCGACACAAGATTTTTGGGGCAAAGTATCAGGGTATTGTAATTAAAATCTTCTTCCATTATTTTAGCCACAGCCGATGCCGTAATGGTCTTTCCCAATCCAACAACATCGCCAATCATCACGCCCTGCCTCTTATGTAGATGGTGGGCGGTAATTTGAACCGCTTTTTGTTGAAAATCTAAAAGTTCTTCCCTGAAATTATCGGGTACATTAAATTCAGCCAGTCCGGCACGTGCCTCCTGACTCAAATGATACGCTATTTTCAGGTAGATATGGTAAGGCGGGATCTTCTCAACGCGCACCCAACTCTGTTCAAGAATAGCGATTAGTTCTTTTGTAATATCTATACACCAGCGATCATTCCACCTATCATTAAACCATTTATCAAGCTTTGTAGCCGCATCCTGCTCTATTACATCAATATTCAACTCCCCCTGCGCACACAACCCGGAAAAAGTGAAATTGCTACTCCCAAGCAAACCAAGACGGGGAGTAATGTTGCTAGAACAATGCGCCAAATAGAGTTTTGCGTGGAGTTGGTGCGCTAAAAACAATTTGACCGCTACCTTACCGTTTTTTAACTGCACAAGAAGTTTTCGTAGCACGATCTCGTCCTGTTGAGACGGAATTCCTACCGTTAGTTGCTCGGCAAGTTCCAATGCCAATCTTTTTCGATGTTTATTAGCTCCATCGTTGTCCATTAATAAGTTCTCGCCGTTTTCAAACGCATCATGAAGCAACTCTTTGGGTGTTTTCAACATCCCTATCAAAAGTCTGCAATAACGGTGCTGCACTGTCCCATTTTCGTCAATGTCCATCCCTTTCAGTGTATCAATCTCCTCATAAACACTACGCCACCCGCGAAGATTAAAATACCCAACACAATAGTCAACCCTATCGGCAGCCTTCAAATGTTCCAGCAACCCATCTTCAAAGTTCAATTCAATATTGTCATATATCTTAGGCATCCACGGTCTCCCTTAATCATAAATTCACTAATACGATGATTGTATTAGTGCGACTTGTTTATCTTAGTGTTGCCAGCAAATCCACTCTACTTCACATATCCACAAAGTTTTATCCGCAAACAAACTCCACTCTATTACCACGTTGCAAAAAATTTTGCGGCACATCTTCTTCTAATTTTATAACTGGCGCAACAGGGTTTTCACTAAAGCATTGCGTTCTTTTGCTCAAAATGAATCTCTTTACAGCAAGCTTTTCTGCGTTATCGAAAAAGTTCACTGTAGTTGCATCCATAAAATCAGAGGCTACAGACGTACAGCAAATAAAAGTCCCCTCCGCCATCTTTACGATCTCAGATATTCGGCACATTAACGTTTCCATATTAAAATTGTGCATAATATTAAATATATATCTTTCCGCGTCATAAATCAACTTTTTTTGCTCAATAACCGTCTCTACCCGACCGACCGCCTCCCCCGACCCGCGACCCTCCCGACCTCCACCCTCCAGAACAGCGTCTGCGGGGCGGCGGGGCGGCGTTCCCGGAACCGGTCGGGGCGGGCGGGCGGGTTTTCGCCCTCGGCTCAGGTTGCGAAGCCGCCGGATACGCCTTGTTGCAGACCGCGGGCGGGCGGCCGCTTGCCGCTGACCGTCACGGCGTTCGTCCGCGTACGAAAAAAATTACCGAAATTCCTACTTTAATTGAATGCGATAATTATTTTTTGTAGATGAAGATTAACCGCGCCTATATAAAGCTCTTTCTGACAGACTCAATGCTGATGCTGGCCGGCAGCATT
>Ga0268262_10006149_pt1 | contig 11619 bp, 8 predicted proteins | sample TergutNc150P3_FD_190354 | JGI IMG/M metagenome (GOLD analysis project Ga0268262, IMG submission 190354) | Nasutitermes corniger P3 segment gut microbial community from laboratory colony in Florida, USA - Nc150 P3 (SPAdes) (version 2) | ecosystem: Host-associated > Arthropoda: Insects > Digestive... | reverse complement strand
CCGGCGTTGATACGGCAAAAGGCATCGCCATGACAGGCGGAACTTTAGATGCATATAAGCAGGTATTAAAAATATTCTGCAAAGACGTGGAAGACAGACTGCCTCTGCTTCATACCATTCCGACAGCGGAGACTCTGCTTGAATTCGCAACCCAGTTTCACGCCCTGAAAAGCGCGTCCGGGAGTCTGGGAGCGGCGGAAATTTCCGCACAAGCCGCAAAGCTTGAAGCCGCAAGCAAAGACGCGGATATGATATTTATCTACGAACATTTACTTGTCTTTGTACATGATATTATAGAATTGGTATACAATATTAAAAAAGCTCTTGATTACGGCGAGCCTGAAAATAACTCTGATTCCTCATCATCCGCCGTTCATTCCCCGTTATTTGGGGAGCTTGCCGAAGCTCTAAAGAAAAAAAATCCCGCGGACATAGACCGCATTATCGCCGCGTTAGGCGAAAAGCCGCTGGATTCAAAAACCAAAACAGCGCTGGAAAAAATTTCCGACGAGGTGCTGATGACCGAATTTGACAACGCGTTAAAAATCATCAACAGCCTGATTCCGGCGCAGAAGTAGAAAAGGAGAAATATAATGCCGAAAAACAAAAACCTTGTTAAAACAATATGTTTTATGTTTTTGGCTTTTATAATATTTGCCGCCAATGCCTGTGCCCAAAAACCGGCGGAACAGAAATATATAACCATAGGCGCGCTTTTACCGCTTACAGGCGAAGATTCGGACGAAGGTTTCCGCGCGCTGAACGGGCTGTATCTTGCAAAAAAAGAAATTAACGAAAACGGCGGCGTAATGGGGAAAAAACTGGACGTTATCGTATTGAACGACCGAGGAAATGAAGAATATATCGTACAACAGTACAACAGATTAAAAGAAAAAGGGGTAACCGCCATTATCGGCTCAAGCTACAGCAGTGTAACAATCGCGCTTGCCAACGCGGCGGGAAAAGACGGTATACCTGTCATCTCGCCTACCGCCTCAAACCCCGACGTGACAAAGGGCAAAAAAAACGTCTTTAGGGCGATTTTTATCGACGATTATCAAGCGCAGGTAATGGCGTACTTTGCGCGTAATTCGCTGAAAGCAAAAACGGCGGTTGTTTTTAAGAACAAAAATAACGAAGGTTTTAACCATATAGTCGAAATTTTTACCGAATCATTTAAAGAGCGCGGCGGAAGCATTATGGCGGCGGAGCCGTATTCGACGTGGAATGATTTTGCCGGTATTCTGCGCAAATACGCGAACAATCCGCCCGACGTTATTTTTTGCCCCGAAGATTATGTTCCAGCCGCAAAACTGGTTAATACCGCCTATGAAGCCGGTCTTGTTAATACGCCGATATTGGGGTCGGACGCGTGGGACGGACTTTTAGCGTACATATACAATCCCGACACAATGAAAAATGTTTATTATTCGGCTCCTTTTTCATTTGACGATCAGGACGCAAACGTGGTGAAGTTCGTCAGAGAATACTTTGACTGCTTTTCTCAAATGCCGCTGTCGGGCTCGGCGACTGCTTACACCTGCGTATATATTTTATCGGAAGCGATGAAAAAAGCGGGAGGCATTGATAAGGACGCATTCGTTTCCGCCATTAAGGAAAACGAAATCGATTCAATAACAGGACATATACAGTTTGACGAAAACAACAACCCCCACACCAATGTATATATTATTCATTTAAAAGGCGGAGAATACTCCACCTATGAAAAATTGAGACTGTAGCGGAGCTGAGATGTTAAGAAAATTCCGGATTGGAACGCGATTATTAATGTCATTCTTTATCGTAGTTTTTTTTACGTTTATCGTAGGATTGACAGGTTTCGCGACTCTTAACTCTATGGGAAAATCGTCGGTTAAGACAATACACAATGTTACAATATTAAACGATATTTACGACAGCAATACTTTTGTTGATTACGGTATATTTAACATGCTGTACATCAGCGACAGTACGCTTACCAGTTATGTATTACAAACAACAAAAGAACACGCGGATCATTTGCTGACGCGGTTAAAAGAGTATATCGCTATTCAAGACCAGTTCAGCGACGTTTTTACGCCGGGTGAAATGCAGGATATGGCAAACTTACTGGAAATATACACAGACGCCTATACTCCTTTGGCTAATGAGATTTTTGATCTGGTGGAGCAAGGGCGCGGAGAAGAAGCGCTTTCCGTCTATATAAACCGTCTTACTCCCATTTTTAACACATTTACTTATTACCTCAACGTCGGCTTTTTAAAAAATCTTGAATACTCTGATGTCAAAATGAAGGAGAACAATGAAAAAGCCGCGTTTAACATGTACTTAATGCTGACGCTGGTTGTAATGTCGCTGATTGTATCCGTTCTTCTTGCGCTTACCGTTACCAAGTCTATCGCCGTTCCGCTTGCGGAACTTGGAACGGCGGCGGAAAAAGTCGCGAACGGAAATTTGAAAGTTCAATTTGAACACACCCAAAGTTATGATGAAATAGCGCGGCTTTCGTTCAGACTGGAAGAAATGCTGTTCCATCTGAATCAGGTTCAGCAGTTTAAACTGGAAGCCGTAGAAGCGCGGCTTGAAAAAGAAAAAGCCGAAGCCGCCTCAAAGTCCAAAGATGAATTCCTTGCCAAAATGAGCCACGAAATACGCACCCCCATGAACGCAATTATCGGCATGGCGGAACTTGCGTTACGCGAAGAAAGACGCGAGGCGGCTCAGGAGCATATCCTTACGATTAAGCAGGCAGGCGCGAATCTTCTGTCAATCATCAACGACATTCTGGACTTCTCAAAAATCGAAAGCGGCAAACTGGAAATTGTACCTATCAATTACCGGCTATCATCTTTAATCAACGACACGATAAACATTATCCGCATGAGGCTTATGGAGAAGCCTATTCGTTTCTTTACCAACATCGACGGAAATATTCCAAACAGCCTTATCGGAGACGAAGTGCGCCTGCGCCAAATTTTCCTTAACCTTCTTACCAACGCGGTAAAATATTCCGAGAAGGGTCATATCGGTTTAACCATTACCGTGGATAAACGCGGCAACAAACAAGTCTGGCTCAGGATAGCCGTAGCCGATACCGGAAAGGGGATAAAGCAGGAGGATCGTGAAAAACTTTTCAGAGAGTTTACGCAGATAGACATAAAGAAAAACCAAGGCATTGAGGGGACGGGGTTAGGGCTTGTAATCACCAAACGCCTCTGCGCCGCTATGGGCGGAGATATAAACGTGGAAAGCGAATACGGCAAAGGAAGCATATTCACGGCTGTTATTCCGCAAGGCTTTGAATCGGAAGAACCGTTTGCCGCGGTAGAAGACGCTGAGAAAAAAAAGATACTTGTCTACGAAGGCAGATCCGTCTACGCAGGAGCGGTATCATGGACACTGAAAAACATGAACGTTCCCCATACTTTGGTAACAAATCAAGACGATTTTGCCGCCGCGCTTTGCCGCGAAGAATGGTTTTATGTGTTTTCAAGTTACGGTCTTTATGAAAAAATCAAACCCGTCATGGAACAAAGCGACGCGGCTTTTTACAATGGAAAGAAACCGCCTCTTGCGCTGATGGTAGAATGGGGAACAGAAGCCTACATACCCGGCGTGCGCTTTGTGTCTATACCTGTGCAGTCTCTTTCGATTGCCAATGTTCTTAACGGTAAAGCGGACAGCAAAGATTATATCAAAAGCTCCAACGTTATCCGCTTCTGTTTCCCCAGCGCGCGGATTCTGGTAGTAGACGACATCGCAACCAATCTTAAAGTAGTCGAGGGGCTTCTTTCGCCTTACAAGACGACAATTGATACCTGCATGAACGGTCTGCAGGCAATAGAACTGGTAAAACGCTCTATCTCGGAAAAGCGCGAATACGATATTGTATTCATGGATCACATGATGCCCGGAATGGACGGAATAGAAGCGACAGCCGCTATCCGCGCGTGGGAAAAAGAAAAAAACTTGAGTAAGCAAATACCTATCATTGCCTTGACAGCTAACGCTGTTGTGGGCATGAGAGAAATGTTTATCGAAAACGGCTTTAATGATTTTATCTCCAAGCCCATAGACGTTTCCAAGCTGGATGAAATTCTTACCCACTGGATACCGGAAGAAAAAAGAGAAGAAAGCTCCTTCCAAGAACATTCCCCTTCGTCCCCTGCGCCTGCCGAAGGAGTCAAAGGGAGCGAAGACAGCGCGTTATATTCCATTCCCGGCGTTGACGCGGTAAAAGGCATCACCATGACCGGCGGAACTTTAACCTCTTATAAGCAAGTACTAGCCGTGTTCTGCAAAGACGCGCAGGAAAGACTGCCGTCACTGCAAAAAACGCCGGAAGCGGACGCCCTGCTCTCCTTTGTAACCAATGTGCACGCTCTCAAAAGCGCGCTGGCAAGTCTCGGTGCGAAAGATATTTCCGAGATCGCCGCGGAACTTGAAGCCGCCGGCAAAGCGACGGACATGGCTTTTATCCGCGAACATCTGCCCGTCTTCGCGCAGCAGCTTACGGAATTAATAATCGATATCGACAAAGCCCTGAAACAAAAATCGCCTGAAAACACATCCCCCTCGCCGCGCGCCGATCTTTCCTCATTGTTCAAGGAACTTGCCTCAGCCCTGAAATCGCAGAACGCCGCGGACATCGACCGCATTTTAGATGAACTGAATCAAAAGTCTACGGACTCTAAAACCAAAACGGCGCTGGAAAAAATTTCCGACGATATATTGATGACCGAATTTGACAGCGCTCTTAAAACCATTGGAGAATTATTAAAAGTATAAAGGGAAGAAAATGAAGAACGAGAAGAAACTTGTTATTTTGGTAGACGACAATCCGGCGAATCTGCGGATTGGAAAAAACGTACTGGCGGAAAAATATACCGTCGCCACTTGTCCTTCGGCGGAAAAAATGTTTAGTCTTTTGGAAAATAACAGCCCAGCCATGATTCTGCTCGACGTCGATATGCCGGAAATGAACGGCTACGACGCGATAAAAATTCTTAAATCAAAACCGGAAACAAAAGATATTCCGGTAATTTTTTTAACCGCGCGCACTGAATCGGACGATGAACTTGCCGGGCTTTCACTTGGAGCTATCGACTACATCACCAAGCCGTTTCAGCCGCCTCTGCTTCTTAAACGCATAGAAGTACACATTCTGGTAGAAGACCAGCGCAAAGAACTTAAATACTTCAATGAGAATCTGCAAAAGATGGTGGAAGAAAAAACACAGAGCGTAATAGAACTGCAGAACGCGCTTTTAAAAACAATGGCGGAATTGGTTGAATGCAGGGACGACATAACGGGCGGACACATAGAACGGACGCAGAAAGGAATAAAAATCCTGTTAGATGAAATTGAAAGGAACGGTCTTTACAGCGAAGAAACAAGAGGCTGGGATGTGGATCTTCTGCTCCAGTCCTGCCAGCTTCACGACGTAGGCAAAATATCTATCGACGACAATATTCTGAAGAAGCCCGGAAAGCTAACTGAAGAAGAATTTAACGACATGAAGAAGCACGCAAGTTTCGGCGAGCAGATAATTGAAAAGATAGAAACTCTTGCGAAGGAAAGCGATTTTTTAAACTACGCGAAAATTTTTGCCGCCAGCCACCACGAAAGATGGGACGGCTCCGGCTATCCGCGCGGACTAAAGGGGAACAAAATCCCCCTGCTTGGTCGCATCATGGCGATAGCCGACGTATACGACGCGCTTGTTTCGGAGCGTCCGTACAAAGATGCGTTCAGCCACGAGGAAGCGGTGCGGATTATCACCGAGGGGAGCGGAACCCAGTTTGATCCTTCGCTGGTAGAAGTGTTCAGCCGCACGGCAGGGCAGTTTAAAAAGTAGTCGGTATAGGGGATTTCCCCTATGTTTTTGTCTATATTAAACGTTTATTTAACATATATGGCATATTGACGGGCAAGTAATAGCAAAAAACAGGCAAATTTGGCTTTTCTTCATATTGTCGTCAAGAGTTATGACTACATAAAAAATCTCCGCCGCGAGAAAACAGAGATTGTTGAGAATAGTTAAATACCAAACTGTTAAAGACTGCTAAGTATTTCTTCTATGTTTTGCCCGTAACTTGGATTCTCTGACCATATACTGTAAACTTGTCCAAAGTTGATTCCGCTCAAACCGCGATCTAAGGCAGTTTTAAAACGAGGGTCAACTATGCCTTTTTTAGGCGTCTCTTTTGCGTAAGCTTTTAAATGCTGAATATGAGCGCGAACTCCTGTCGTCATGTCAGGGAAACTGCAATCCTTTAAACCGCCGTAATTATGATTTGCTTTACGCTGCTTTAAATTATTTGTCCTATACAGCATTTGGGCAATGGCTATATCAACATTTACCCCTTCATCGCTCGCTTCCTTAAAATATTCATTGATAATAGCTATATCACTATTACTCAAAGCAGGATTTTTATTTTTTGCGTACGCGATTACACTTTGCGGATCTATTGAACCTTTACCCATAACATTTTTTGAAGACGTTTCAGATCTTTTAGTTTCAGATCCTTTATCTGAAGATTTATCGTTATCGTTACCGATATCTTTTTTTTGATCGGGTTGTTCGTTACTGTTTACAATATCTACAGGAGCCGCCTGCGCTTCGGTTTTTTGGTTGTCCTGATCGGAAACATTAGGTTGTATAGATTCATTTTTCGGGGTAACAGGAGTTTTATCCGTCGTTTCTTGATTCGATATCTTGTCTCCTGAGTTATTACCTTGATTTTCCGGTACAGAGACGATTGGTTTTATCCTTTTTAATTCTTCGTTTATCTTGCCTATTTTTTCATTTATACTCTTTATCTCTCCTTTTATCTCTTCGTTTCCTTCAGGTTTTCCTCCTGCAAATCCTTGATAGCTTACAAAGCATACAAGAAATGCAAGTATTAATGTTGTTTTTTTCATGTCATAATTCCTTTACGGTCTTTCCCGTCGTTAAATTTATATACTATTCCGCAAAGCGGTATTTGCCATATTAACATCCCTGCTTTCGATCTTTCATCTCAACATACGGTTTTTGTTTTGTTACGGATTTGTACGCAGGGCGGATAATTTTTCCGTTGTTTACAAGTTCTTCCAGCCTGTGGGCGCTCCAGCCGGAGATACGCGCGACGGCAAAGAGGGGCGTAAAAAGTTCTTCAGGAATATCGAGCATGCTGTAGACAAAGCCGGAATAAAAGTCGATATTGGCGCTGACGCCCTTGTATATTTTGCGAATTCTGCCGATAACTTGCGGAGCTAATATTTCCACCTTAGAATAAAGTTTGTATTCATCGTACCGCTCTTTTTCTTTCGCAAGCTGTTCGACAAATTGACGGAAGATAAGAGCGCGCGGGTCTGACAAAGAGTAAACCGCATGCCCCATTCCGTAAATCAAGCCGGATTTGTCGAACCCTTCTTTGTTAAGAAGTTTCTCAAGGTACGCGGTTATCTCGGCATCGTCGTTCCAATCCGAGACTTTTTCCATCATGTCGCGAACCATCTGCACAACTTTGATGTTTGCGCCGCCGTGCCGTGGTCCTTTCAATGACGCAAGCGAGGCTACAACCGCCGAATATGTATCGGTATGCGACGATGTAACAACGTGGTTTGTAAAAGTCGAGTTGTTACCGCCGCCGTGCTCGGCGTGAAGCACAAGGGCAATGTCTAAAAGTTTCGCGTCAAGATCGGTGTAGCTTGAGTCCGGGCGCAGCATATGTAAAATATTTTCCGCAATGGACGCGCCTTTAAGCGGCGGATGAATCATAAGGCTTTTGTCCTCGTGATAATGCAGATAAGATTTATAACCGTAAACGGCAAGCAAAGGAAATTGCGCGATAAGATTAATCGACTGCCGCAGTACGTTCTGGACGGAAATATCATCGGGATTATCGTCATAGGCGTAAAGAGTCAGAACGCTTTTGGAAAGAGAGTTCATCATGTCCTTGCTGGGGGCGCTCATAATCGTATCGCGGACAAAATTACCGGGCAGCATGCTGTTTTCTTCAATTAGATTTGTAAATTCATCAAACTCACTCCTAGTAGGCAAGTGACCGAACAGCAGAAGGAAACACGCCTCTTCAAAGCCAAACCGTTTTTCTTTTAAAAAACCGTCTACAAGTTTTTCAATATTGATACCCCTGTAGAAAAGCTTTCCTTCGCACGGAACAAGATCGCCGTCTTCTATCACATAGGAAATTATTTCGGAAATTTCCGTAAGACCGACAAGCACGCCCTTACCGCTGATATCGCGCAAGCCGCGCTTTACCTCGTACTTTCCGTAAAGCTCGTTGTCGATCATTCCGTGGTCGAGTATCAATTTTGAGTATTTTTCCGTTAACCTGTTCCTTTCCTCATTATCCATAGGGTTATTATAACTTATAATAACGGCTTGCGAAACCCTAAAAAATCAGTATAATAAAAAAACCGGAGCATTTTGAGAAATCGGTTAAATTAAGGATTGAAAATGATTAAGCCGTCATTGGAAGAAATAGAAAAAACAGCCAAAACGGGGCAATACAGCGTAATACCTATGAGTATGGAATTGTACTCTGATATGTTTACGTCGATTGACATATTAAAAAAATTAAAAAATGTCAGTAAACATTGCTTCATCCTTGAAAGCGCCGAGGACACAAAAACATGGGGCAGATACACTTTCCTTGGATTTGATCCTACAATGGAGATCACCTGTCTTAACGGTTTAATGAATATTACCGAGGGTGAGACAAAATCTTTTAATACTGACGACCCGAACAAACATATTCAGGAAGTTTTAAGCAAATATAACAGCGTAAAATTTGATTATTTGCCTCCCTTTACCGGAGGGCTTGTCGGTTATTTCGCCTACGATTACGCGAAATACTGCGAGCCGTCGCTCCAGCTTGAAGCCAATGACGAGGAGCGTTTTAACGATGTCGATTTAATGCTCTTTGACAAGGTGATATGTTTTGATCATTACAAACAAAAAATTATTTTAATCGTAAACATAAAAACCGATAATCCGCAAGCTGAATACGAGAAAGGAAAATCCAAGCTCGAATATATAAACAATTTAATAAGAACGGGAACTCATGAGGATACTCCTTCCGCTCATTTAAAGTCTGATTTTAAACCTTTGTTTTCCAAAGATGAATACTGCAAAATGGTGAACAAGGCGAAGCATCATATAAAAGAAGGCGATATTTTTCAGGTTGTGTTGTCTAACAGGTACGAGGCTGATTTTGAGGGCAGTATTTTTAACACATACCGTATACTGAGAACGATCAACCCTTCGCCGTATATGTTTTATTTCAGCGGCAGCAATCTTGAAATAGCCGGCGCGTCGCCTGAGACTCTTGTAAAACTGCATAACGGCAGACTGTTTACTTTCCCTCTTGCCGGGACGCGGCGCAGGGGAGCGACCGAGGAAGAAGACGCCGCACTTGAAAAAGAACTTCTTGCCGATGAAAAAGAACTTGCGGAACATAATATGCTCGTAGACCTGGGCAGAAACGATTTAGGCAAAATCAGTAACTTTGGATCGGTTGTCGTAGAAAAACACATGTCTATTTTGCGGTTTTCCCATGTTATGCACATCGGCTCAACGGTGACATCGCAAATCCGCGAAGGTAAAACAGGATTGGACGCTATAAACTCAGTCCTTCCCGCCGGAACTCTTTCCGGCGCGCCCAAAATTCGCGCAATGCAAATTATTAACGAGCAGGAAAAAAACAAACGCGGCATTTACGGCGGAGCAATCGGCTATCTGGATTTTACCGGCAACATGGACACATGCATAGCTATCAGAATTGTTTACAGAAGAAACAACAAAGTATTTGTACGAAGCGGAGCCGGAATTGTCGCCGACAGCAATCCCGAATCTGAATATCAGGAATGTGAAAATAAATCCGCGGCGGTTATGAACGCGCTTAAACTTTCTTCCGAAGTTTCAGCCGAAGGAGAGCTGAAATGATTTTACTAATCGACAATTACGACAGCTTTTCATATAACCTGTACCAGCTTCTCGGCTCGATAAATCCCGACATTGAAGTTGTGCGTAACGACGCTTTAAGCGTGGACGAAATAGCAAAGATGGCTCCCCAGTACATTGTAATTTCTCCGGGACCGGGAAAACCATCGGACGCAGGAATTTGTATCGACGTTATAAAAAGCCTTCACTCAACAATTCCAATCTTGGGAATCTGCCTCGGTCATCAGGCGATTTTTGAAGCGTTTGGCGGTACGGTATCTTACGCAAGCAAATTAATGCACGGCAAATCTTCGCAGGTAACCGTGGACGTAAATAATCCTTTGTTCAAAGGACTTCCACCGGCAATACAAGCGGCTCGCTATCATTCGCTTGCCGGAATTAAATCGACATTGCCGGATTCGTTAAAAATTACCGCATGGACGCAGGACGATGAAATCATGGCGGTATGCCACAAAGAATACCCTGTCTACGGCGTGCAATTTCATCCTGAGTCGATACTTACGCCTAACGGGAAAATAATAGCGGAAAATTTTTTAAGAGTGAAAAATTGACCGAAGAATTTGTAACAGACGCGCTTCTTTCCGCCGCTGTTACAACTGGCGTTACCGTACATGAAAAGGCAATTTTACCAGTAGCCGCGCTTGTCTTCTCCCCTGCCCTGCTGGAAAGCTGTAAAACAAATGTATGCGGCAATTACAACAGATCATGGGTTTGCCCTCCCGCCTGCGAGAGCATTGAAGAGCAAAAGAAAAAAATATTTTTCTATCAAAATCTTTTGGTATTTACAACAATGCACGCTTTAGAAGATTCCTTTGATTATGAGGGAATGACAGAGGGCAGGAAACTACACACCTTGCTGACATTGGAATTAAGAAAAATACTGAACACTCCCGTTTACGGCGCGGGAAACTGTCCCATGTGTAAAATCTGCGCTTTCCCATCGCCTTGCGTAAACCCCGAAGAAAAAATAGGCTCAATAGAAGCCGCGGGAATTAACGTAACAAGGTTGAGTAAGGCGGCAGGTATCGCTTACAATAACGGACAAAATACGGTTACTTTTTTTTCTATTGCGGTGTTTTAATCCCTCTTACTCATCTCAATTCTGCGCTCTCTTACAACAGTGAGTCTTTTCATCAATTCGTCCGCTTTTTCGTCTTTAATCAAAATCTTTAATAAATCAAGGCTCTTTTCAAATTGGTCTATCCGTTCTAAAAGCGCATCGTTGTTCTCGATAAAAATTTCGGTCCACATTGGGGCGTTTAGCATGGCGATGCGGGTTAAGTCTTCAAAACTGCCGCCGCCGAAACGGGTAATCTTTGTGTCGGTTTCGCAGTCAATCAAGGCGGCGGCTATCACGTGGCAAAGCTGGCTTGTAAAAGCGATTTTTCTGTCGTGCTCCTCAGGCGTTACCTGAGTGATACGCGAAAAACCCATGCGAGTAATAAGGTCTTTTAGGAAATCAAGGTTTTCGCTCTTGTTACGTGAAATCGGGGTGAGTATGTAGTTTTTTCCGTGAAAATCACAAAGACTCGAATTGGCGAAGCCGCTTTTTTCCGCGCCTGCCATCGGGTGACCGGGAATAAAATCTACATCGCCTCTGAATTTTTCCGCGGCTGCGGCAATGCTCTTTTTTGTTCCGGCAATGTCGG
>Ga0268262_10006148_pt1 | contig 11620 bp, 6 predicted proteins | sample TergutNc150P3_FD_190354 | JGI IMG/M metagenome (GOLD analysis project Ga0268262, IMG submission 190354) | Nasutitermes corniger P3 segment gut microbial community from laboratory colony in Florida, USA - Nc150 P3 (SPAdes) (version 2) | ecosystem: Host-associated > Arthropoda: Insects > Digestive... | reverse complement strand
GAAAAAGATACGACGAAAGGCGAATCAAACGAGGCGGCTTTGGCGTATTTGCACGAAATGTTTCGTTCCGGTCAGCAATATACGTCGGAAAGCGGCAAGTCGTTTATCGAAAGAATGTTTTTTGACGACAAACGTTACGATTTAGGCGAAATAGGACGCTATCGTTTGGACGCCCGCTTGAAAACCGAAGCGCCGCAAGGTTGCAGGACTTTGCAGGTCGCGGATTTTGTAGAAACGTTGCGTCAACTTCTTAAAATCGGAGACGGCGACGGAAAACTTGACGACATAGACCATTTGGGCAACAGAAGAGTGCGCGCGGTAGGGGAGTTGATGGAGGTTAATTTCGGATTGGGCGTCGCTAGAATGGCTAAAGCGATAAGGGATAAACTCAACGAAAACCATGAAGAAAAAATAGTGCCTTACGATGTTATAAACGCGCGGGCTGTGACGACGGTCATCCAGTCGTTTTTCAGTTCTTCGCAGTTGTCGCAGTTTCTTGACGAGACCAATCCTCTTTCCGAACTTACGCATAAAAGAAGGGTTTCGGCGCTTGGTCCCGGCGGGATTTCAAGAGACAGAGCGGGATTTGAAGTCCGCGACGTACATCATACACATTACGGACGCTTGTGTCCTATTGAGACGCCGGAAGGTCCGAACATCGGGCTTATAGCGTCGCTTTCGACTTATGCCAGAGTCAATGAATTCGGATTCATAGAAACGCCGTACAGAACCGTTAAAAACGGAAAACTTACAGGCGAGATAAAATATTATTCCGCAGACGAAGAAGACGGTTCTTATATTATTCCCGCCGGCACGGAAACGGAAGAAGACGGCACGATAAAAGAAGAAAAGAATTTGTTTTCGCGAAACGGAAGTGATTATCCGGTCGTAACAAGAGACGAAATACAACTTATGGACGTATCGCCTATGCAGATGGTTTCGGTTTCGTCGGCGCAGATTCCGTTTTTGGAACACGACGACGCAAACAGAGCGCTTATGGGTTCGAACATGCAAAGACAGGCGGTTCCGCTTTTGCAGACCGAGTCGCCGATTGTGGGAACGGGGCTTGAATATCGCTCCGCAAAAGATTCGGGCTGTTTGGTGGTGGCGAAGAACGACGGCGTCGTAGAAAAAATCGACGCGCAATCTATCGTTATCCGCAAAGACGTAGTAGAAGAAGAAGACAAACTTTTAGGCATAAACGACCTTGACATTTACGAATTAAGAAAATTTGAACGTTCCAATCAGGATACATGTATAAATCAACGTATATGCGTCAGCGAGGGCGCGAAAGTCAAGGCGGGCGAAGTGCTTGCCGATGGACACGCTACCAGCAACGGCGAGTTGGCTTTGGGCAAAAACGTCAGGGTCGCGTATATGCCTTGGAACGGATACAATTACGAAGACGCTATCATAGTTTCGGAAGATTTGGTCGCAAACGACGTATATACTTCGGTTCACATAGTCGTGTTTGAAATGGAAGTCCGCGAAACAAAACGCGGTCCCGAAGAATTGACGAACGAAATTCCCAACGCCGGCGAAAGCCAGTTGATAAATCTTGACGAAAACGGCGTTGTCCGCGTAGGAACGGAAGTTATCGAGGGCAATATTTTGATTGGAAAAGTTACGCCCAAAGGCGAAAAAGAATTATTGCCCGAAGAGCGGCTTTTGCGGGCTATTTTTGGAGAAAAATCCGGCGAAGTGCGCGATACGTCGCTTCTTGCTCCGACCGGACTTAAAGGCGTCGTCATAGACACGAAGATTTATTCTCATAAAGAGCGCGACAAAAAATCCAAAGAGCGCGACAACGCAAAAATCAGAGAACTTAACGAAGAAGTCGAGCGCAAGGAGCAGAAATTGCGGGCGAAACTCGTCGAAAGTTTGACGACGTTGCTTGACGGATGCAATTCTACGGAAATTAGCGAACTGCACAGCGATAAGGTTTTGGTCGCGCGGGGAACGAAATGGACGAAAGATATTCTGTCTTCGCTTGATTTTACCGCCATTTCTCTCAAAAACGGATTTTGCGACGACAAAGACAAATCAGACCTTTGCGAGAGAGTCGTTTTCAAGGCGTCTAATATGATTGCGTATCTTGACGATAGACGCGATAAAGATATTGAAAAGATTTTGCGCGGCGACGACTTAAAACCAGGCGTTTTGCAGTTGGTAAAAGTTTATATCGCAAAGAAGAGAAAACTTTCTGTTGGTGATAAAATGGCTGGGCGGCACGGAAACAAAGGCGTTGTTTCCAGAATAGTCGCCCGTGAGGATATGCCGTTTATGCCCGACGGAACGCCGGTAGATATTATTTTGAATCCGCTTGGCGTGCCGTCCCGTATGAATGTCGGACAGATTTTGGAAGTGCATATGGGGCTTGTCGCGGAAAACTTGGGCGAAAAAGTCGCGACTCCGGTTTTTGACGGGGTATCCTGCGAAGAAGTTATGGAAAAAGTCGCGCAGGTCGAAGAAAAATTGAACGCGAAATACGACAAACAATATTACCGAAACGGAAAGGTGTTTTTGAGGGACGGAAAAACGGGCGAGTTTTTTGATAATCCTGTAACAGTGGGACCTGTTTATATGCTTAAACTTTGCCATTTGGTTGACGATAAAATGCACGCCCGCTCAATCGGACCTTATTCGTTAGTTACGCAGCAGCCGCTGGGCGGAAAATCGCAGGGCGGCGGACAGCGTTTCGGAGAAATGGAAGTATGGGCGCTTGAAGCGTACGGCGCGGCTTATACTTTGCAGGACATTCTTACGGTCAAATCCGACGACATCGCAGGGCGTTCGAGGATTTATGAAGCGATAGTTAAAGGTAATGATACGCCTGAGCCGGGAACCCCCGAATCATTTAACGTTTTGATTCGTGAAATGAAGGCGTTGGCGATAAATGTTGAAACAAATTTGATGTAGAACGGAGTTTGATTGTGGCTGGAAATTACACACAATACACAAAAGATGCGGGAGTCCGCAACGTCGGCGTTTCCATTGCGTCGCCGGATATGATCCGCGATTGGTCGCACGGAGAAGTTACGAAACCGGAAACGATAAACTATCGTTCTTACAAGCCGGAAAGAGACGGACTTTTCTGCGAAAAAATATTCGGTCCCGTACGCAGTTGGGAATGCAACTGCGGCAAGTACAAGCGCGTAAGATACAAGGGTATCGTCTGCGACAGGTGCGGAGTTGAAGTTACCGATTCGAAAGTCCGCAGAGAAAGAATGGGACACATAGAATTGGGCGTTCCGGTCGTTCATGAGTGGTACTCAAAAAGCGGATTCGTCGCCCAGATTTTGGGACTTAAAAACAGCGAAGTCGATAAAATAACCTACTATGAAAGTTATGTCGTTATTGACGAAGGCGATACCGATTTGGTTAAAAACATGCTCATTGACGACGAAACTTACGATAAGTACGACAGCGAAGGCAAAAAATTCGTCGCAAAAATGGGGGGAGAGGCGATTTTAGAACTGCTTTCCAAAGTAGATTTGGAAGATTTGCGGGATTATTTGTATAATTTATTGAAAAATACAACGTCAAAACAGAACAAAGCGGATTTGCTCAAACGTCTTAAAGTCGTGAAGGACTTTTGCAATTCGGGCAACAATCCCAAAGATATGGTTTTAATGGCGCTTCCGGTTTTGCCGCCGGATTTGCGTCCGCTCGTGCCGCTTGAAGGCGGAAGGTTTGCGACGTCGGATTTGAACGATTTGTACCGCAGAGTTATAAACCGCAACAACCGCCTGAAAAGAATGAAAGATATGTACGCGCCCGAAGTGATTTTGCGCAACGAAAAAAGGATGCTTCAAGAGGCGGTAGATACTTTGTTTGACAACAGCAAAAACGGACGCAAAGCGATGGACAACAAGAGACCGCTTAAATCCCTTACCGACCTGCTGAAAGGAAAACAGGGACGTTTCCGTATGAATCTTTTGGGAAAAAGAGTGGATTATTCAGGACGTTCTGTTATCGTTGTAGGACCGGAACTAAAAATATATCAGTGCGGACTTCCCAAACCTATGGCGCTTGAACTTTTCAAGCCGTTCGTTTTCAAGGTTTTGCAGGAAAGAGAAATGGTTCAGACGATTAAGGGCGCGAAAAAATTCGTTGAAAAAGAAAGAACGGAAGTTTGGGATATTCTGGAAGAAGTTATCAAAGACCATCCGGTTTTGCTGAACCGTGCGCCGACGCTTCACCGTCTCGGTATTCAGGCGTTTTTTCCGGTTTTGGTGGAAGGTAAGGCGATACGTCTTCACCCGCTTGTCTGCGCGGCGTTTAACGCGGACTTTGACGGTGACCAGATGGCGGTTCACGTACCGCTTTCGTACGAATCTATCGCCGAGGCGCGGCTTCTTATGCTTTCGGCAAACAACATTTTGCGTCCGTCAAGCGGCGACCCGGTTATGGTTCCGTCGCAGGATATGGTTTTGGGGGTTTATTATCTAACCAAAGAAGACAGCGCAAAAAGAGCGCTTGTGAAAGGGTTTGGCGGAAGAGACGAATTGAGAGCGTTTGATTCTATGGAAGAGTTGCAGCACGCGCTTGCCGAAAAACAAATCGAACTGCATTCGATAATTCGTTATACTATCCCAAAGTCGCAACATATCGAAGGGCAGCCCAAAATTATCGAAACGACGCCCGGACGGGTGATTTTTAATCAAGTGATGCCGACATCTATGGGTTTCCAAAACGAAACTATGAAAAAAGGCGCTATTGAGAAACTTGTCGGAAAAATCGTAAAAACTTGCGGAACTAAAGTCGCGGTGATTTTTTTAGACAACGTAAAAGATTTGGGCTATAAATACGCTACGAAATCGGGGACGACGTTTGGAATCGAGGACTTGGTCGTGCCGGACGAAAGACAGGAAATTATCGAAAAATCGTCTGAGGAATCCAAAAAAATTCGTAAGCAGTACCAACGCGGTACAATTACCGAAGGGGAGCGCTACAATAAAATCGTGGATATTTGGACTCGTGCGACCGAAGACGTTTCAGGCGCGCTGTTTGAGAAATTGCGTTTGGACAGGAACGGCTTTAATCCGGTTTATATGATGATTGACGCGAAAGCGCGCGGAAGCAAGGAACAGGTTAAGCAGTTAGCCGGTATGCGCGGACTTATGCAACGTCCGCAGAAAAATCTTACCGGCGGCGTGGGTGAAATCATAGAAAATCCGATTCTATCCAATTTTAAGGATGGACTTACCGGACTTGAATACTTTATCTCGACGCACGGAGCGAGAAAAGGGCTTGCCGATACCGCTTTGAAAACGGCGGATGCGGGTTATTTGACGCGCCGCTTGGTAGATGTCGTTCAAGATATGGTCGTGTCCGAATTGGATTGTAAAACGATAAGAGGCATAGACATTACAGCGCTTATAGAGGACGAGGAAATTATTGAATCGCTTGCGTCCAGAATTGCGGGGCGAGTCGCGCTTAACGACGTGATAGACCCTAAAACCGGAAGCGTTTTTGTTAAGGGCAACGAAATGATTTCCGATGCCGCCGCGGAAAAAATAGAAAAATCTGGAATCGATTCGGTGAAAGTCCGTTCGGTTCTAACTTGCGAATCGGATTTCGGTTTGTGCGCGAAGTGCTACGGCAGAAACTTGGCTACGCTTCGTTTGGTCGATGTGGGCGAGGCGGTCGGAATTATGGCGGCGCAGTCAATCGGAGAACCCGGAACGCAGCTTACTCTTCGTACGTTCCATACGGGCGGTACCGCTTCACGTTTGGCGTCAAAGTCAGAAGAACTTGCCAATTATGACGGAAAAATAGAGTTTCAGGACGTAGAAGCGGTCGCTCATAGTTCCGGCAGGGTGGTTATTTCCAGAAACGCATCTATTATTTTGTCGGCGAATAAGGGCGACGTTAAGAAAATTTTCGATGTTCCGCACGGAGCGATTTTGTATGTTGAAGACGGCGCGAACGTCAAAAAAGGCGACAAACTTATGTCTTGGGACTCGTATAACGCGGTTATTTTGGCTACAAAAACGGGAAGTATTGAGGGAATCGACATAAAAGAAGGCGCGACTCTTAAAGAGGTATTTGACGAACTTACGCGGGCGACAGAAAGGGTAATTATCGAAGACAAAGCGCATAAACACCATCCGCATTTGCGCATTATTCCTGACGACGGTTCCGCTACGCTTAATATTGCGTTGCCTGTGGGAGCGCTTTTGCAGGTCGCAATCGGCAGTAAGGTCGCAGTCGGCGATACGCTCTATAAAATTCCCAGAGAAAGCGGAAAATCCAGAGACATTACGGGCGGTCTTCCGAGGGTCGCTGAACTTTTTGAGGCGAGAAAACCCAAAGAGCCGACCATAATTTCGGAAGTCGATGGAATCGTCGAGTTTAAGACGCGTCCGGTTTTGGACGAAAAGGGACATCCGGTAAAAGACAACAACGGAATAGAATTAAAAGAGCCGGATATCGAACGCAAAAACCGCAAAATTTTGGTTCATACCGAAGCGGGCGATAAGGTCGAGTATTCCGTTCCTGTGAAAAAACACCTTAGAGTTTATGACGGCGACAGGGTTCACATCGGCGATAAATTGTGCGAGGGTTCTATGGACCCGCACGAAATACTGCGGGTGCTTGGCGAACAGGAAGTACAGAAGTATCTCATTAACGAAATTCAGTCGGTTTATCGTTTGCAAGGGGTCGCTATTGACGATAAACATATCGAGGTTATCGTGTCGCAGATGCTTGGCAAAGTCGAAGTTCAAGAACAGGGCGACTCGAAATATCTTGAAGGCGACCATGTAGATAAACGTGAACTGCGGCGGGAAATCCAGCGTTTGCGTAGCGAAGGGAAAGCGTTGCCTAAAACAAGCCCGCTTCTTTTGGGGCTTACAAGAGCGTCGCTTACGACTGACTCGTTTCTTTCGGCGGCGTCTTTCCAAGATACGACAAAAGTGCTTTCGCATGCCGCTATGGAAGCGAAAGTCGATTATCTGCAAGGGCTGAAAGAGAACATTATTATGGGGAACGTCATTCCTGCGGGAACGGGTGCGGCGATGTTGAAAAACATTCAAGTTCGCGATGTGGAAATAGGCGGTTATACTGACGACTTTGATGATTCGCAGTCGCAGGAGCCGCAGGAAGGCGACGAATTATTTGGAGAAATATTGTAATAAATAACGAAATTATTGCAAATCGTTTGCGTAGCAACGTATTTTTGCGGTGATTTTAATTTTGAGGAGGATTTTTTTGCCTACAATCAATCAGTTGGTCCGTAAGGGACGCAAGCAGGTTAAGTCGAAAAGTAAAACTACCGCTCTTGACCAATGCCCCCAAAAAAGAGGGGTTTGTACTCGTGTTTTTACGACTACGCCAAAAAAGCCGAATTCGGCTTTGCGAAAAGTCGCTCGTGTTCGTTTATCCAATCAAATGGAGGTGAATGCCTACATTCCCGGAGAAGGACATAATCTTCAAGAACACTCGATAGTTCTTATTCGAGGCGGTCGTGTGAAGGACGTTCCGGGGGTTCGTTATCACATTATTCGCGGTACATTAGATACGCAAGGGGTTGCCGACAGAAAACAAAGCCGTTCAAAATACGGCGCGGGCAAGAAGAGTGCGGCGGCGGCAGCGGCGGCTAAAAAGAAGAAGTAAGGAGTTTGTAGATGTCTCGTAGAAGAAGAGCGGAAAAAAGAATTGTCGCCGGAGATTACAAGTACAATAGTGTTTTGGTGACAAAATTCATAAATTGTATTATGATGTGCGGAAAACGAAGAATTGCGGAGAAGATTTTTTATACGGCTTTGGATCACGCCGCTGAAAAAACCGGTTTAGACCAGTTGTCCGCGTTCAAAAAAGCGTTGGACAACGTTCGTCCTTCGCTTGAAGTTAAATCCCGTCGTGTCGGCGGCGCGAATTATCAAGTTCCTATGGAAGTTGACGGAGTTCGCGGAAACGCTTTGGCGATTCGCTGGATTATCGAAAACGCGCTTAAACGCAACGAACATTCGATGATTGAGCGTTTGGGGGCGGAATTGGTTCAGGCGTCCAACGGCGAAGGCGGAGCGGTCAAAAAGAAAAGCGAAGTGCATAAGATGGCGGAAGCAAATAAGGCGTTTGCACATTACAGATGGTAGTCGTTTTGTCTTTTACCAGTTATGAGAGCGGGCGGTTTTCGGACTGCCCGTTTTTTTATCATTTACCTGATTTGTCGTTATAGACGGTTTTATGAAATTATGGTAATGTGATTTGCCGAAAATTTATTGAAGTTTAGAAAGAGGCAATTACAAAACCTCTCCGTTTTTTACAATCGCTTCCGCCAAAATTATGTCTTCGGGCGTGGTTATTTTGAAATTCATCTTACTGCCGCTTACCCAGCCGACTTTGTGACCGAATTTTTGTACAAGCATCGCTTCGTCGGTCGGAATTTCGTCGGATTCTTGAATTTTTTCCAAACAATTCAAAAGTATTTTTTTGTCAAAAATCTGCGGAGTGCCTACCGCTATAAGTTCGCTGCGGTTTATCGTTTGTCCGCACAAAGCCCCGTCGAATTTGCGTACGGTATCGACAACGGGATTGGCTAAAATCGTTCCGCAATAATCGTTATTTTCATAATTTTCTACAAGTTCGCCAACCAACTTTTTTGTGATAAAAGGACGCGCCGCGTCGTGAATCAAAACCGCTTCGCCGCTTGCTTTTTTAACGCCGTTTTCAACGGAATTATGCCGCTCTTTTCCGCCTTGTACGACTATGATTTTTGTCTTAAAACTCGCTGTTTTTTTTTGCGTTTGCGCAATCGCGCTGTCGGGAACGACGATAATTATTTCGTTGAAAAAACGCATTTCGTCAAAAATTTCGGCGCTGTATAAAAACAATTCTTTTCTTACAATCGGCACGAACGCTTTGGGAATTTCTTTTCCCAGCCGCTTCCCCATTCCGCCCGCGACGATTACAGCCGAAATCGACATATTCTATGCGCTCTCGCTCATTTTTTCGACGTATTTGGGCTGCGCTTTGTCGGCGATTACCTCTTTGGTTATCACCACTTCGCTAACGTTATTTCTTGACGGAAGTTCATACATTATAGGAATCAGCGCCGCCTCCAAAACCGCTCGCAGACCGCGCGCCCCCGTCTTTTTTTCCATAGCGATTTCGACGACTTTTTCTAACGCGTCGTCTTCAAACGACAATTTTACGCCGTCCATATCGAATAATTTTGCGTATTGTTTGACAATCGCGTTTTTGGGGGCGAGCAAAACCTGCATAAGCATATCTTTGTCCAACTGGTCGAGGGCGTAAATCGCCGGCAAACGTCCGGTCAGTTCGGGAATTATGCCGAAGTGCATCAAATCGTCCGGCTCGCACTGGTGCAGAAGTTCGCTCATCTGCGAAGAATTTTTATCAATGACTTTTCCGGTAAAACCCATAGCGCTTTTTGCGGTTCGCTTTTTTATTATCTCTTCAAGTCCGACAAACGCGCCGCCGCAGATAAACAAAATGTCGCGGGTGTTTATTTCTATCAATTTTTGTTCGGGATGCTTGCGCCCGCCCTGCGGCGGAACGTGCGACAAAGTACCTTCTATGATTTTTAGAAGCGCCTGCTGGACGCCCTCGCCCGAAACGTCGCGGGTTATCGAAGCGTTTTCGGATTTTCTGCCGATTTTGTCGAATTCGTCGATATAAATTATTCCGTGCTGCGCTCTGGCGACGTCTCCGTCGGCGGCGTTCAAAAGACGCACCAAAATATTTTCCACGTCTTCGCCGACGTATCCGGCTTCGGTAAGCACCGTCGCGTCGGCGATAGCAAACGGAACTTTAAGAATTTTTGCGACGGTTTGCGCGATAAGCGTTTTTCCCGTTCCGGTCGGTCCCAAAAGCAGAATGTTCGATTTTTCGATTTCTACGTCGTCTTCCTTTTGCCGCGAATTCAGCCGCTTGTAATGGTTATATACAGCCACCGCCACGCCGATTTTTGCCGCGTCCTGCCCGACGATGTTTTTGTCTAAAAATTCTTTCATTTCTTTGGGCGGTAAAATATCTTCGTAGATTTGTCCTTTTGTCTGCGCTTCTTTTTGCGCCTGCAAAAGAATGATTTGATTGCACACGCCGACGCATTCGTCGCAAATAAAACCGCTTATTCCCGCAATAATCTGCTTTACTTTACCTGCTTCTTTTCCGCAGAAAGAGCATCTCTGCATTTCTTTCGGTATTCTTTGAGACATTTTTTGTCAGTCCTTCCGCTCTTCCAAAACGTCATCGACGATTCCGTATTCTTTCGCCTCTAAAGCCGACATAAAATTGTCGCGGTCGGTATCTTTGTAAATCGTTTCCGCCGTCTTTCCGGTATGTTTTGCCAGGAGTTGCGACAAGTCCTGTTTTATTCGGATTATTTCTTTTGCGTGAATGACTATGTCGGACGTTTGCCCGCTTGCGCCGCCTATCGGCTGGTGAATCATAATTTTGGAGTGCGGAAGCGCAAGCCGTTTGCCCGGAGTTCCCGCCGCAAGCAAAACCGCGCCCATACTCGCCGCCTGCCCGATGCAAATCGTCGAAACGTTCGGACGGATAAAGCGCATAGTGTCGTAAATAGCCAGTCCGGCAGAAACGTATCCGCCGGGGGAATTTATGTACAAAGTAATATCTTTTGCAGGGTCTTCGTATTCCAAAAATATCATCTGCGCCATCACCACGTCGGCGACAGCGTCGTTTATTTGACCGCCCAAAAACACGATTCTCTCTTTCAGAAGACGGGAATAAATATCGTAAGACCTTTCTCCGCGTCCGGTCGTTTCAACGACCATAGGTATCAAATGCGACATAAAACAACCTTTCATGTGAAAATTAAGTATTAAAATAATGTTTGCCGCACAAAAAAAGGAGGCAAAAAACGAAAACCCCGCTATTTCCAAATATAATTTGTAATTTTTGTATTCGGGAAAGTATCTGCGAAATTGAGACACTTTATCGTTAGTATTAAAATTCGCTGGTTTGCCATATATTGTCAACACATTCGTTGTGTCCTATACTTTCCCATTTTGTTATCGGTATGCTTTTATTTCAGTATCAATAATTTCTGGAATAATACCTGCTTCCAGTTCGGCGATTTGCGTTTTTTTTTAACAGAAGCCATATGTTTTTCAAGCGATTTCGCTTTAAGCGTCAATGTTGCTTTCATAAGAACTCCTTTTTTCAATTCCTGTAAAATATTTCGCATACAGATATTGGAAATACTATTTTTCACTTGGCAATTCGCAAAAAACAAAAAATTTTATGCAGATGACTTCTGTTATTCAATTCTTTAATCGGCATAAATTATTTTAGCGGTAAAAAATTACTCCCGCAAAGGAAAATTATGAGTATTTGGAAAATTCTTGCGCTTATCTTCGGCTCGAAACAAGACAAAGATATGAAAAAACTGCGTCCGGTTTTGGCTGCGGTAAACGAAAAATGGGAAAGCGTAAAAAAACTATCGGACGAAGAATTAAAAAATAAAACGCAGGAGTTTCGCGACAGATTAGCCAAAGGCGAAACGCTTGACGACATTCTTCCCGAAGCGTTTGCCGTCGTGCGCGAGGCGACCCACAGAGTTTTGGGAGAAAGAAAAATCGTAAAAGACGCGATAAACGGCGAAGACATTCCGTATATGGCGCATTTC
>Ga0268262_10006146_pt1 | contig 11621 bp, 11 predicted proteins | sample TergutNc150P3_FD_190354 | JGI IMG/M metagenome (GOLD analysis project Ga0268262, IMG submission 190354) | Nasutitermes corniger P3 segment gut microbial community from laboratory colony in Florida, USA - Nc150 P3 (SPAdes) (version 2) | ecosystem: Host-associated > Arthropoda: Insects >... | reverse complement strand
GGCTATTCCAGAAATTGGCGTTAGCAATACATCGCGAAATGCATTCGGGGGAAGAAACAGCCTGTCAATTTCATCACAGTCCACTTCCATAAAATCTAACACTTCTTCTGTCATTATTACCTCTCTTTTTGGTTCATTGTGTTGTGCAATGAACCTTATTAATATACAATTTTTTTCTGGCAAGTGTAACTAATCAAACTTCGCATCCTTAGGTATCATCCCCAGCTTCCTCTTTGCCCAAATTTTAACGCTCTCAAGCAAACTATAAATAACCGGCACAACAATCAGAGAAAGGAACATAGAGCTTGTCATTCCGCCCATGATTACCCAGCCAATGCCGCGTTTCCATTCGGAACCTGCTCCGTGACCTGCAACTATGGGGAGCATACCTACTATACACGCTAGGGCGGTCATCAAAATTGGGCGGAAACGAATTTCTACGGCTTTTATCAGAGATTTGTAAACGCTGTTCTCTTGCTTTTTAATTTGGTTTGTGAAATCAACAACCAAAATAGCGTTTTTTGCAACAAGACCCACAAGCATAATAATGCCAAGGAGCGAAAATATGCTCAAATTATTGCCAGTGAGCGCAAGTGCCCACAATGCACCTATAATGGAGAAGGGGATTGAAAACAGCACCACAAAGGGGTAAAGATAACTTTCATATAGAGCAACCATAATCAAGTAAACCAGAAATATGGAAGCGAAAAACGCGATGAACAGAGACATAAAGGCATCTGCCTGATTTTTCAACATTCCTTCAACTTGATAGGTTATATCATGATTGCCTTTTAATTTTTCATTTAATTTTGCCTTTATATCATCGCCTATTTCGCCAATGGAACGCCCCTCTATATTGCCTTGCAGCATAATGGAGGGAATGCGACCATAACGCTCCATCATATTGGGTCCTGTGCCTTCGGTTATGTTTGCGATTTGTTTTAATTTAACAGGTGCGCCGAGCTGGCTCAAAATGGTCAGGTTGCCCACGTCTTCTGCGCTGCGGCGGTCAAAGCCGTCAAAGCGAACGTTTATATCGTATTGGTAATCGCCTTTCAGGAATTTTGCGGTTTGGTCTCCGGCAAAGGCATATTGCAGTGTGCCACCCACAGAACCCAAATCCAAACCCATGCGTGCCATTTTTTCGCGGTCTATATCCACCACAACTTCTGGGCTTCCCAAATCTGAACTGAGTTTTATATTGCGTATGCCATTAATTTTCCCAAGCGTATCCAACATTGTGTTTGCAAAAACCAAGAGCGAATCTCTGTTGGAACTTTGCAGAACAATTTGTATGGGAGCATTCATGCCACCGCCACCGCCGCCAGCCAGCATAGCGTCTGCTGCCACGGTTGCTTTAACTCCGGCAAAATTGGCATTTATATATCTTTCCAAATCTGCGGCAAAAGCTTCTGAGCTTTTTGTGCGTTTATTTTTATCCACCAGTTTTACGCCCAAATTGCTGTTGAAAGCACCGCCGCTGCCAAATCTGGAACTGCTTGCGCCAACACCTGCATATACGCTTTTAACTTCGGGCATTTGCAAAATTTCTTTCTCTATATTGCGGGTAATTTCATTGTTTTGCGTAACGGAAATATCTTTCACAAATTCAAGCGATGCAGAAACTCCGTCGTTATCTCCGTTTGCCACCATTTCACTGCCTATGTAGCCAAGCGGGAGCAAGGCAACGGAAAGTATAAAGACAATGCCAGATAAAAACAGCGCTATGAAGCGATGGCTAAGAGCCCAATGCAAAACAGATATTATGAGGCTGTGGAACAAGCCCACAAAAAATTCAAAAGCGTGAAGTATGCTGCCCCAAATTCCTTTATTCTCAACGTGAGTTAATTTTCCAAAGCGGCTTGTCATAAGGGGAACAACTGTGAATGCAACAAGCAGTGATATGCTAACAGAAATAACTATGGTTAGAGCAAAAGACTGGAACACGGGGCGAAGCATTCCGGGCGCGATTGAAATTGGCAGGAACACCACCAAAAGCACCAAAGTTATTGACAGCACGGAAAGCCCTATTTCTTTTATTCCATCAACAGATGCTTGCAAAGCGTTTTTGCCCATTTCCATGTGGCGGTAAATATTTTCCAAAACAACAATGGCATCGTCAACAAGGGTTCCTATCATCAAAGACAAAGCGAGCAGGGTTACTATGTTCAATGTAAAATTCATAACTGCAAGCCCGATGAATGCCGTAATCACCGAGAGCGGAACGGCAACCATAACTATAATGCCATTGCGCATGGAATGCAAAAAGAAAATCATAAGTATGGTTACAAATACCACCGCCAAAATCAAATCTGTGCGAACCGCGTCTGCGGCATTGCGGATTATTATTGAGCCGTCCAGAGCTATGCCAAATTTAAGCCCCTGTTCCTTATAACGTTTTTCCAACTCCGCCGCTTTTTTCTTTGCCAAATTAGCAACTTCCACCGTGTTCGCATCGTCTTGCTTGGATATGTACATGCCAACTGCGGGTTGCCCGTCTAGCCTGTAAAAACCTGTTACATCTTTGACGGCATCGGTCACCTCTGCAATATCGGAAACTTTTAGCAGAGAGCCATCCCCGTTTCTTTTTATTATGGTATTGGCTATATCTTCTATTTCAGAATACTTTGCGGAAAGCCTTATGGAACTCGTTAAGCTATCTGTTTTTATGTTACCCACCGGAAAGCTCATATTATTTGTTTTAACCGTGTTCACAACCTGCAAGAGCGATAAATTTTGCGATTGCAATTTTGCCGGATCAACATTCACCTGAATTTCGCGCTGCGAGGCAGCCATTATGGATACTTCTCCCACGCCGAGAATGCTGGAAAATTCCGGTATAATGCGGTAATTCAACAAATCGTATAATTCCGTTGCGGAAATGTTATCTGCCCTCACTGCCAAATTCATAATTGGCATTGCGTTGAAATTTATTTTTATAACCATTGGGTCGTAAACTTCGTCTGGCAAAGCGGTTTTTGCAGAACCCGCGAGCCTTGAGGCATCGTTTAAGGCAACATCCGTATTTGTTCCCTGTTTTAACATAACTATCACAAGAGATACATTTTCCCGCGAAATGCTTCGCGTAAAATCCATGCCCTGCACGGAAGAAAGCGTTCCCTCCATAATCTTGGTCACGGAATTTTCAACTTCCGAAGGAGCCGCGCCAGGGTAAACCGTAACCACAATGAACATAGGCAAATCTATGTTGGGCATCATTTCGTAGCGCAAACTGCTGTAACTCAGCGCACCCAAAAATGCAAGAACTGTAAACACCACCACAATAAATGTGGGGCGTTTAATTGAGAGCTCGGATATATTCATTTTATTATCCTCACGGCAGCTCCCTCAAACAAATTCTGATGTCCGGTTAAAACTATGCGCTCTCCTACGTTAAGTCCAGGCTCTCTCACAATGGCATTGGAGCCTTCCACGAGTTCCAGAGAAATTTTCTTCAGCTTTGCCTTGTCGTTTTCCACAACATAAACTTTTGGGTCTTTTACGCCATTTACCAGAGCTTCTCTTGGAATGGCTAAAACATTTTCCATAGGCGGCAATTCAAAAGAAACGTTACCAGCCAAATCTGGGCGGAGTTCTCCCTTTTCCACAGAAGGATCCTTAATCATAACCTCAACAGCATAGCGACCGCTCATATCTGCGGCAATGCCAACATTGCTTATAACCGCCTTGAAATCCTTGCCAAGCGCATCTATGCGAATGGTTGCAGGCATTCCCTGCTTAATCTGCACAATTTCCATTTCCGTAAGCCCTATTTTCATAATCATATCGGAGAGATCGGCAACTTTGAATGTCGGGGCGCCTCCGCCAACAACCGAGCCAATTTCCACCATTCTCTGAACAACAACGCCTTTTTGCGGGCTTCTTATAGTCGTATTTTCAACCTGTTTTTTTAGAGCCACAACATTTGCATTTGCCGCCTCAACCGCGAGACGCAGGTTGTCAACGGTTTGCTGGGTTGCCGCCCCGCTCTGGGCGAGTTTTTGAAAACGCTCCAAATCTCTCTGGTTGTTTATAAGAGAAGCTCTTGCCGTTTCAAATTGCGTGGCTATAACGGAGGCATCCACAAAAGCGAGAGCGGTGCCGGGCTGAACCACATCTCCAACCTCTTTGTAAACGCTCTTCACCTGCCCCGCAGTTTCTGCAAGAACAATAACCTGCCTTTTGGCAGAAAGAACTCCGGTTATTTTTATTTTGCGCTCCAAACTCTGCGTTTGAACCGTGTGGAGCTTAACTGGAATTTCCATAACAACGCCTTTGCGTTGCGAAAGCGTTTCCATTCTTGTGGTTTTATTATGATTGAGCAGGGCAAAAGCACCCGCAAGGGCAGCCACAATGAGTACGAGTGCTAACAAGGATTTCATATTACACCTTTTGTTTGGTTCCAATATTAAAACTAGGTAAATAATAGCGATTTTTCCGCTTTTTTTGCATTTGCAAGGATAAAATGAAATTTTGAGAGGATAAAAGCAACAAAGGGCAGCCGCCTACGACCCTCTCCGCACCTTAACCGGCAAAATACCCATAGCCTCGCGATACTTATTTACCGTTCTCCGAGCCACCCTCAAACCGCGCTTTTCCAAAAGCTCCGCTATTTCTTGATCCGATAGTGGTCTTTTCTTGTTTTCGTTGTTTATAAGCTCCTTGATGCTGTCTTTTATTTTCACATTGCTAACTTCGGTGCCGTCTTCTTGGGCAACTCCGGCAGAGAAGAATTTTTTCAGCTCAAAAACCCCGTAAGTTGTTTGAACATACTTTCCGTTTGTAACCCTGTTTACCGTGCTGATATCCCTATTGATTTCGTTTGCAATATCCTGCAAAATCATAGGTCTCAAATGTTGCTGCCCACGGGCGAAAAAATCGTATTGCCTGCGTACAATGGCATTCATAACCAAAAGCATGGTCTCTTTGCGGCTCTCTATGCTACGCATAAAAACGCTTGCCGAATTCAGCTTGCCCCTTATCCAGGTTTTTTCTTCATTGCTCACGTTTTTTGTTTTCAGCAGATTTTTGTAGGAACTGTTTATCTTCAACTTTGCCCTTGTGCCATCTCTCAGCGACACGCTGAACGAACCATTGGGTTCCCTCTCCACAATAAAATCCGGCGTCACGAAAGACAAATTGGAAACGGGAATTTGCGCAAGAGGACGTGGGTTAAGCCTTGCAAGCTCTTTTACCGCTAGGCTAACTTCTTGGGTGGAAATGTTCATCGCTTTGGCAATTTGCATATAGCGCAAATCAGCTAGCAAATCGTAATGCTTTTCCAGCATATCAATGGCTGTTTTTGAAAAATCTGGTATTCTTTTTGCTTGAATAAGGAGGCAATCGCAGAGGTTAAAGGCTCCCACCCCGGGCGGCTCAAGGCTGCGTAGAACTTCAAAGGCTTCTCTTACCTCACGTGGAGCTTTTTTCAAGGGTTTTTCGTTTTGCAAAACGGCATCAATGGCTTTGAACAAGGAATTCTTTCCCAAACTTCCAGCAAGGATTTCCCTGGATTCACTTTCATCGAGCAAAAATCCGTTATCGCCAACGCAGCCTATTAAATATTCAAGACACTCATATACGTCTTTGGGCAAATTTCTGTCTTTAACTTGGTTTAGCAGGTATTGCTGAATATCCAAATCATAACTCTGCGGGCGTTCCCAGTCATCTTCGTCTGGGTCTCTTTTGCTAAAATCCTCCGGCTCCGAGTCTTTGAATCCGTCTTGAAAATAGTCGTCCCAATTTATATCCGAATTACTCGGTTCGTCTAAAATACCCTTGTCTATATCGCTTGAGCTATATTCATCGCTTGTTTCTTCGGTTTCGTCATCGCTGCTTTCGTCTATTTCCAAAAGGGGATTTATTTCCAGTTCCTGCTGAATTGCCGCTTCCAATTCCAGGGAATTCATCTGCAAAATCTGCGATGTGATTATCGTTTGCGCAGATAGCTTTTGGTCTATCTGCATTCCCTGAGATATGTTCATTTGAGCAGGCATGGCTACTTCCCTTCCTGTGCGCGTTTTTTAGCCTTGCTTCTCGCCGTTTCCCTAATCAGATGAATGTTTTTAAGCCTAATCATGCTTTTTCGCTTGCCCTTTTCGTCATAAATTTTTATGCCCTTGCGGTCAATGCTGTTTACAAACAATTGCAGAGAAGAACGCAAACTATCCAGATCATTGACTATTCCGTCTTTGTCCAGCAAAGCCACCGTAATAGGGCTGCTTTCAAATTGGGTTATAATTTTGTTCAGATTTTCTATGGATTCCTTAACAGACAAAATTACCCTGTCCGCAGATTCTATGCCTTTTGCTGCCTGAACCCTGATTGTGTCCAGAGATTTGTCTATTTTGCGGCTCGCCTCCGATATTTGCTCGGTGTAATCGAGTGCCTTATTCAAAGCACCCATAGTTTGATTTTCAACGGTATTTATGGCATTAGACAAAGCATCTAGCAAATCTTCGCATTCGTCCATAATATCCTCCACTCTTTTTTGCAAAGAGGGATTTTCTTCACTGCCTGTGTGCAAAGTGCGAATGAATTCCATAAGGGCGGCAACCTGTTTTTTTGCAACATCGGTGAGTGCCAAAACTTCCGCAAAGCCAGGCTCAAATTCCCCATCAAAAATATAGTTTTCTGGCGTGGGTTCCCCTTTCTTCCCTGGTTCCACCGCAATGCTGCGGCTACCCATAATATTTGGGCTAACGTTTCTGAATCTTGTGTCTTTGCGAAAAACCCGAGGCTCGTCCAAGCCTATTTCAACAAGGGCTTTATTGTTTGCCTTTGTAATGGAAATAATATGACCTATTACATAGCCTCTTATGGCAACAACATCTCCGTTTTGCAAGGCTCCCATTTCTGGAAACTGCACAAGCACCACATTTCTCGCTTTTCTTTCATTCTGCCATATAGAAAAGGCTAAATATACAATAACCAATATTACCCCAGTTATTGTAATGCTTCCTATGATTTTATCGTTATTCATTCTTTCCTGGCAATCTTTTTCTTTTCACCAAAAATACCGCGCCGACCATTGCAGAGAGCAAAATAAACCCAACAAGCTCAAATAAAATGAAATACCCGCCTGGGGCATTCATAAAAGTTCTGTAGCTGGTATCAAACAGATGTTCAGAAATCACGGCAACGCTTCCGGCAACAGCCCCCGGATTTTCTTGCAAATTTGCATTGAAAAAAGCGGCAAGCAAAAGCAGTCCTCCGCAAAAAACCGCAAAAACAGCACGCACGCCCAGTTTATCCATTCTAGGCAGCCTTGTTTCTTTTGCCCCGTTGAGCACCATAATCACAAACACTATGAGCATCATAACCGCGCCAGCATAAACCAGAATTTGCAAAACGCCTAGAAAGGTGCTGTGAAAAAGGGTGTAAATGCCCGCAAGCGAAAGCATATTGAGCACAAGAGCCATCGCACCGTTTATGGGGTGCTTTGAAATCAGAAGTGCGAAAGCACTGACGAGGCACACAGCCGCAAACAAAAGAAAGAAAATCGTTGTGAACATATTAACCTGCCTTCAATAGCTTTTGCATATTTGTTACGAATTTTTCACGTGAATCGTGTACAAAAGAAGTTACTCCCGTATCCATTCTTATGGCATCTGCCGGGCAAGCCTCTACGCAAAGCCCGCAAAACACGCAAGCCAAATAATCTATTTCAAACCGAACCGCCTTTTTCTCAATTTGCCCGTCTGGAGATTCCCCTCCATCCACCCTAATGCAGCGCGCCGGACAGGCGGCTGCGCACATTCCGCAGGCAACGCAGCGAGGCGAGCCATCTGCCCTTTTCAGCAGGCGGTGCATCCCTCGATAGTTTTTGGGTATGGGTGTTTTTATGGTTGGGTACGGAATTGTCGGCAGGGTTTCATATTTAAAAAGCCCGCGCAAAAAATGCCGCAAAGTGGTAAATAAACCGCGAATTGCTTCAGGAACATAAGATTGCACCCAAAGCGTTCTTTTAGGATGTTGAATTATACGAGGCATAATGGGTAAGATAGTAATTTAATTAATCGCATTTACTATATTCCTACCATGAGCAATATTCCCATTAATGTTACCGTTAGGCACTTGAATGAGCCGGCGTCTAAATTCCAGACTGTTATTCAAAGCGAACTTGGCAAGCTGGAAACCATTTTCCATAAAGTTAACGATTTTTCCGTTGTGGTGGAAGGCATTTCAAAAATTGCAAATGGCACCGAGCTAAAACGCAAGGTTGAAATAACCGCCAGCGTAAAAGGGCACTCGCCTTTTGCTTCTTCTGCCGAAGAAGAAAATTTTGGCAAGGCTTTGGATGTGGCTATTTCAAAAATAAAGGCACAACTTTTAAAACTGCACGAAAAAGCCAGCGACCACAAAGGCATTCCAACATCCGAAATAGCAAAATAAAATGCGCTGCGAGCATTTTAATGCCTCTTCCGGGCAGTTAAGCGCTCGCGTATGCGGAGATGGCTTTGAACGGCTATTGCACAGCGCATTGAACCCCGAACAAGAGAGAAACTGGTTCAGACCCGGCTCCCTAAGCGGAATAATCTTCGCCTTCGGCACAGGTCTCGGCTACCATTTGGAATTTTTAAAAGATTTCCCAAAAAACAAAATCCCCCTGATAATACTCTGCGATGCCTTCGCCGAAAACCTGAGCCTTGTGAAAGAAAAATTAGCCAGCCAAAACGTAGCCTTGTTCAGCGACGACCTCTCGCAATTTGAGAGTATATTTAAAAGCAACAAAGTCACAGTAATCCGCCACCCCGCCGCTGCCAGATACTGCACCGAACAAGCCGAATCCACACTAAAAAGCATACTCGCTTTGGCACGCTGTACGGGCGCGATTAATCGCGCCCATACGGACGCCGCCCCAATAGCCCTCCCATTTGGCACACATTTTTTGCAACAGGAAATATTAAATGCCTTAAAAGAATTGCAAATCCCCTGCATAACTCTTCCGCAGCAGAGCAAAGACCCTAGCCAGCAAGAATCCTTGCTTATGGAGCTGTTTCAAAAAAACACACCCCGCCTTGTGTTAAGCATAAATGCGAAAGGCATAGATTCCGAGGGAATTTTGCTCTCTGTTTGCAATAGGTTTTCCGTGCCTGTGCATATTTGGTTTGTTGATGACCCGCGCCCCATAGCTTGTTTGTTCGGCAAGGAACAGTGCAAAAACATGGTGGCGTGGACTTGGGAAAAAGCCTATATTCCTTGGCTCCTTGAAAAAAACTTCGCAAAAGCTGAGTGGCTCCCCCTTGCCGGAGATACGCATTTATTTTATCCGCAAAACAAAAAACCTATTCATAATTTGATGTTCACTGGTTCCGCCATAGCTGGAAATTTTCTTGACGAAATTTGGAAACACGTTCAATACGATAAAGACGAAGCCTTGCCCATAGCACAAAACATCGCAGAGCAAATTTTGTCGCGGGAGATTTTCGCGCAGCAAATTCCAGCCGATACCAAAGCCGAGGCGTGGTTTGCAAGTTACTGCATACATTGGGCATCTGCCGAAAAACGGCGTTTGTGTTTGGATCCCTTGCTCGCTTTGGGCTTAGTTTTTGCAGGCGACCCGAATGGCTGGAAAAACTTATTCGGCAGCGACATAAAAACCCTCCCCGACATAGACTACCGAAGCGGTTTATGCACCCATTATTCAAGCGGGAGTATTCACATAAACATAACAAGCTGCCAAATGCCCACCGCGGTCAATCAAAGAGTTTTTGACATTCCTCTTTGCGAGCGTTTTGTGATCAGCGATGACCAAAGCGATTTGTTTGAGCTGTTCCCAAAAGAAGCAATTTGCGTAGCAAATTCTCCCGAAGAATATGCGGATTTGGCAAAATTTTATTTGAACAATTCGGCGGCAAAAGAAGAGATTATAAGAAATGCTAGGGAGCATATTTTAAAAGAGCATCTGTATGTGAATAGGGTGAATAGGGTGATCTACTAATATTTTTCTACATTATCATAAGCGAGGATTTTATGGCTTATGTAGCAACAGCACCTACGGAGTATTTGGCAGACGAACTTGCCAAGGTTATTGGGAAAAACCAGAGAAAACTCAGTTATTCGGAAATTCCTAACAACTGCTTTTGATGGCAATTTGTTGGGAAATATTTGCCTTGCCCAACAGCGAGATTTTTGGCTGCCGTTGCTTATGGGTGGGGAAGTGGGGGTTAGGTGAAAAATTTGTATATTCTAAGTATGAGTTTGGATATGTGGCAACAGATAGTCTATAAATTAGAACAAGAGTTCTCTATTAATAAGGAAAAATAATATGACGAAAGACATTAATAAAGATAAATTTCCAGAAGAAACAAAATTAAAACTACAGATTTTTTCCGAATGTTTCAGAGAATGGCTTCCTGTATTTATTCATAATCCACACATTGAAAAAATTTATATTTACGACTTTTTTGCAGGAAGTGGTAAAGATACAGAAGGTGAACTAGGTTCGCCGTTAATTTTATTAAATGAAGCAAAGGGCGAAAATTGTAAATATTGTAAACAGACCAAAGCAAAAAATAAATCCATATATTTTACATTTAATGAAAAAGATAAAGCAAAACAAATATCACTAGTTGAGAATGTAAAACAATTTATGGATAATTGTTTAAGTAATAATTGTAAAACAAACAAATGTGTTTATTTTTATGAAAATTATACACAATCAGAATTTAAAGAAGTATTTCAAAATACTAATTTTCAAAATATTTTAAATAATAAAAATTTTAGTAAATTCATTTTACTTGACCAATATGGCTTTAAAGAAGTTGACGAAGATATTTTTTTACAATTAGTAAATGCACCAAAAGTAGATTTTATATTCTTTATTTCCTCTTTTTTCATTCGTAGATTCAGAGAACACCCAGCAACGAAAAAATATTTTGATACGGAAAAAATCCAATTTGATGAATCTAGACCAGAAGAATGTCATAGACAAATAGCAAAATATTACCGAAATATAATTCCCGCTGAAAAAGAGTACTATTTACACCATTTCACAATAAAAAAAGACTCAAATTATTTAGGTTTAATTTTTGGAACAAATCACTCCTTGGGAATGGAAAAATTTTTAAAAGTTTGTTGGGTCAAAGATGAATTATCAGGAGAGTCAGATTTCAATATTAACCAAGATTATGTAAAAGATACGTTATTTTATAACAAAAATGAGACCGTAAAAAAACAAGAAATAAAAGCAGAGATTCAAGCAAAAATACTATCTGGAGAAATATCGGATAATATAAGTGGACTGAAATACGCTTTGAGAAATGGTTGTTTACCAAAATTATTTACTGATGTCGTAAAAAAATTAGAATCAGAGCAAAAAATAAAACGAGACGGAGATTTAAATTATTCATCAACTGATATTCACAAGGTTAAACCATATAGGATATATATAATATGAAAACAACCAAGATAGAGTGGACAGAAGCCACGTGGAACCCTTCAATAGGCTGCTCTAAAGTAACTGCTGGTTGCAAAAATTGCTATGCGGAAGTAATGGCTAGAAGATTACAAGCAATAGGAGTTACAGGTTACGAAGACGGTTTTGAATTTAAAATATTGCCAGAAAGATTATATCAACCTTTAAGCATCAAAAAACCCACAAAATTCTTTGTAAACTC
>Ga0268262_10006145_pt1 | contig 11625 bp, 9 predicted proteins | sample TergutNc150P3_FD_190354 | JGI IMG/M metagenome (GOLD analysis project Ga0268262, IMG submission 190354) | Nasutitermes corniger P3 segment gut microbial community from laboratory colony in Florida, USA - Nc150 P3 (SPAdes) (version 2) | ecosystem: Host-associated > Arthropoda: Insects > Digestive... | reverse complement strand
TAATTTTTGGTTTAACTTTTCCAAGAACTTCTATTTTTCCGTCCGCATATTCTTTAATGATTTCGTCGTTTTCAACATAGGTAATTGGAAGACCTCTGTCCTTTGCTTCTTTTATCGCAAAAAGTCCCGCCTCTCTGCACATTTGCTGAAATGTTTCATATCTTGGAGTGCCGATTATTTGCTCATCCTCATCAAATTTTTTTAAGTCTTTCATAAATATTTATTCCCCATATCTAAATAACATCAATAAAACTCTGTTCGTTTTGGTTAAACAGAACAAGTCCTACAAAAACCAGAAAAGCTGTAACTCCAAGACTGATAAGAATCATATTTGTATCTATCGATGAAACGCCGAAGAACCATTTGCGGAAAATTTCCATAGGCGCGGATACGGGATTCGCGTAGGCTATCCAGCGATATTTTTCGGGTATTTCGGAAATAGGGTAGACTACGGGGGTGGCGTACATTCCAAGGTTTAACGCAAAACCTACTAAGTTTCTTAAATCGCGGTATTTTGTCGTTATCGATGAAATAATTATTCCGGCTCCTACGGCAATGGCGGCTAACCACATAAATATAAACGGAAATAAAATTATAAACCATGACGCTTGAATCGGCATTCCGTTAAAAACAAAATAAAAAAATAAAATTACCAGCATTAAAAATTGAATAAAAGATTTTATGCAGTTGCTTAATACAAAATTTATCGGAACTACAAGGCGGGGGAAATATACTTTACCGAAAATACCGGCGTTATTTATAAATACGTTGCATGATTCGTTAAAACAATTGGAAAAAAATGTCCAAAGAATAGTTCCGGAAAAATAAAAAAGAGTGTGAGGGATGCCGTCAGTTCCTATGTTAGCAAGACGTCCGAATATAAAAGTATATATTACAGTGGAGAAAAACGGACTTATTATAAACCATAACGGTCCCAGTATTGTCTGTTTATATTGGGTTGTAAAATCGCGTTTAACAAAAAGATAAATTAAATCCCTGTAACGGATTATTTCGCGAATTGGGATTTCAAGTAATTTTCGTTTTGGTTTGATAATTAACGACCAATTTTCTTCGTTCATTTGTTTTTTCCTTTTCCTCCGTTTTTATCTACTTTATCTTTCCTTTTAAAACATAATTCCGCTACAATACTCCGTTTTGATTATCCTTGTTTTCAGTCTGAAAAGCCCATTTTTTATTCAAAATAAAATTCAAGGGAATTGTTACTACCATACCCAAAAAAGGAGCTATATATTTTGATATATGTAATACATCAATAAAAATAAATAAAAATATATTTTGCAGTATAAGCCCTGTAAAAGCATAAGAAATATATGTTTTAATCAGAGAATGAAAAACATTTCGTTTTTGCTCTTCTTCTTTTTTGAAAACATATTTATTATTCCAAAAAAATGAATTTAATACGCTGATTGCAAACGCAATTATACTGGCAATAAGATAATGCAGACCTATATAAACAAGTACGGAATATATAACATAAGAAATAGCTGTATTAGAAAGCCCAACAATACCGAATTTAATTAATTGTATAAACAGAACTCGTAAATTAATAAAATAATTCCATGCCTAAGAATAATTCCATTGGGGTTACTCTTTTTGTATTCGTAATATCCCAACCCGATGATATTCTGAAAAACATACTGCGGAATCTATGAGGGAAGATGATCATTTCAAATCCGCCTCCAAAAAGAAAATTTTCATAATCAGACGACGCTTTTTTTAACGGGCACTTATACCATCCAAAATCAAATATAGGGTTTAAATGTACATCAAACCCCATTATCCGCGTTAATTTGTTATTTGAAAACCATTCGTAAGGTTTTACTCTTAACGCTCTTACATCTAAATCAAGGTTTAATGAAACTATATATTCGGCGATAACGTCCTTGTCTCTAACGCCGCGTAATTTGTCGCCCGCAGATTCATAATATGAATTTATCCAGTGTTGATGCGCTAAACGCGTGGAAAACCCCAATAAATCTTTAACAATAATAAAATGTCCTTTGGCTGTAACGCTGTAAGAATATCCCCAAGGCTCCTGGTTTGTCTTTTTGTAATAAATATTATAACTGTAAGAATTGTTCGCACTTGCAGATATACCTTGGCGGAAATTACCTATCCAATTTACACGACCGAAATAAAGAGCATGTCCAAAATATAAAAAAGGTCCTATTCTGTTTTCAGAAAGTTTCCAATGGGAAATTTCATGATTAATCGCGGCGCTTATACTTGGATTGTAAGTCAACTCGCCGTAATTTCCTATTTCAAGACCTAATGGTATACGCCATGAAATACCGGGGTTGCTTTGCATGTAAAGCCCTTTCTGAACTTCTCCATAAGCAGGTTTGTCAGAATCGGCGTTTTCTTCGTTCCAAATAAATGATTCCCCAAACGACAAGTTAAGATTCGTACGTTTTACCGGAATATCAACTGATAATGCCGTTCTGTTTTTATAATAAAACGGCTTTTCCAATTCAGGGCGGTAATCAAAATAGTTGTCAAAATCGACAAACCAGTTAAGGCCGAGCGCCTGAAAAGGCATACCCGAATCCAGCATTAACGAGAATGTAGTGCGTCCTAGCTCATCGCGTTTGTAGCCTAAATCAACCCTAAGGGGTTCCATTGAACCTAAAAAATTGTAATCGCGGGCTTTAATAGTAAACGAAAGACCGCTGTTTGAATCGTATTTAGGGTAGGGAAGGGCTATTATGTTAAACGTGTCCTCAACGTATATTTCCAAATCTACAGGATATTTGCCGTTTTCTGTTAATTCGCCTATTGTGTATTCTATTCTTACGTCGTCTTTTAATACTCTTTCGTTTATAAGAAGCTGTTTTTTATCTTTTAAAAATTTGGCGAAATGAGTTTTTCCTGTTATTTCTTCGCCTTTTTTAAATTCCGCTTTTGTGTTTAAAACAAAAGCTAGCGTTCTGCCTTTTATATTATAATTAAAAGAATTTATTACAAAGATTGATTGTTCGGTATAAATACTATTCTGTAATTTTTCATCAAGAACATTTTTATCTTCTTTTTCTTCTTTGCCGTTTTTTTCCTGTGAAAAAACCGAAAAGCAAAACGGAAATAAAATTAAAAATATTATTGCTTTTTTTAAGTTCAAAATTTAAGTCCGCCTAGCAATATTTTGTCTATAATTTGCGCATCTTGCGGTTTAAGCTCTACGGCGCAGGCGCTTTTTTTATCGGGGACTATAAACGTAAGGTTGCCTTTTTTTTTCTTTTTATCGCTATTCATGGCGTTCAATATCGTTTCTTTGCTTCCGGCTGCGGGATGAGGGCAGGTACATTCATACCCGAATGATAAAAGAGTTTTTTTTATTTTTTCCGCTCTTTTTTGCGGCGTTATATTCAGCGCGATTCCAAGTTCGCAAGCGCGTATAATGCCCCACGCTACGGCTTCTCCGTGGGAAATATTCCCCAAGCCGCCTGAGCTTTCAAGGGCATGACCGAAGGTATGCCCTAAGTTTAATAACATTCTTTTGCCGGACTCGCGGAAATCCTCGCTTACTACCTTGCCCTTGTAAGAAACCGCTTTTTCCACGCATTTTTGCAATATTGCATTTTCCAAAAAAGATTTAACATTGTTAAAATTTTCCGCTAACGGCGTTAATTCATCAAGAAATTTATCTCCGCTTAGAATAGCGGTTTTTATAAGTTCCGCCATGCCGCTTTTTATTTCTTTTTGCGGCAATGTAGAAAGGGCGTTTAACGGCATATAAACATTTTGCGCCGGATAAAAACTGCCTATCAGGTTTTTTATGCCTGAAAAATCAAAACCTGTTTTGCCGCCTACGGAAGCGTCTACCATGCCGAGCAGGGTAGTGGATACAAGAACAAAACGGCAGCCGCGCATATAAATTGAAGCGGCAAAACCCGCTAAGTCGCCTATAACTCCGCCGCCAACAGCGATAAATATTCCGTCTCTGCCTAATCCCGCCTTGTTAGCGGCGGCAAGTATTGTTTCTACAGACTGCCATGTTTTATTTTCTTCGCCGCTTTTTAGAATTACGCAAGGATAATCAACGCCGTCTGATATTTTGGCGGCGATATAAGCGGTATTTTCATCCGCGATGATTAAAGGTTTAAAAGAAGCGTTTCCGTTAAAACCAAGATTAACAGAAATATTGTTAATGGCGGGAATTTCACGAGTTATTTCTACGTTTGTTTGATATTCGTTAAATTTAAATTGCAAATAATTAACCTTTCCGAAAAAATCGGAAAAAAAATATGAGGAAAAACGCCTGTTTGACCGTTTTTTTACGTTCACCTTATAAAAAAGGCATGAAACTTTTTTAACAAGTCAATACGGACGGCGCGTAAGTTTGGCGGCCGGAACACACTCAAATAAAACGCCGAATTTACTATAATATAGCGCAAAATACAGGCTTTTTCAAGCGATTTTAGAGGTCTTTTTTTACTCTGAAAGGTCAAAAACGTTTTTTTCTATGCAGTTTAATAGCGAATATTTTGAAAATTCATCGATTTCCGGCTTTTCGGCAAGGTATTTATGCCAGCTTTCTATGAAATCATGGGATGTTTTTCGGTTCAAGGGCAGATATTTCCCCTTTAAAATGTCTTCTCCGTCCTTATTTCTGAAAATTGCGTTCCCTTTATAAATTACTCTTATGTCGGACAGTATGTTTTTTTGCGTTCTTGCCAAAAAAACAAGAGAATTACTTATAAAATAATCTTCTTGATAGAATTTTTTATAGATTGTATAGTCCCATTGGTGCAGAGGAAGCCTTATTCTGGTAAGTAATTCATGTTTTTCCAGCATTGCGTGTTCCGGCGAATGGAAACGGGACGCTGAAACCCAGCGTGTGGCGTTGGATGCGTTTCGGAATTCATATTGAGCGTCAAGGGCGGTAAGGGGCGCGTGTAAATCAAGCCAGCGGGAAGTGGCGCATATATTGCCGCCTATTGTAGCGATGTTTCTTAATTGGGTTCCGGCGATTTTTTCCAGACAAAGGGTTAAAACTTCAGGCACAATTTTACCAAGCCTTATCACTCTGTTCAATTTTACCATCGATCCTATTTCAAGGTACTGTTCCGTCCTTGTTATCTTTTGCAGCTCCTCAATTTTATCAAGCGAAAGGAATACAGGCGGAAGGTACAGTATATTTTTATCTTGTTTACTGATAAGGTTAGTGCCCCCTGCGTACAAAACCGCTTCTGGAAAACGGTTCCACGCGGAAAAAAGCTCTTGAAAAGAATTCGGCGTAACAACCTGATTAAGTGGCGCTTTCATACAGCCTCTTTTGCCGAAGAGCGGCGATATTATTTACTACTTTTACAAGTCTTTCCGAGTTGGTGCATCTGCATTTAATTCCGGAAAACCCTTTTAAAATTTCTTCTTTTGTGGGGTTTGGTATACGTTCAAGAAGCGCTTCCGTACATAAAACTTTTCCCGCCTCGCAATAACCGCAGTTCCCAAGGTGTTCCTGCGCGAAAGCGTTCATAATTTCCTGATACTCAACTGTTTGAGAAAAGCCCTCTATGGTTATTATCTCGGAACCCTGTATTTTAAAAGCCGGAATCAAACAGGAGGGGCTTACCTGTCCGTTGTAAATAATTGTGCAGGCGCCGCATTGCCCCGAAAGACAGCCGGGTTTCGCTCCGAATAACCCGAAATTTCCGCGCAGGATATCGATTAACCTTACTCCCGCCTCAGCGTTAAAAACAACGTCTTCGCCGTTTAAAATAAAATTAATTGTCATTTTGCCCCCTTAACGCCGGAATCAATATTTCTTGCCCGTATATTTTCCCAAATGTCTTTTCTTTTAAGAGGGATCGATTTAAAACTGAAATCCATAGCCTGTGAAACAGCTTGTAAAAACGCCGACGGTATGCATGTAAACGGAAGTTCGCTTATCCCTTTAGGCTCGCTTACGTCTTCCGAAAAGAAATCGATATGAATGGGCGGAATTTCTTCGGGGGATAAAATTGTAAAATTGTTGTATTGGTCTGCCGGAATAACTCCGTTTTCATAGTCTATATTTTCCGTGTACGCCCACCCCAACGCCTGAACGGTGGTGCGGGTAAGGTTTCTTTTCGCTCTGTTGACGGAAAGAACTTTTCCGCCGTCAATTCCAAGCCAGACGCCGCGGATAATGGGAATACACTCAACAAGGTCGATAGCTACCTCGACAACGGCGCAGGCAAGTCCTAGTTTTGAAAAGCCGTTAATGTCAAAATTTTTCCCTTCCGGCGGAAGAAATTTTCCGCCCATAAGGCTTCCGCTTTGCGGTTTTATAGAGCGGCGCACTGTAATCGGAAGGGGGTCGTGGAAACGCTGTTTGCGTATTGCCTGTAAGCATTTTTCCACGAGCTTTGTAACGGCGGTAATGTTTCTTGACGCGCATGAGGGGCCGCAATCGGGAGCGTTGGAAGGAAGGATGCGAACCATATCGGGTCCTAATGACAGTATTTCCAACGCTAATTTTGTCCATATTTTTGTGTAATCTTCCGAGCTTATAATGCTTGTTTTTATTTCCAGAAAGCTGTCTTTTGTCAGTGTAACTTCCACGCTGTATACACCGTTATCTTCGCCCGGGTAGAGAAGTCCGTTCCCCTGAAAACCGACGGCAATACCGATGCCTCTTGGGTTTTCTCCTTGTTCCGGTTTTTTACCTTTTCTGCTTTTCCGTAAAAGTTCATAAGACGCCCATTTATGGTTATAGTCGCTCATCTTTCTTGTCGCGTTAATAAGGTTTTTGCCTTGCAGATTGTTTTTTGTTTTTATTACCGGGAGAGCTGTTTGCGTATTTACATTGTTCTCTCTTAACTCAGCCGGGTCTTGATTTAGCATATCCGCTATCAGGGAAATATGCCGTTCCATAGCAAAAAGCCCCTGGGCAAGACCGAAACCGGAAAAAGGTCCTTGAGGCGGAATATTTGTACAAAATGCCCTGGCTTTTACCGATAAATTAGTAAAGTTGTATAATCCTATAGTTCCAAGGCAAATTTGATCAAGAAATTCGTTTCCGTTAACCTCATAAGCGCCAAGGTTAACAGAAATATCGATATTTACGGCGTTTGTAGCCCCATTATCGTTAACAGCCGAGACAATATTGATGTTAGAAGCGAAGCGTTTGGGCGTATAAAGAAAATCTTCTTCTCTGTTTAAGATAAGCCGTACGGGTTTTTTTGTAATATGGGTTCCTAAAGCGGCATGGCAGGCTACAAGCGACGGATACCACAATTTACCGTCCATGTGAAGGTTCAGGGCGGTAGGTTCTACATCGATAAATAACGAATCAATATTTAAAACGCGGGCTACGGCTCTTTTTACATGATACGGCCATTGCGTGGCGGTTCTTATAATAACAGGATCGTATTTAACGCCCTTCCCGCTCTTAGCGGTCTTAGCATCTTTTTCTTTGTTTATCCATGAAATTGCGCCTATAGGCTCTGCGTACCATTGTTCCTGAATACCCGTTTTATAATTTCCCGTTACTATCTTGTCTGTTTCCTGAAAAGTTTCAAGCGCGTTCCCTATGGTAATCTCCCGCTTCAAAACAGGTTCTGTATCTTCGTAAATAAAAACCGGATCTTCCGGATCGGCAAGTATTTCACATCTTGCGGATATTTCTTCCAATTTTGTTTTATTCGATCCCAGTATAATCGCTACAGGCTCGCCTATATAATTTAATGTTTTATCCGCAAGGATGGGTATTTTACTGCCTTCAAGCCTGTTTTCGCCCGGTATGTTTTTTGCTGTAATCAGGGTGTAGTTTTCAGGAAGCTCGGGAACATAGATGTTTCTTAAAGCGCCCTTTGCGATAGGAGATCTTATCGTTATAGCGTACAGCAAATTGGGGAGGTAAATATCTTCCAAGAAGGGGAGAGCGTCCATTAAATTAGTTTATTCGTATTTTGGTAAAATTACAATCTAAAGAACACTGAAATTACTAAGCACTGTCCGTAGTGTTTCTATATTGCGATATACATCAGGATTACTAGGCTCTCTCTTGCAAATGGGGCGTAATTCATCAACCAGTTTTTTGGTGTCTAATACAACGTTGTTTTTCTTGGTTACTTTAAGGATGCGGTCGTATTCTGTCTCGGTCTGTTCTTCGTCCTTGCTGATTAATGTTTCGTCCAATCTTTCACCAGGGCGTAAACCTATGTATTCTATCTTTATCTCGGTTTCAGGTTCATAGCCGCGGAAACGGATTAACTGTTCTGCTAAATCGCGGATACGCACAGGCTCGCCCATGTCTAACAAATACAGACATCCGTTCTCGCCGACGCCGCCTGTTTTTAAAACCAGAGAACAGGCTTCGCTTATTGTCATAAAAAAGCGTCTTGCGTCGGGGTGGGTTACGGTTACAGGACCGCCTTTTTCTATCTGCTGTTGGAAAAGCGGGACAATCGATCCCCGTGAGCCAAGTACGTTGCCGAACCGGACGACTACAAAATTAGTGCCGCCCTTCTGACTGTTCGCGCTGGCGGCAAGAACCAACTGCTCACAGATGTTTTTTGACGCTCCGTATACTGAAACAGGGTCAACTGCCTTGTCTGTAGAAATATGCACGAAATGTTTCACACCTTGTTTCACGGCGGAGTTAATAAGGTTCTCAGTTCCAATGACATTATTTTCAATTGCGGCTACGGGATTTTCTTCCATCATGGGAACATGCTTGTACGCCGCCGTATGGAAAATAGCGTCCGCTTTTAAATGGCTTAAAATGTAATCGACAAAATCGGTGTCTTTTAAATCTCCTATGACAGGCACTATGGCTGTCTTTTCTCCGACACCTTCATCCTGTAAAAGCCGCAGTTCTTTGTCTATCAGGTAAATCGAATTCTCCCCGTGCCCCAATAAGTACAATCGTGAAACACCGCCTGCCAGCAACTGTCTGCATAGCTCGCTGCCGATTGAACCGCCGGCTCCTGTTACCAAGACGCGTTTACCTCTCACGTAGGAAAGGCTCTGTTTAAGTTTAATCGTTACGGGGTTGCGGTCTAGCAAGTCCTGCAGGTCTATGGAGCGTGTCTGTATAAAGTGCGCGTCCCCTTCGACAATTTGTGAAATGCCGGGAAGGATTCTTATCTTTTGGAAGTTGGCTTTTTTAAGGATAGAGTAGAGTTCTTTTAAATATTCTTTGCTTGCGCTTGGTATCGCTATTATCGCTTCGTCGGCAGGGTTGGTTTTTAAAAGAAGAGCGACGTCGCGGATTGGACCAAGTACGGGGATACCGTCAATTTTCTTGCCTATCTTTTCAGGGTCATCGTCCAGGAAGGCGACCACTTCGCCGAAAATCGCCTTTGATGTTATTTCGTTTGCAAGGGTACGTCCGGCAAATCCCGCTCCGATTATGTACAGACGTTTTGACTTTTCCATTATCTCCCCTTATCATGTTCCAGCGACCCTATCACCTCAAAAGCCAGATCGATAGAAAATGAATCATTATAAAGGTCGAGCTTGATTTTTGCCCTCCCTTTTCTTTTATCGACCTTTATTATTCTTCCCTCAAGCCCAATTAAAGGACCGTCCACAACGACAATTCGGGAGTTTTCGTTAAAGTATACCTTGGAGCGCCCCGCTATGGGACCTGCGTTATTTATAAAATGCAGGACAAGTTCCAAATCCTTATCCGCAAGCGGAGTAATTTCTTGGTTTGATTTTAAGAACCGGTAAAATCCCTCTGTCTGACGGAACTCCCACTGAACGGCGCGTATTTCTTCATCATTTTCCGCCTCTATGAACAAGTACCCGGGAAAGACAGACGAGGTGTGAGGGCTTTTCTTTCCCCCCCTTCTTATGTCCAGGAGTCTTTTTGGGAAGTGTATGGGCAGGGTAATTTCCGGGTTTCGGGCTTTAAACAGTTTAATGAACTTGTCTTCACTGCGGGTTTTTACCTGAATAGCGTAATAATTCATCATATTTAGTATGAATACTATTTTGTGTTTTGAAAAGAGTGCCGATATTTGAAATGGAGAACTGATGATAAAACGTATTTCCATAACTTTACTTGCCTTATCCCTTCTGACTGTCAGCGTCAGCGCCGCTACGGTATCTTTTTATGTGGTAGAGGCGGGTAAAAACGAGGTGGCGGATTTAAAGATATCCGATCTTTGGGAAACGGCGTTCATGGATGTCTTCTTTGAGGCAGGCCACATAATCAGTAACGCCCCCGTTATGCAGGTTGCAAAGTATCCGTCAAATATTTTACAGGTTGTTGATTTTAAAGAAGCCACAGCCTGCGGGATTGATTATATGGTGATCGTTTTATTGGACTATAAACAGGGCGAGGCTAAACCCGAAGAATTATCCTTTTATGTATTTAAGGTTAAAAACAGGGATAAGATTACTGAAAGTAAAATCAGGCAAAGAACTTATTCACGCAACGCGCGGGAAGATTATGACAATATGAAATCAATTGCAAGAGGGTTTGTTCCCTACATAGGAGATTAAGGTAATGAAAAAAAGGATTATTTCGGCATTTATTATCGCCGCGTCTTTTTTATTGTTTGTAGGGGCGTCCCCTTGGGAAGGTTCTGCGGCAGTCGCTCCTAACGAAGAATTGCCGGCAACGGGGTATTACCTGGCTACAAACGCCTATCCCAGAAATACCGTAGTGGATATTACAAACCTAGAAAACGGAAAGAGCACAAGGGTAATTGTTTCCAATACTTTGACAAGTCCCGGACTTCTCGCAATTGTTTCACGGCAGGCCGGTGAATTAATCGGCATGAGAGCCGGTTCCGTAACCAGAATAAGAATGATACAGCCCACAGACCCCATGGCATATATGCGCTTTACCCAGAACATGAAAGACGGCAACCCCGAATATGACTCCGGAAATGTTATTACCGAGGATAGCCTTGTACAGCAGGTTTATAAAGACGATACCTATGCGCCGCCTCCGCCTGCCGCCGCCAAAACTGAGAACACAAGAAGACCCATGCTGCCCGGCTACATTGTTGACGAGCCTGAATGGGGCGGAGAGGGAAGACTGCGGATTGTTGATGTCCCCGATTATATGGACGACAGACTGGCATCCGCCGGCTCCGATTACGAAGATGAAGTCAGTCCCAAAGATGTTGAAAAAGACGTAGGCTCTAAGGTAGGCGAAAAACCGCCCGTTGAGGTAGTGAAAGATCTGCCCGATTTTAATCCCGACAGAGTGTGGGAAAGCACCGAGCTTCCTCCCAAGGAAGTTGTAAAAGACGTATCTCCGTGGGAAGAAAGAACGGAAGTCGCCAAGACCCTTGTTCCTGTTGAAAGCGAGTTAAAGCCTCCGCCTTCAAGTCTTTACGGAATCGATCCCAATGATATTATTCCCGGTATTGTAACAGCTACCCCAGAGAAACCCGCGCCGGTAAATACACCCGCTTCTCCTGCGCCTGTAGTTAACGCTGTTCCCGCACCGGATCGAACCCTGCCCGTGAATACGATAGACAGGCTTGACCGCGGAAAATACTATGTGCAGGTAGCCGCCATGTCCTCTGATCTTGTAGAGAACACCTTAAATAAAATAGATCGCGGTTACGCGCCCGTAGTGTTAAAAGGGAACGATAACCTTTACCGCATTTTAATAGGTCCGTTGAATCAGGGCGAAAGCGCCGCAGTTCTTTCAAGGTT
>Ga0268262_10006144_pt1 | contig 11626 bp, 13 predicted proteins | sample TergutNc150P3_FD_190354 | JGI IMG/M metagenome (GOLD analysis project Ga0268262, IMG submission 190354) | Nasutitermes corniger P3 segment gut microbial community from laboratory colony in Florida, USA - Nc150 P3 (SPAdes) (version 2) | ecosystem: Host-associated > Arthropoda: Insects >... | reverse complement strand
CTCGTTAGGAAAAACGAATCTAAAAACGCTAAATTATGACGACTATGTTCGCAGTGGTCTCGGAAAGACGGCACTACCACCTTACAGAAATAGGAAAATCTCTGGTCAAAGAATCAATGTCTAGGCGAGAGTCGAATAATAAGTTATTATTCTCGGTACGAATTTGGATTTGTGTCTCAGATTCAAACAACTTAAACGAATAATCATAGACAAATTTTTTTTCTAAATCGAAAAAAGCGGACTCAATGGCAGTGAGTTGATCCATTGCTTTTTCAGAAGGAGCTTCAGTTTCTTGCCAGTCGCCTTTGAGCAGAACCATAATTTTAACCATTTGGTTTGACAAGTCAATATCAGCTCGAATTTGGTTTACCGAAAAGCAAGGATGTTTCTCTACAATATCCTTCAGTCGCCGACCTACCAGATATGACGTTTCTATGCAAGCCTTGAAATAGCCTTGAATGGATTTCAGAAATTCCTTTCCTTGGTTTTCAAGGTCTTCTACCCTCTGGTGCAATGCCTGGTGCTTATCAAACCAGTAGTCAAAAAGAGAAGTTGGAATTAACTCTCCGTATTTTTCAACCGCTCTCTGCATAGCTCTCGGATTGATTTCGGCTCGCTCGAAAACTTCTCGGTCGTTGCCAAGTTCAGTCAATGCAACTTGAATATCTTTTTTGAGCATAGAGGATGAAATAGCTGTCATAGGGTTAAAATATAGAAAAATCACTCCCACTCAATAGTAGCAGGTGGCTTATGCGTAACATCGTAAAGCAATGCACCCAAACCTGCTTCCTTCAATTTGGTCCAAAGCGAATTCCTCAACAAACTCTGCTCTATTTTCGCAAAATTCGCAGTCATTGCCTCTGCACTATTCACAGGGCGCATAACTATGCAGGGTTTGCCTGCAATTTTAAGCGGCAAAAGTACAACTGGCATTTGCCAGATTTTATTGTATAAGTCATTCTCAATTAAGAAGTTAGAGCAAATAGCATCAAAAAGCCTCAGCGTGTCTAGAGCCTCTTTTGTGCAATATTGCTCTGCGGTTTCAAAAGCGGTTTCTGAAACGCTGCCAACCAGCCATACTGAACGGTTTATAGCCTTGAAACGGTTAATCAAAGAAGTGCTTATGTTCTCCAAGGTTTCCCAGGAAAGTTCCCCCTCTATCAACAAAGGCTGTGCATAAGTTCTTGCATCGCCCTGAACGCCAACGCTTTTTATTGGCAAAAGCCTTGCTTTTATTGAAAGTTCATCTATGGCTTTTTTCAATTCTGGAATCTCGGATTTTCCAGAGGTTTTTCCATCACTGCACAAAAGTCTAACGCCAAGACCGGGACCCGGAAAAGGATGCCGCCAAATGAGTTCTTTTGGAATACCGAGTTCCTCACCCAAAATTCGCACTTCATCTTTGTATAAATCCGCAAGCGGTTCCAAAAGCAAACCCTTTTCTTGCAAATCCAAAACGCCCTGCACACGGTTGTGGTGCGTTTTAATGGAATCTGCATTCTCCGTGCCGCCGCTCTCTATGGTATCGGGATAAATGGTACCTTGAGCCATTATCCAGTCGTTTGCGTTTAGCGATAGCCTTGCCATTTCGTTATCTTTAACTCTTAAAAAAGTTTCGCCTATAATGTTTCGCTTTTTTTCCGGCTCGGAAACGCTCTGCAATTCGCGCAAAAAATCTTTTCCTGCATCGCAAATTTGCAAATTGTTCATGCCTTCTTTTTGCAAATATTTCATCACCTGCTGGCTTTCGTCTAGCCGCATCAAGCCATTGTCTATGTGCAAACCCAAAACCCTTTCTTGCCCCAAAACCTTGTTCAAAAGTACAAATGCCACGGTGGAGTCCACACCGCCAGAAACGAGCAAAAATACTTTTTTACCTTCTGCTGCCTTTGTTATTTTTTCGCTTATCTGCGGAACATAGCTTTTTATGCTCCAAGATTTTTTGCAACCGCATATATCTAGAACAAAATTTTCCAAAAATTTGTCGCCGAATTCGGTGTGCCTAACTTCGGGATGGAATTGTATTCCGTAAATTTTTTTTTCTGTGTTTTCCACACCAGCAAATTCGCAGTCGCTGGTGCTAGCTATTGTGCTGAATCCAGTTGGCAATTTTGAAACGCTGTCTCCGTGGCTCATCCAAGCGAGGCTGTTTTCGGGAATGTTTTTGAACAAAGGGGAATTGCTTTTTGTTATTTGCAGGTTAGATATTCCGTATTCCTTAACTTTCCCAGGGCTAACCTCGCCGCCCAAGTTCTGCGCTATGAGCTGGTGACCGTAGCAAATTCCAAGTTTTGGAATGTTTATGCCTAGAATGTCTTTATTGAACGCCGGGGCGTTTTTTTCATAAACGCTCATGGGACCGCCGCTAAAAACAATGCCTTTTGCGGAACTTAAATGTTCCACAGGCGAATTTGGCGAAAAAATGCGAGCAAAAACTCCGAGCCTTCTAATTCGGTTCGCAATTAAATGCGCATATTGCCCACCAAAATCCAAAACAGCAATGGTGTCTAGGTTGTCAGAATTCATTTGCGTGTAAGGTAGAAAATTCTATATTTCTTGGTGAGGTATCCTATGAAAATTTTCAATGTATTAACGGCGGTATTTGCGGCTTTCACAGTTTCATTCGCACAAAGCGAACCGAACCAAGAGATTTACACCAAAGTCGTTATTGCTTGCCAAGACAACAAGGCGGTAAAAGCGGGACTTGCGCAAGTCACAAAAAAGAATGAAAAAGTGGTAGATGCTTATGACAAAAGCGAGAGAAACGAAAAGGCGAAATATGAAAGAAACACAAGCGAGATTGATATTGTGAGTGCCGAGGGTCCAAAGATTGTGAAATCTTATGCGGAGTGCATGAAAACCAAATTGCAAGGCAAAGAATTCCGCGAGCAAGGCAATAAACTCACGGCTAAAGTTTCGGTGACAAACGATGGACGTTTGGTCAATAATAGCACAACAACTACCGAGCGTCCGGTTAAAAAAGGCAAACCAACAAAGGTAGGCAACCCCACAATTACGCAGGGTAAATCACTTTGGTGCGAAGATGAGATGAATAAATGTTTGCAGGCTACGATTGTTATTGAGCAGAAGTGAGGTAAAGCCTGCCGCCAATGTGATTTTTTAGGGTTGAATTGAAAATAAATTCTGTAAATTCTGGTTCAGATGATGTTTACTATATTATCCTAAATGAAATTTCTGGAAAATTACTTTGGAATAGCCAAAAATGGTTCTACTATGTATAAAGAGTTGGTGGCTGGTGTCACCACTTTTTTTGCAATGTCTTATATTCTATTTGTAAACCCCACGATTTTAGCCGAAGCAGGCATGGATAAATCGGCTCAATTCACCGCAACAGCCTTAGCTGCCATTTTTGGCACTTTTGCTATGGGTGTGTATGCGAGGCTGCCTTTTGCTCTTGCGCCTGGCATGGGATTGAATGCGTTTTTTGCATATACTATATGCTTGTCTCTTGGGCATAACTGGAGTTTCGCTTTAGCCGCTGTTTTTGTGGAAGGTCTTATTTTCTTTGTACTTTCCATTTTTGATTTAAGAAAGCTGGTGGTTAGTTTAATTCCAAAAAGTTTGCAACTGGCATTCTGTCCTGGCATTGGGCTTTTTATCGCTTCCATCGGGTTGCAGCAAGCCAGGATTATTGAAATGCACGAAAATAGCATAAGATTTGGCAATATAACAGACCCCAATGTATTGCTTGCATGTCTTGGCATTTTGGTAATTGGCGTTTTTTACGTAAAAAGAATCTATACTGGAATGATAGTTGGAATTATATTGCTTACGATTATAAGTTTGTCTTTTGGATTAACCCAAATAGATTCTTTCTTTTCTATGCCGCCCTCTGTTTCTGGCATTATGCTTGAATTTGATTTTTCGGAAGTATTGTCTTACGATTTTATTTGCCTCGTTTTTTTGTTGCTAAGTGTTGATATTTTTGATACAATGGGAACTTTGCTCGGCATTTCAAATGCTACCGAAAGCATGGTTGATGAAAACGGTTCCCCGAAAAATATTAAAAAAGCCTTTGTGGCAGATAGCCTTGCAACTGTGTTTGGGGCAATGGCTGGAACATGCACAACCACAACTTATATAGAAAGCTCCACCGGAGTTTCTGTTGGAGGCAGAACTGGCATTACAAGCATAGTCACCGCTTTTTGCTTTGTTATAGCATTGTTCAGTTTCCCTATGCTTAGTGCTGTTCCAACTGCCGCAGTGTCTGCTATGCTTATATTTGCTGGCTACAATATGTTTATGAGCCAATCATTTAAAAATATGGATTTTAGAGACTATTCCGAATCTGTTCCTGCATTCATCACAATGATTGTAATGCCTTTTTCGCATTCCATTGTGGAGGGAATTTCTTTTGGTGTTTTGAGTTATGTATTGATAAACTGCGTTTCTAGGAATATGAAAAAGATAAGCATTGGAACCTATTTAATAGCGGCGTTTTTTGCGATACGCTATGTTATTTTGCCAACGTGAGGGTTATATGATTTTTTTGCTAATTTTGGTTTCACTAGCAGGCTTTTTTTTGAGCGGCTGGTATTTTTTGAAAAACTTGAAAATAATAGACCTCAAAAACAGAACTGAGAAATCGGCGCTGAAAAGGTTTTTAAACTACCCATTTACTGTTATATGGTATAGTTATTTGCTTGTGTTTTTTGTATGTTTAACCATAAATAACCTTTGATGATTTATGTTAAAGCAAATTTTTTCTTTTCTGCTTCTTTTGGTTTTTGCCGCTTTTGCCATGCAGAATGCGGGGAAGGAAGTTAATCCCTTTGTATTTGAACAGGTGGATTTGGGGATTTTGCAGCAGGGTATAAAGAAGAGTGTTGAAATAAAAGGCAAAAATATTTCTTCGCAGTCAATAGAGCTTGAAAACGTTTTTGACCAAATGACTGGCGGCGAGAATTTTACTTACCCCAAAAAAATAAATCCTGGGCAGAATTTTAAAATCAACTTCACCTTGAGTACGGCATATATGGAAGGCGATTTTATGCACAATATAATATTGGTTGATACAAGCGGAACTCCTTATATAGCGATGATTAAGGGCAAAGTTGAAAATCCCATTGTGTTCAGCGAAAGATATTTGGATTTGGGTTTTTACAAAAATGGGATGCAAAAAAAATGGACATTTTATGTGTGGAACCCAGACAAAAAAACCTTAAAGCTCAAACTCAAACCGGAATTGCAAAAGGAATTCAAGGCGGAATTCAAGGATGTGAAACTGGATGTGAGTGATTTTGAAAACCTTAAAGAAGGTGGTAACACTCCGGCTGTCAGGGTGACTTTATCTGTTGTGGATTTGGAGAAACCCAAAAATTCTCTTCGCAGCATTCGCAAAATAATTTCTTTTACTTGCGAGAATTTCCCAAACGCAACTCCTGAACTTCAAGTTACGGGTTATTGGGAAGAGTGACATTTTAATCTTGTATAATGTTCATGCTCATAAGAGAGTCAAAGGCTTTTTGCGGATTAATTTTTTGTTTTGCCATATCGCTTAGAATAGAATCTATTTTGTCTATTTCTTCATTGTTGAGCACTCTGGCTGCTTTAATGGCTAATCCTCTTTGAAAATTTTTGTAATCTGGGTTCAAGTAGTCGTCCATAATTTGAGTTAGGGCTATGTTTAAAGGCATGGCTTTCAATTCAAAAGTTCTGGCTGTTGTGCGAATATGTTCCGGTGCGGTTGTGTCGTTTTCAAAGGGTTTCATTATTTTTGCTGCATAAGCGTAATTTTTGCCAGGCCCGTTGGCAAACCTAAAAGCAGAGCTAACAGCCAGCCGCCAGTCGTCTGGAAAAGCCTCCATGCCTCTGCGCATAAGCACGTAATCTGTGGTATCGGGTTCGTTGTTTGCCGTTATTGCATTCACGAATGTGTATGGGGTTTTGAACAAACTGTCTAGCCTTGTGGAGGCATCTGCCAAGTGAGAAAGCCATTTGAAAGTTTTGCCGTCAAACATTGTTTCGCTATACGCTATAATGCCACTTATCCAAAACAAACTAGCGGCTGCTGAGTTGTAGCCCATAGACATCCATTTGGCTGCCTCTGTGCGAGGCACAAAAGCATTAGCCTCTTTAATTTCCGGCAATTCCGGCGATTTTGCAAACCCCAGTATAGACAAAGCTAAAGCGATAAGTGCCGCAAATAACACAACCTTCATTAATACCCACAGCAAGATTTGAACTTGCGACCCACTGCTTAGAAGGCAGTTGCTCTATCCGGGCTGAGCTATGCGGGCAACCTAAGATTCTCCTTAAAAGTAGAAAAATTATATGAACAAAAATCAAACCCGCAGCCAGCAGCTTAAGGCTTGCAACTATCGCCATCCTCCGATTTACCCCCTTCAACAGAAACGCATAAAGGAGAATCTGCTGGCGATGTTTTGCCCAAAATAGCAAAACCTACTATGAAGCCAAACAAAATACTCAGAGCGAATATGAATACAAGCGAAAGAGTTCTAATCATTTCAGTTTTAATAAAGTAGTAAAAAAATGCGGCGGAGCACTTACTATATTTGCTCTTATAGGAGAAAAATATGTCTCACCCGATGATGTGCACAACTACAATGCCAGATATGGAAAGCGCAAAAAAAATGGCAAAGGAGCTTGTGGAAAATTGCTTTGCTGCCTGCGTTCAGCTTGTGCCTATAAATTCCATTTACAAATGGAAAGGCAAAATAGAAGATGACAATGAAGTGCTGCTTATTTGCAAAGCGCCAACCTATCACCACGAGGCTTTGGAAAAAGCCATTTTGGAGAGGCACCCTTACGAGCTTCCAGAAATTTTGTTTTTCAAGGGCGTGGGAGCTTATGCCCCTTACTTTGAATGGATGGAAAATTGCATAACAAATAAAGAGGGTTAAAATGAAAATCTTTTTGACTGGAGGCACTGGTTTTATAGGGCATTTTGTTGCAAAGGAATTTTTGGAGAAGGGATATTTGTTGAAAATTTTGGCGAGGAATTCCAAAAAAATTCCAAGCCTTGCAGTGCACAAAAATGTTGAAATGATTGAGGCAGACTTGCTGGATTCAGAGGCTATAAAGAAAGGGTTGGAGGGCTGCGATGCTTGCGTTCACATTGCGCTTGGCTGGGGCGAAACTCCTCTTTCAATGCTTGCAAACGATACCACGGCAACCGTTCAGCTTTTGGAGTTTGCAGAAAAAGCTGGTTGCAAAAAATTCATTTACACTTCAAGCACGGCGGCTCTTGGCAAAATGCGCAGGAATGCAAAAGAGAGTATGGTTTGCCAGCCGGTGGATTTATATGGCGCAACAAAGGCGGCAGGTGAGGCTTATGTCCTTGGGGCAAGTTCAAAGATGAAGCGAAATATTATTCGCCCTGGCTATACGTTTGGGCAACTGGCTTTCCCAGACGGCGTAACCCAGCCCGACCGCAGATTTTTCAATATAACAAAGGCAGTAAAAGAAAACCAAGTTGTTCGCTTAACCAAATACGATGGCACTCAGTTTATCCACGCTTCGCAGCTTGCGAGGCTGTATGCTGCGGTTTTGGAGAGCGATTTGAATGAGGAGGTGTTTTTTGGGCTTGGTACAGAGTGGATTAGCTGGAAAAGCATTGCCGAACAGGCTATTTCTATGCGTCTTGGCACAAAATCTACTATTGAAGAAGAAGACAAAGGGTGGGGTAGCGACCCATTTTTGTTCTCTGTGGATAAAATGGAGAAGTTTTTTGGGTTGAAATTCAATGGGAATGATTTTATATATGACCATCTGAGGTGGAATTTCGGCGTTTAATATTAGTATATTACCGCTAATATGAGAAGCGAATTTGCAGTTGTATTAGCGGTTTTTGGATTTGCAATAACCATCTTTTTATCCTGTGCGGATAATCCTGATTTGGGGGAATATCCAAGCATAGAAGAGTTTTTCCCAAAATCAAGCTCGGGAACTGTGATTTCTTCGTCAAGCGAACCAAGTAGTTCAAGTGCTACTAATGGTACTTTCACAGATACTCGCGGCGACAAAAAGATTTACAAATGGGTGAAAATAGGCAATCAAATATGGATGGCAGAGAATTTAAATTACAATGAAAGCGGCAGCAAATGCTACGGCAATATCGAAACTAATTGTATAACTTACGGTAAAATGTACAATTGGGCTACAGCGAAGATAGTATGCCCCTCCGGCTGGCATTTGCCTACTAAGAATGAATGGGAGGTATTAACGACAGCGGTTGGTGGCTATTTAACCGAGGGCAAATACCTTAAGGCTACTAGCGGCTGGAAAAACTTAGGCAATGGAGAAGATACTTACGGTTTTGCGGCTCTACCCGGCGGCAGCGGCCTTTCAAATGGCGTTTCTTTTGGTGGTCTTGGCGAGTATGGTGACTGGTGGAGTGACTCTGAATACAACACCAACAATGCCTACTATCTGTGTATGCACTACGACAGTGAGCGTGCAGATTTGTATAACGAAGATAAGTCCAACTTACGCAATGTTCGTTGTCTCAAGAACTAATAGGAGGATTATATGTTCAACAACTTGAAACACACCTTGCTTGCAATAATACATATCTGGTTTTAGCATACCAATCAACAATCGAGAAAATCCTCTAATCCTGAGAATCGGGGTTCAGACAATTGACAATTTTCTACATTATACCCCTATGAAAAAGGACCACACCCTTTACTTGATTGTAGGCCTCGTAATCGTTGTAGCCGTTGTGATCCTTATATTTGGCATATTCTTTTTGAACGATAAAGACCCGCGTGAAACTTTTTTAACCTATAATTTGCGCTTTAATCAGGTTAGCACGCTTGCCCAAGATGACCCCGTTAAGGTAAATGGAGTTAAACTTGGCAAGGTTAATAATATAGCTTTGCATAAAAATGGCGTTCTGGTTAAGATTTCTGTTAGAAATGATGTTAAAATTCCAGTGGATTCGGATATCAGGGTGCAGAATATAGGGCTTTTGGGCGAAAGGCAAATTGGCATATTGCTAGGTGATTCCACTAAGTATTTCTCCGCAGGGGATACCATAAAAGGCTTTTTTGATGCTGGCATAGCAGAGGTTATGGGAATGGCTGGCGAGGTTTTGGATAGTGCAAAGATAATAATGAACCTTGCGCACGTAATGCTGGATTCCACCGTAGCCACTCAGGATTTCAGAGACAGATTCAAACGAATTTTGGAAAAAGCCGAAGACCTTGAAGACCAAGCAAGTAATCTGGTTCAAAGAGCGGAGCCTGCTTTGCAGAATAGTTTAGCGGGTTTGTCGGGGGCAACAAGAAAGGTGAATGAAATTCTAGACGAAAACAAAGAACCGCTAAAACACCTAGTGGCAGATGCAAATGGCTTGCTGGGCAACACAAACATTTTACTATACAAAGCAGATACTGCAGTGCTAAGAGTTTTGGCATTAACCAAGAAGTTGGAATCCAAAAACAATACGCTCGGCATATTGCTCAACGACCGCAAACTGCACGATGACTTATCTACAACTGTACACTCAGCAGACAGTCTTTTTCGCCTGATAATAAAAGACGGGCTGGATATCAACATAAGTTTCTTTTAGGTTAAATTATATGATAAATCTTAAACTTACAGTACAAAATACACTTGGGGTTCACGCTAGACCAGCTGGGCACATAGTCAATGTTGCGAGTGCAGCTCAAAGCTCGGTTGATCTTTTATATTCGGGTCATAGGGTAAATGCGAAATCCATTTTGAATTTAATGATGCTAGCAATTGAACCAGGTGCAGAAGTTGAGTTTATAATAAATGGAACTGATGAACAAAAAATCAAGGACGACTTAACAGAGTTGTTCAAAAACAAATTCTACGAAGATGCCACCTAAACAAGAAACAAATCAAAGAAAAATGTTCATTGGGCAGGCTGCCTCGCCCGGATACGTAATTGCAAAAACAAAATTGATTGTTCGCCAAAAAGTTGTTGTTTCGCAATATAAAATTTCAAAAGAAGGAACGGCAAGCCAAATTAATTTTTTCCGCAAAGGAATTATGCAGGTTAAAAGAGAAATTTCAAACCTGCGCGATGTTACGCTTCAAACGATTGGCAAAAAAGACTCGGAAATTTTCGATTCGCACCTGATGATTTTGCAAGATACATTCTTGATAGATGGTGTTATTTCCTTGATAAGAGACGAGAGATGGAATGCTGGCTATGCCTTTCATCTCCGTATGCAAACCCTTATAGAGAAATTTGAAAACAGCGATGGAATATTAAAAGAGCGCGCTCAGGATTTAAAAGATATTTACAATCGCATGCTTATGTACCTCAACAGCAGCGAGAGCGATTTTGCTTTGCAAGAAGAAATTGAAGAAGACGGTGCCGTGCTTGTGGGGTTTTCCATAGGTCCCAATATGCTTATGAACTTTGAAAAGGGCAAAGTTTTGGGGATTGCCATAGATTCTGGCAGTGTGACAAGCCACGTTTCAATACTTGCGCGCTCAATGCAAATACCGGCGGTGATGGGGCTTGGAAATTTATCGGAATCGATTAAATCAAATGATTTGCTTATATTGGATGGCACCAATGGAATAGTTATAATTAACCCCGATGAAAATGATATAAGCAAATATAAAAAGCAACTAGAGGTTTTTCAAAATCAAAAATTAGAGCTTTTCACCATGAGGGACTTGGAGCCTATAACGATGGATGGAAAGTACATAAGATTAAACGCAAACATAGAGAGATTCGAAGAAGCAAGCGAAATAATTTCTTTTGGAGCTACGGGAGTTGGGCTTTACCGTAGCGAATTTCTTTACTTTGGGCGAAATTCACTACCAACAAGAGCAGAGCAGGTAGAGGCTTACGGCAAGGTTGTAAATCAGTTGGATCCTTTGCCGGTTACCATAAGAACCTTGGATGCTGGTGGCGATAAAATGTTGTCTTTGGTGAATGCAGAGGTTGAAGCCAATCCGTTTATGGGCTGGCGTTCCATAAGGCTTTGCCTAGACCGCAAGGATATTTTCAGGGAACAGTTGAAGGCCCTTATAGAAGCTGGCAGCAAAGGCAATTTGAAAATAATGTTCCCTATGATTTCCAGCATTGGCGAACTTAAAAAAGCCAAAGAAATTTACGAAAAATGTTGCACAGAGCTAAAGGAAGAGGGGCATTCCATTCCCAAAATAGAGCTTGGTGCTATGATAGAGATACCATCCGCGGTTATAATTATTGAGGAAATAGCAGGAATGGTGGATTTTTTGAGCATTGGCACAAATGATTTAATTCAATTCACTCTAGCCGTTGATAGGTCTAATGGAAAAATAGCTTCCTTGTACGAGCCTCACCATCCAGCAGTTTTGAGGTCAATAAAGTTGGTGGTTGAAGCTGCCCACAAAGCAGGCATTCCAGTTAGCGTTTGCGGTGAAATGGCATCTGATCCATTGAGCACCCTGCTTTTGGTAGGGCTTGGGGTGGACGAGCTTTCCATGTCTTCTTGGTGCATTATGGAATGCAAAAAAATAATCCGTTCTGTGAATTACGATGAGGCAAGGGCAATTTCCACTGAAGTTCTTAAATTTGCGGACGCTGGCAGCATAAACAGTTTTTTGAAGAAAAAATATTCCCAAAAGATAAAAAGCCTAGGGATTTCCAGCTTTATCACTGCACAGGAATTCT
>Ga0268262_10006143_pt1 | contig 11627 bp, 8 predicted proteins | sample TergutNc150P3_FD_190354 | JGI IMG/M metagenome (GOLD analysis project Ga0268262, IMG submission 190354) | Nasutitermes corniger P3 segment gut microbial community from laboratory colony in Florida, USA - Nc150 P3 (SPAdes) (version 2) | ecosystem: Host-associated > Arthropoda: Insects > Digestive... | reverse complement strand
CGAAGTCACTCTGATGTACTGGGAAATCGGGCGACACATCGGCTCGGTGCTGCTCGGCGGCGAGCGGGCCGGGTACGGGAAGCGAATAGTGTCGGAGCTGGCTACACAATTGGTGGGGAAATACGGAAAGTCGTTTGACGTCCGAAACATCCGCAGGATGGTGCAGTTCGCCTAGGATTTCAACGACTTTGAAATTGTGTCGGATCTGGCGACACAATTGAGCTGGACGCACTTCGTTGAGATTCTGTCCATAGACTCAGCCGCCGCGAGGCTGTATTACGCGAGGGACGCGGCGGATAGGCGGCTAGGCACGAAGGAGCTCCGCCGCCAAATATCGAGGAAGGCATTCGAGCGCAGTGAAATCGCCAATGCCGCCCTGACGGAGCAGTCCGCAGTGCCATTCAATGTCTTCAAAGACCCCTATTTGCTGGACACACTCGGTCTGAAGGACAACTACCTTGAGGCGGATTTGGAGAAGGCCATACTGGCGGAGCTAGAGGCGTTCATACTGGAGTTCGGACACGGCTTCGCGTTCGTGGAGCGACAGAAGCGCATGACGATGGACGGGGACGACTTTACCCTCGACCTCCTGTTCTTCCACAGGACACTGAAGCGGCTCGTAGCGGTGGAGCTGAAGGTCGGCAAGTTCATGCCCCATTACGCCGGCCAGATGGACTTCTACTTGAAGTGGCTGAACAGGTACGAGCGGCGGGAGGGCGAGAACGAGCCGATAGGCCTGATACTCTGCACTAAGGCGAGCCGCAACCAGATTGAACTGATGGAACTAAACAAGTCGGGGATAGCCGTCGCGGAGTACTGGACCGACCTGCCCCCCAAGACGGTTCTTGAGGAAAAACTGAAGGCGATCCTGCTGGAGGCGCGTGAGCGCTTGGGGCGCCGCCTGCCAATACACAAGGACACTGTCCAAAAACAAATCGAGTACTTCCACGAAGGTGACGATGAACAAGATGGCGAGTAGGGCAGTTGGAACGATTGGACAGAACCCAAATACACAAACACGGGCAATCATTATGGATTGACATTGGCTACGCTTGAGTGTACATTTTTAGATAGGCAACCATGAATCAAATTTTTCAAGGGACTAGTTGCGGGGGCATAATCGGGGGCATGCTGTTTTTCTCTAGCAGCTAACTCCTTGATAATAAAAGTTAAACCGGTTTTGTTTGGGAGGATACGTCACGGTTTTGGGAATGATGCCGCCAAGCGTTCCACTGCTTCCCCCAAATTGCCCAAGCTGCTGAACTTTCCCTGAAACTGCTTGCCGGAGCCGGAGCCTCCGCCTTTGCCGCCCAGTATCGATGCGATTTCGCGGCCCAAGCTCGGCACGTCGGCCCGGCAATTGGAGCCTGCGGCCAAGCTAAAGAAGCCCGATCCATTTTTTTCTGCCGTCAGAAAGGCCAATGCGCCGCTATCCGCTTCCAATAGGTTGCGCGCCACTTTTTGCAAAAATGCCGCGTCCTTGTTTTCAAAGTGGTGGCAGACCAAGCCCCCTTGCCCGCGGCCTCCCTGCGCCGCAAGCAATTTTGCGTACAGAGATGCCAGTTCTTCGCCCGCGTGGCGGAGCTGGCGTTCCATCTCTTTTTCGGATTCTAGGTGCAGCTCCACAGATTCAGCCAATCCTTCGTCTGGCCGGCCCAGCAATATCCTAAGTTCGTGGTTGCGCTGTTCGTGCGCCTCTAGGCGTTCCCTGACCCTTCTGCCAAAGATGAAATGCAGGCGAGTCCCTCCCCTTATCGGCTCGGAGCTAAGCAGCTTTACACATTCAAGTTCCAACGTAGAAGCTAGGTGGGTGCCGCCGCATGTGTTGACATCCAAGCCAACTATCTCGACAAGCCTCACGTCGCCCCTGTGCCCGTCGGGCAGGCCCCTGGAGCGCACATTCATAGAAGCGTATTCCTCCTGCGTCGCCCAAGATACGCGGATGGGCCTTGCCGCCGATATTTCTTCGATAACTTTTTCTTCCAGCTCATACCTTTGCAGGGTGGATATTTTAGGGGCAGACAGCTCTATGTCGCAGACGGAAGGGCCCAGATGAAAGGCGGTGGTTGCCCAGCCAAAGCAGTCGTGGGCTATTGCGGTGAGCAGGTGCTGGCCCGTGTGCTGCTGCATGTGGTCGAAGCGGCGGAACCAGTCCAGTTCGATTTCCGTTGGGCCAACTTCAACAGGTTTATCTAAAATGTGGACGATCTCGCCATCTTGGTGGATAACTTCTGTCACGTTGGCTCGCCCAATTTTCCCACTGTCGCTGGGCTGCCCGCCGCCCTCGGGGAAAAGCACGGTGTCAGACAAAACGGCGCAGTGCCTGCCGCCAAGGGTGTACGCCTTTAGCACGTCGGCCTTCAATGCCTTTGCGTATGAGTCTGTTTCAAATGTTTTGCGAATATTCATGATTATTCAGTATAGAGCAACCCTACCTCCGGCCCTGACCTGCCCTGCACTTCCCCTTGCTGTGCAGTCTATATGCAAACCCAGTCAATGCGCGTAGCCCAGGCAGGGAAAAAATGTGACCGAACAGCCACCAGCGCGGCAGGCGGATGGCCATCTGCAGCCAAAGCGTACCCGCCGAGAACACCCGCCTAGTGCTTGCGTCCACGCCATAGATAGTTTCTGATAGCGGCAGGCCGCCCAATTCTGGGGCCATCCGCAGCAGCTCCTGGTTTTGGATTGGGAAAAACACTATCAGGCCGCGCCCATCCCTGGCTGCGGCCCAGTCAACTACAGAGCGACAGTGCGGACATTCGGCGTCGTATGCAACCAGCAGCAGGTGAGACGCCACTGCTACATGGCCCCTGTCGCCGCCTTTAGCTCCTGCACCCAAGCCGCCGGTGGCTTGATGCCTTGCGGTGGCTCCAGCGCTTTTTGGTACTGCTTTGTTTCGCCTTGGTGGTCAATTATAAAGTCGGACTCTTCAAGGTAGGTCGTCACGGGCAGCGTGGCAGACGCCAATTCGGAAAGCGCCGACGGGATGGGTTCCAGCGCCAGGGTGAACCGCGCCTTTTTGGCCACTTTCGCCAATAGCTCGTTTTCGGCGGCGTCGCTTAATTCGGAGTCGTGGTAAATGATCACAGCTTTGACCGCGCCGGCTTCGATTTTGGAGAGCAGGTCTTCGATGCCAAACTTGTACCCCTTCTCCAATGCGCCAGCCCTGTTTATAGCTCCGTCATCGGACTTCTGTATGGATGGATTTTGAATAGGGAAGCGCCTGTTCCCATGCGCGTAGCGAAGCGAATCCGATGAGGCCAATTCGCCCAACTGTTGCAGGGCTTCGCTGCCAAAGGTGGCTTGGGCCAGCACGGCGACTGGGGCGTTTGCGGACAGCGCGGTGGCGATGTCCATAATCTGGGCCGGCTTGCCCTTCATAACCTTCATCATGGGCGAGCATTGCCTTTGGGAAGGCTCTAGGTCATAGCGGTGCCACGCAAGCCTTTCTTCGTCCGAGATCATGCGCTGGAGCGAAAGCTCGCCGTCGAACCTTGGGCGGAAACGACACAGCTTATTTTTGTCAATGTCCGCCCAAATGGGCTTGGCGTCGGCCCCGTGGCGGCTGATGGTGGGAATAGGCTTTAGATACCACGCTCGCTTCTTGAATCGGAAATCCCTGCTGGTCATCGCCCCCGCCGGACAAAGCTCCACTATGTTGCAAGCAAATGGGTTGGAATCCAGCGTCAGGCCCTCAAAGGTGGTTATCTCCAAGTGGGCGCCACGATTGGCGGTGGTCAGCTCGCCCTGCCCTGTCACTTCCCGCGTGAAGCGCACGCAGCGCGTGCAATGTATGCACCTGTTTTTGTCAAGGACTATCTTTGAGCCCAAGTCTTCATAGCCATAGTGCCTTTTTTCCTCTATTGCCCTGCCATCGGAACTCCCGTGCTGGTACGCGTAGTCCTGCAGCTTGCACTCCCCTGCCTTGTCGCAGAACGGGCAGTCCAGAGGATGGTTGACAGACAAAAACTCCATCACCCCTGCCCTTGCGGCAAGGACGGCAGGGGAGCCTGTAGAAACCTCCATCCCCTCTGCCACAGCCGTGCTGCAGCTAGTCGCCAGTTTGGGCTGGCCCTTTATCTCCACAACGCACATCCGGCAAGTGGCGACCACCTTGAGGCATGGGTGATAGCAAAAGTGCGGCACATCCACGCCAGCGGCGCGGCAAGCGTCTATCAAGGGAGTGCCTGGCTCAACCGTAACTTGATGGCCATCAATTGTCAGCGTAGGCATGGGCTTTTCCTATGAATTTGTCTGGGTGGGTTTTTGGCGGCCCACGCGGACGGGCTCGTATTTAAGCTCTTCCGCCTTGTGCCTGATTGTGAACTCGACTTCTGTCTGAATCATTTGGAGCCCGCTGGATAGCGTTTGCGTGGGCCTGACAAAAAATGCTCTACATGATATTTTTAGCAGAATTTGCCCAAGTTGCAAGCGGGAACCTTTTGGCTAAAGATGGGGGCCCGTTATCTGTGTATCAGCAGGGCGGCCTCGACCATTGTCGAATTGATTTGGTTCCCAGGCAGGTTTTTGAACCCAGCGGAAGAGGCGGTAACCTCGAAGCTCCATAGGATGGTGAGGCGGTAGCCAAACCCAAAGCACCACCCTGTCTTGACTTCGCGGTCTGCCTTTGACTTTTCCCACAGGCCAACGCCTTTGTTTGTGGTGGTTCTCACGGTCCTGGCGTTAGTCCCCCTTGCACCGGCCTGCACGTACATTCCGTCCCTCCAAAGGGAGTACCTGCACATGGCCCCCGCATAGTAGATGTCCGTCTTGTCGTCTATCACTGTCGTGCCATAAGTGCGAGAAGTCGGAGGCATGAACTTGTATCCGCCCTCAAAAACAACCGCTCCTTTGACGGTGATTGGGTAGGCCCCGGCCAAGGCCAGCCCGTACGCTCTATTTTGTGCTACGTAGTTTTCTTCGGCGTTGGTGGCCGTCCCCGCAGTTAGCTTTAAGTGCGGATCCCACAGCTCTTGGGACGCAAGCGGCAGGGCGGCTGCGGCAAGGGCTGCGGCAAAAAACATTTTTTTTGTGTCTGTCATGGGCGTCTCCGCGCTGCACATCAAATTCAATCAATTTCGAGAGTCAGGGCTACACACAAATGCGTCAAAGGCGCGTAAAGTTTCACCAGTCATCGAAAGCCTCCCACAAACTTCCATGCTTGGCAGTCGCGGCAAGCGCTACAATGGCATGCAGAGTTGCCGTGCAGCTTAAAAGAGTTTACCGCATTTTGCGCCTTTGGCGCCTTGTCCAAAACATAAAGGGTGCATCTATGGCTACCGCAGTGCTTTCGGTGTATGACAAAAACGGCTTGGTGGCCTTGGCCAAAGGCTTGAAGGAAATGGGTTGGAAGTTGCTGGCCACCGGCGGGACGCTTAAGGCCATTCGCGATGCTGGTCTGGACGCACAGGAAGTAGCCGGCCATACGGGGGCCCCTGAATGTTTCGATGGGCGGGTCAAGACCCTGCACCCGAGGATACACGGCGGCTTGCTGTTCAACAGGGAATTGCCCGAGCACGTCGAAGACGCAAAGAGGCTGGGCATTGAGGCGATAGACCTTGTAGTAGTGAACCTGTACCCATTTGAGGCCACCATCGCCAACAAAGACGCCAGTTTTGAAGACTGCATTGAGCAGATAGACATAGGCGGCCCATCCATGATAAGGAGCGCGGCCAAGAACCATGCCTCTGTCACCGTGCTGGTTGACCCCTCACAATATGGCCCATTTTTGGAAAAGATGAAAGACGGCTCCTGGTCAAAGGCCGACAGGCGGGCCTGTGCGCTGGAGGCATACAAGAGGACTTCGGCTTACGACGCCGCCATCTCGTCCTGGCTGGAGGCACAGGCGGGCAAAAGTGGCAGCGGGCTGCCAAAGCAAGTTTCTGTCAACCTAAGCGTCAAACAGGAACTTAGGTATGGCGAAAACCCGCACCAAGCGGCAGGCTTCTATTCAATGCGCGGCGCCCCATCAGAGGGCATTGCCGCTTGCGAACAGCTACAGGGCAAAGAACTCAGCTTTAACAACTTGCTGGACGCCGACGGCGCGGCTAGGGTGGTCTGGCAGCTAGAAGAACCTGGCTGCGTAATAGTCAAGCACAACAACCCCTGCGGCATTGGCCTTGGCTCTGACCCGCTCGAGGCGTTCTCGAAGGCCCTCGCCAGCGACCCGATCAGCGCCTATGGGGGGATAGTGGCGTTCAATAGGCCCATCGGCCCACAGGTGGCTGTGGAGATGGCAAAGACTTTTTGGGAAGTCATTTTGGCCCCAGGCTTTGAAGAGGGGGCTCTGGAAGCGCTTGCGGCAAAAAAACAGCTTCGCATATTGAAGACGCAACAGCGGTGGCCTTCCTGCGCTGGCGGCATGGACATGAGGAGCATTGGCGGTGGCTTTTTGCTGCAAGGCCCCGACGATTCCTTTGTCCCCGTCGGCCAATGGGAAACAAAGGTCGCCGGAAACTCGCCAAAGCCGCCGGACAAAGACCTCATGCTGGCCCAGATAGCCGCAAAGGCCCTGAAATCAAACAGCATAGCTTTGGTTAAGGACGGCGGCACGGTGGGAGTTGGGGCGGGGCAGATGAGCCGCGTGGACAGCGTGGAAATTGCGTGCAGAAAGGCCGGAGAAAGGGCCCTGGGAGCCGTTTTGGGTTCGGACGCATTTTTCCCATTTGCCGACGGCCTTGAACTGGCCGCCAAAAATGGCGTGGCGGCGTTCATCGAGCCAGGAGGCTCGGTCCGCGACGGCGAAGTTATCGAGGCAGCCAGCCGACTTGGCGTATGGCTATTCTTTACTGGGATGAGGCATTTCAGGCACTGAGAGCTAATTGCAAGATTCGAGGTTACGTCTGCCCCCGACCTTCCGCCGCCTCTGGCTGGGTTTCACAACTTGCTTGTTTACATTGTTTTACGCCAGCGTCTGCTCCGGTCGGGCGCAGCCTACACCTCCGGTGAATTGCAAAACCTGCCGGTTTTGCAATTGGCTCACTGATACAATATTAACTATGAAGACGTCAGAACTCAGAGACAGGTTCCTCAGATACTTCGAGAAGCTGCAGCACCGCATCGTTGCATCGGGCCCAGTAATAGGGCCAGCGGACGACCAGACCGTGATGTGGACTAACGCGGGGATGGTGCAGTTCAAGGACGTTTTTCTCGGCAAAGAAAAAAGGGCCTACCAAAGGGCGGTCAGCAGCCAAAAATGCCTAAGGGCCGGCGGCAAGCACAACGACTTGGATCAAGTGGGCTTCACGGCGCGCCACCACACTTTTTTTGAGATGCTGGGCAATTTCAGCTTCGGCGATTATTTTAAGGAAGACGCAATCCGCTTCGCCTGGGATTTCCTCACCGGCCCAATCAAGAAGGGCTGCCTAGCGCTGGACCCAAGCCGCATTTGGGTGACGGTCTTTGAGGGCGGAGGCGGACTCCCCGCAGACACGGAGGCGGAGGAATACTGGAAAAAAGTGGGCGTCCCACCCGAAAAAATTTTGCGCTTTGGGAAAAAGGATAATTTTTGGCAGATGGGCGACACGGGCCCATGCGGCCCTTGCTCGGAAGTACACTATGACCGCGGCCCCCGGTACGAGGGCGACGCAACGCCGAATGGCAGCGGCGACAGGGTAATGGAAATATGGAACTTGGTCTTTATGCAGTTCGACAGGGACAAGGACGGCAACCTGACTCCGCTGCCAAAGCCCAGCGTTGACACGGGGATGGGCCTTGAGAGGACTGCGTCCATACTTCAAGGCGTTGACTCGAATTACGAAATTGACATTTTTCAGCCGATCTTCACTGCAATCTGGAAAATCGCAAAAGTGAAAGAGTCCGACAGGGGCGAGCACACAAACCGCACAGCCAGCCAAGTGATAGCCGACCACATAAGGGCGGCTACGTTCATGGGCTACGACGGCGTGGCGCCCAGCAACGAAGGCAGGGGCTATGTAATGCGAAAAGTGATCCGGCGGGCGCTCAGGTTCGGGCGCAAGCTGGGCATAGAGGGGCTTTTCTTTGCAGGGCTGGTGCCGTCGGTCATCGAGGCGATGGGAGACCAATACCCAGAGCTTGAAAGAGAAAAAGACAGAATAACACTCTCGCTGGAGAGGGAAGAAAGGCAGTTTTCGCAGACGCTTGTCGCTGGCATCAAACACTTGGAAACCTGCACCATAGCCAACGGCACACTTTCGGGGCGCGACATTTTCAAGCTGTACGACACCTACGGCTTCCCCACCGACCTCACAGAAGACTGGTGTAGGGAAAAAGGCGTCAGGGCGGACTTGGCCGGCTTTGAAAGCGAACTCGGCGAACAGCGCTCCCGCGCACGGGCCGCGATGAAAGCCCAAGACTTGAGGCTTAGCGGAGACTTGGCGGCGCTGGCGGAACTCCCCGCCACTGTGTTCACTGGCTATGGCTCTCTTGAGGAAACGTGCAAAGTCATTTCCCTGTTCGACTCCAGCTTCAAGCAAGTAAACAGCCTAGCAGGGGAAGGATACGCGCTGTTGGACAAGACCCCATTTTACGCCCAAGGCGGCGGGCAGGTTGGGGACGTTGGCCAACTCCTGTTTGAGGGAGGCCACGCCCAAGTGCTGGGCTGCGCCGCTCCAGCCACCAAGAGGCACCTGCACCACGTATGCGTCCAACAGGGGGCCATCATCAAAGGCATGGGCGCACGAGCCAGCATTGACCGAGCCAGGCGCCGACGAATAGCCGCCCACCACACAGCGACGCACCTTCTGCACGCCGCGTTGAGGGAAGTGCTGGGGCCGCACGTAAAGCAGGCCGGGAGCATGGTGGACGACCAGCGCCTGCGCTTTGACTTTTCGCATTTCGCGCCGCTGGACGCTGGGCAGATGGCAGAAATCGAGCGCCTAGCCACCTTGCAGGCCCTAAAGTGTCTGCCAGCAAACACTAGGGAGATGAGCATCGAAGAGGCTCTTGCGTCGGGAGCCATGGCGCTCTTTGGCGAAAAATATGGAGAAGTGGTGCGCGTAGTCCAATTCGGCGATTTTTCGACCGAGCTGTGCGGAGGGACGCACGTTTCGAACACCGGGGAAATCGGCCTGATAAAAATTGCATCAGAGGGTGCAGTGAGCGCTGGAATCAGGCGAATAGAAGCCGTCGCGGGCGAAATGGCTCTTGGGCTGTTCCAAGAAAGCGAATCAACGCTGTTGGCCCTCTCCCGCCAGGCCAACATCGCCAAAGATGGGCTTCCCGACCATCTCAGGGCCAAGGACAGCAGAATCGGCCAGCTAGAAAAAGAGCTAAAGGAGGCCAAACTAAAGGCAGCAGCAGGCAGCTCAAAGGAAGAAAATGACCAAACTGTCAATGGCACAAGATTGGTCACGGCTTCAGTGGAGGGGCTGGACGCTACAGCGATGCGGGAGATGATGGATCAGATCCGCACTAGGTGCCGCAGCGGCGTCATAGCGCTGGCCTCCACAGCCGAAGGCAAGGTTTCCATGCTTGTCTGCGTCAGCCAAGACCTGCAGGGCAGGCTCGATGCCGGCGCACTGCTGAAAGCGATGCTACCGCCCATCTCGGGGCGCGGGGGGGGCAAAAAAGACCTCGCCCAGGGCGGCGGCACAAACCCAAGCGGCATAGATGGGGCGTTCGAATTGTTGAAACGGCTACTTTAATCAACGGGCAAAATGCACGAAAATGCTCGTGCGCCGCCCATTCACCTCAATGAAAGGAATGGTGACCGATGAAAACCTATCTCTTCTGCCTAGCGGCCGCATCGGCCCTTCTTGTTGCAAGCGCCGCGTGCAACAAAGAAAAGGGCGTCTATGTGGCGGGGTACCAAGAAAACGACGATGGCAAAAAAATCGCCACGCTGTGGAAAAATGGCAGCCCGATACAATACACTGACAGCGGCACAGATGCTACCGCCCATTCCCTCTTTGTGACTGCAAAAGAAGTGTTCATGGCCGGAGAGCTGAAAAACGAACTTGGCAACACAGTGGCAACGCTGTGGGTTGGTACTGTACCACTCCGCCAGAGTGATGGCAGCTCATCCTCTACGCTGCACGCCGTATTTGTCAATGGCGATGATTGGTATGCAACCAAGAACGAAATCGATTCCGCTACATCGAAAACAGAAGTTGCCTACCTAGTTTCAAATCAAATTGTCCAGCGCTTGGGAGACGGAAAGACTAATTCGGAATCCCATGGCATCTTCGTGTCAGGCAACGATGTATATATAGCTGGTGCACAGTACAACTCTGACGACAAAAGGACGGTTGCAACGCTATGGAAAGTTGGGAAAGACGGCGTAGAAACAAAACAACTGCCCAGCGGCAAAAGCAACGCTTGGGCCAAATCTGTCTTTGTGGACGGAAACAACATTTACGTCGCCGGGGAAGAATACGACGCCAAGGGCAAATGGACTGCCGTCTATTGGAAAAACGGCGAAAGAAAAGCATTGGGCGATGGCGTCAGCGATTCGCACGCCGTGTCTATCTGCTATTCTGACGGCACCCTGTACATAGCTGGCTCCAACAAGAGCATCCAAGGCAAAGACATAGCCATTCTATGGGAAAATTCTTCCGCAAACGCGCTTAGCAACACCATGGTGGATGGGCAAGCCTTTTCTGTATTTGTATTCAAAAACGACGTCTATGTGGCGGGCGTGGAGAAAAACAGCGATGGCTTTAGAGTTGCGACGCTATGGAAAAACAAAGACCCTGAAAATCCGCAAAGATTGGGCAGCCAAAACCGCGATTCTTGCGCGTATGCCGTGTTTGTAAGGTAAACTACAACCAAATATCCCAACACAAACTACATCGCCCTCTTGGCATCCGCCAAAGCGCGGCGGGGTGTGGGCTTGTAGTTTCATAGCTTTTGTGTCACAATAATAATGTGTATAATTTCGCCCCCAGCGGGCGAACTCTGCAGGAAGCCCGCCCCCTCTAACAAAGGCAATGGGTTTCATGGAGGGTCCGCGATTGGGGGCCATAGCGCAGGGCCTAGGCCCGGGAGCCCAGCAATGAACCACCTTCAATTCAACCCAACCACCCTAAGCACAGATATAGGCAATGGGCCAATTTCAATCGAAACAGGGCGCATAGCCAAGCAGGCGGCAGGCTCCGTTATTGTCCAGCAGGGCGGAACCATGGTGCTTGTGGCGGTCTGCTGCGCAGACCCAAGGGAAGGCATTGACTTCTTCCCCCTCACCGTTGACTACCGCGAACCAGTCTCTGCCGCCGGAAAGATACCCGGCGGGTGGTTCAAGCGCGAGGGCAAGGCCACCACAAAGGAGACCTTGGTCAGCCGCCTCATTGACCGCCCCCTGCGCCCTCTCTTCGAGGAAGGGTACAACGGCGACACTACTGTGTCGGCGCAGGTCATATCCTTCGACGGCGAGCATCAGCCAGACACGCTGGCCATCGTTGGGGCCTCTGCGGCGCTGCTCATCAGCGAGATACCTTTCTGCAATCCCGTGGCGGGCATCCGCGTGGGCAGAGTGGGCGGCGCATTTGTGGCCAATCCAACCGTCTCGCAGCGGGCTGAAAGCGACTTGGATTTGATCGTTGCCGGCACCGAAGAGGCCATAGTCATGGTGGAGGCCGGCGCACAAGAGGTGCAGGAGGCCGACATGGTGCAGGCCCTATTGTTCGGCCATTCAAAGATAAAAGAGA
>Ga0268262_10006142_pt1 | contig 11632 bp, 3 predicted proteins | sample TergutNc150P3_FD_190354 | JGI IMG/M metagenome (GOLD analysis project Ga0268262, IMG submission 190354) | Nasutitermes corniger P3 segment gut microbial community from laboratory colony in Florida, USA - Nc150 P3 (SPAdes) (version 2) | ecosystem: Host-associated > Arthropoda: Insects > Digestive... | reverse complement strand
GGCAGTAGCGGGAGTAAGCCGTGATTATAAAAAGTTTGTGCGCTGGATGGCAATAACCAAAAACCGCATGGAGCTTGCGGAAAAATTGCACCGCAGCAAGCAGGAAGGTCTTCAGGAAGGCCGCAACGAAGCCAGTCTCGACATTGCCCGGAAGATGAAAGAAATGGGCGATTCAATTGAAAAGATACATACCATAACCGGCCTTCCCATAGAAACCATTGAACGGATGTAATGGTAGTGTGAGTCTTTAAGGCGCAAAATCGTGCCTGGCAGCCGGCGCTACGAAGAACCAAAATAATTATCCACATCGTATAGTTTGGATTCCTTATAAATATCTTTTATCTCTTTAATTTCTTCATCAACTTTCCCTTTCAGTATAAGGAATCTCTCTTCCGCGATGTTAAAATGGTCTGAGCGGTCATTATAATCGTCTCTGAGGTAGACCATAGTGTCTATCATATTATGATAAGCTCTGCCCTCATTGTGCATTTCCAGACATTTGTAATAATGCGACAATGCCCGTTGGTTCTCACGATAACCGGATAACTGTTCTCTCCATTCCTCATCAAGATATTGTTTTAAATACTTTTCTATTCGGGAGACTTTGTCTATATCCGGTTTTTCTTTTTTATATACTTCATACATTTCATATCGCCTTATCCAATAAGAAAGGCGTCTATGTATTGAACCCAAAAAACTATGGGTGAAAACAAACGTTTCGTCCATTGTTTCTGTCAATTGGGAAATATCTATCAAACAATAGATTGTTTCGGCAATGATGTTTTCGAAAATTTCTATTTTTGCTTTTTTTTCATCATCAATCGTTATTCCAAAATTAAAATAATTTCCAAATATTTCTTTTGCAACATTGTTACAATCATTTTTTTCCAAAATATTTTTTATTTCTGACAGTATATTTCCTGTTGTTTCTGAATTTTCAAGAAGTTTTTGATACGCTTTATAATTAACTTTAGATTTCAACCACAATCGATAAATATGTTCCTCAATGCTGTAATTTATTTTATAAGGTGAAGTGATGCGCATATCGTAATATTTTTTTATTTCATCAGGCATTTCGATTGATTTTAATTCTAATCTTTTTACCATAATCCATATTCTGGTAATTTCGCTGTCTACCAAAAGATTTTGCAAAGGTATATTTTCACTAATCATAGTTTTATCAAAATCTTTCTTACGCTTATTTAGTTCAAGTACATTCAAATCTTCATTGGCGTACCATAAATAATGAATGGCCTTTTTACTTAATTTTTCAATATATTCTCCCGATACGTTGCTTTTATAAATTTCATAATGTTTGAATAAATTAAGCATTTTATATATTTGGTAAGCAGAACGTTTATATAAGTTGGATTTGCAATATGCTTCCGATGATATTGTGTACATTGCAAAAGCAATTTCCATTTTTGTAATATTCTTGTCTGAATTTATAATGTTATAAAAGTTTTTTAAAATAACATTCCTGCTATCTTCTTTAGATTCAGGCTCAACATAGTTAATATATTTTTCTAATATAACGCTTAATCTATTTGCTTCGAAAATATCTATTTCATAGATATAACAGGCGCAATTATGACATTCTTGCCGTGTATTATAATCTTTTCCATCGCAAATATAACATCCACATTCATCTTTTTTATTTTTAGTATCACATGAAAAGAACACATTACCCCAGTCAGAAAGTATCCTTGACAATATCGTACAATATTTCACATTGTAGTTCTTGCTATCGTTCTTTTCTATCTGTTCAACACTTGCATACAATAGTTCTATTACCGTATTTTTATTTTTCTTATCTGATTCATCAAAATATGGTTTACCTAACAAAATTGAAAGCGCCTTGTGATAATAATAGCAAGCTGTACAAGAATAATTTTCATATGAAATTTCTGTTAAAATATCGTCATTATCAATTTTTTCACACGGCTTGTCTTCATCATTATCTTCTCCCCTGTTTTTCTTCTTTTTGCATTTTAAATCCGAATTCTTATAATACAAAATATCCGCTACCCGCGAATAAAATTCGGCTTCAAGGAGTTTTGCCTCTTCGTGGTCTATATCATAAGTCAGGTAATTAAATTCTTTATCTAGTTGTTCCAAATGATTACGGGTAATACCGCCTATATGGCTTAATTCGAGTATTTGCAGTTTAGCGATAAAAGGCAAATAGAGTATTTTCAATCCCTCATATGTCATTTTCTTAAAAAACATATCGTTTTTGTCGGGTGAGATTTCTTTATAATATAGTGACCGTGGCGAACATATTCGAATATCTCGTCCGCGAATAATCCGGGTACAAAGATCGCCATAAGTCAGGTAGGCAAAGTCATATTGCTTTCGTTTTTCATAGATCATCCCCAGTCTCAGCATATTGCGTACATATATATAGAAATGTTCAAGAGTTATTTTTTGTTCTAATTTATTAAGCGCTTGTACTACGCTTTTATAGTATACTTCTGCTTCTTCGAGCTCATCATTGAAGTAACACAAATCGCCCAACACTATTTGTAATGAAGAAATGGCATCGATAAATTCAAATATAGAAGATTTCTTTCTATTTTGATATTCTTCCTGAGTCTTTTCCAACAAGTCCTGATAATGTTTTTTCAACGGCAGCATCTCGTCAAGTGAAAAGCTGAATAGAGCCGAGAAAACTTCATCCGTTTTTGCCATAGCAAAAAACTCATTGGCGATTAAACTGTCGAACTTGTACTCTGAGAGGCTGAAATTTGACTTATTGATATATACTTGTGCTAAATAATTGAGCAGATCTACAACAACCGATTTCAGTTCCGGTGCGCGGTTCACTTCCAGCATTTCAGGTGAAATATCCAGAATTTTCCACGAAAAAGAATGTTTGTGAAATTTGAACAGAAAATCGACAAATCGCAAAGACGACACCAGTAATTTGTCGCTATGCTCTTTAACATTGCTTTCAGCAAGACGATAAAATATCGGCGTTATCAGGTACGCAATAATACCCAGCGTATATTGCTTATAATAATTGAATGACAAAAAGTACCGTGAATTATGGTAGCGTTGTACAAACAGTGTGTTTTTTTTATCTTCCCTTTCACTATGAATTTCAATGAACGACTCAAAGAGTTGTATCATTTTCTTTGGTGCGCCCTTGCTTACGTGGGCAAGATATATAATAAATTGTTGTACTACGGCGATTATTTTTTGTATTTTTTCTTGTCCTATATTATTTATTTGCTGTTCTAGTTCATTGTTTTGTTTAATGATAATTTGTTCAATTTTTTCATTTTTTCCAGTGATTTCACGTATTTGCTTTATTTCTTCATTTTTCACATAGGCGATTATATCTTTTATTCTTTGCTCCGGATTTTTCTCTCCTACGGATGTAATTATCTTCTTTATTTTTTTCTTTATTTTTTTGTTTTGGTTAGTAACGATTTGTTCTATTTCTTCATTCTGTTCTTCAATTATTTTTTTTAATTGCTTTATCTCGTCATTTTTTACTCTGTTGATTATAAAATTTATTTGTTGCTCTATTTCTCTTTTTTCTTCTTTGTCTTGTACAACATCACATATCCTTTCTCTCCTTAGATAAGTCCGATAATTCTTCAAATTATAGGATTCTACCGGATAATCATGCGGAATAAGTTTCCGACAAACAAATTCTTCGGGCAATGACGCTATACTTGATTCCTGGGGTAATGATTTTTCGCCTGTATGGTGACCAGTGAGAAAACTTGGCACGAGGATAACAACATTAAAAATACTGCCGATATAATTGTTCCTTTCCGACACATCAGCCAAATGAATGTCGAACATTTCACGTCCGGCAATAAATATAAACTTTGCATGAGTGGAAGAAAGAAAATACTTCATATTGGACAATATTTTTAAAATCTCTGTTTGCCTATCCCGCGTAGCATCAATAGAAAACAACGATGCTTTTGTTTGTAGGTTCTCTTTTTCTGAACTGGTGTCACCCGGTTCTACTTTGTCCAACTCATCAAACACAATGACAATATTGGGACGGCACATAATAACCGGTATTCGCTGTATATCATAAAAAATATCCTGTAATTCTTTTTCTATCTCCCGCGCATCGGCAATATTTCGCGATTTTTTCGTTCTTGTTCCAATTCCGGCACCAGCGCTTCCGCTATTCAGGTTTATTGAATTTTCACGTTCGGTATTATGCGTTATGTCGATGTTCAGTTTTTTTAGTTTTTGCGTTATTATTTGATGTGTAACAAAAAAGTGTGTAATCCAAGTACAGCGGAATAGTAAATTATAGAACAGATACATTAAAAAAAATGATAACCAAAAGAGATAGTTTATTGGTGAAGTTTCTTCATCACTAGAATATTCTGTCCCTTCCCAAAAATATTGCGGTGATTTTTTAACTATTTTTTTTATTTCATAAAAAATTTGGTCAAGCGCAAGTAAAATATTACTGCAAACATTACCTGTTTTACTACATAATTCGGTTTTTTTTATTTCTTTTTTACTATATATTTCACTGGCACTATCCACTATAGTTTTTACATTAATAGTTACTAGTGTATTTCCTATAGAACTGGCACTATTAAATTCTTTTCCTTTTATTAATGATTTATAGAATTCTTTGTCTTTAATAATAGGGCTAAAAAGATAAGCAAAAAGAAAAAGAATCCCAAATGCCATAACCCGCCGAGGTAACATTCTTCTAAACGAATGATGATACTTATGATATTCGGTTCTTAAGGTACGCGCTATCAACCGTAAAATATCCCTTTCGTCTTTTAATTTATGCCCGAAATTTACGCGTAAATACAAGCGGTTGTGGTTTTTTATGTAGTTTTTTATTGGATTTAAGATTAGATCCTGGAATATTATTTGAATAATACATTTAAACCAAATGTCTTTTTTTAAATATATATAGCACCAAACCGAAGCAATAATAATTACTATAAATAAAAGAGGGATGAACATTATCAATAACTTGTCAACAAAATCAAAAGGCACTAATGGTAAAAACAACAACATCAATGTCGTATAGTATTTGTATATACAATGTATCCACCGTATGAGGCCATTATTTTCTATATCATAAATATTTTTATCCAATAATCTGTCTTTTTTATATTTTACATAATATTCACGCAACTTGCTTCTTATAAATCGATGAAACATAAAAGCAACAACAAAACACAAATAAAAAACGAATGCTTGCGTGGGAGTGATATTCTGAAGCATTGAGCATATTTGGGTATAACAAACGATTAAAATTATTTTCAACACATATTGTGTTTTTCCATTCGGATTATGCGGATTTATTAAATAACTCAATTCTTTAATGGCAGATGTAATGCCATTAATGACTGATTTTATTAAATTCCAAATTTTTCCAAAAAACCCACATACTTGTTTAAGATTTTTTCTTCTATAACAGTTAAAACAACCTAGCGTAATGAAAAAGAAAGACGAAATAACTCCAAATATAACAGATATAATAAGTGGAATTGCGAATTTCTGCTGTAAAAATTGAGTTCCGGCAACAGCCAGCAAAAGAAAAACCACATACATCAAGTTATCGGAAAATTTTGATTTAGGTGGTAAAGAAGTTTCATTGATTACCCAACTGACTAAACTCGTTTTTCCTACGCCCCTATTCCCCGCTATTAAATAAACACCTGGTTCGTCAGGAGAATCCTCTATTACTTTTTTTAATTTTTCCCGTATTCGTTCCCGCCCGATAAAAGCATGGGATGAGTCGCCGGATGATGAATGACTGAAGCTATAGTGCGGGAGCTCGATACGAATCTTTTTTATTTTTGAATTAAGAATATCCGGTGTGTTTTTCACAAGCACATCTCCATCTTGAAAGTATTTCAAATATTTCTTTTAACTATTTTACATTGTCTTATCATATTTCTTTTAATTATGTTTTTGGCTTTTAGTGCCATACGATATACATCAGTTAATGCATTTATATCATGTATATTAAGGAAAATACCTTCATTGTCTGAAGAATCAGAAATTCTTATATAATAAAATTTTAATAAACAAGAAAATCTAAAAAAGACAATTACAAAAACAACTATTGGGAGACCTACAAGGGAAAATATCAATATAAGAACATTGTCTTCAATATTTCTTCCAGTTACATTTTTCTTATCAATTATAACATTTTTAGTTATTTCGTTGTTTTTACCAAGTTCATTATTATCATTATATTTATCAATATTCTTACTGGTTTCGATATTTTTACTAATGTCAAAATTTTTATCAGGACGTAATAAAAGCGCAATAATGCCGCAATACAAAATAGCAAACAAGCCAATAAGTACTAACGAACCTTTTATAAATACTTTTAATGATTTCGAAATAAGAATATCCGACGTTTTCATAAGTTATCCTTCATTTTCCATTTATTTTCCGCAGAGCTTCACACTCCGCGCTCCCGCCCAACGGACGGGTATTCTGTACACTGAAAACTTCAGTGTACAGAATCAATTACCCAATTCACCATTTCCTATTGCTTATACTTTACCAGCAATACATTGGAGCTACCGGGGAGTCCTGTGGCTGCTCCTTTAATGGACTCTCCTGTGTCGCAAGTAAAAGTTTCATTAGCGGCCAGATATCCCGCTGCGTACACGTTGCCGGATGAATCTGCCGTTACCTCTCTGAAGGCTGAGTTGGTGGTTCCCCTTTTCCGCACCCACTGTTCCGTACCGCTTGAATTGTATTTAACTAGGCCATACCAGATATCGCTGTAGAGCCCCATATACATGTTGCCGGATGAATCTATTGCAATATTGGTGAACAAACCGTCTACCCGTATTTGTGCCCATAGCGCATTGCCGCTGGAGTCATATTTAACCAGCGTAGTGCCACCGCCAGCCGCTCCATTTAAGGAAACTCCTGTATCGTAGGTAAAAGTCCCGGTACCCCACTGGAATCCCGCCGCATACACGCCACCGGATGAATCTACCGCCACCGCAGAGAATATTGAGTCGTTTCCCCCTCTGATGACCGTCCGCGCCCACAGCGCCGTACCGCTCGAATTGTATTTAACCAGCACTACATTCCTATCACTGTAGGTTCCCTGAGCGGAAACCCCCGTACCGTAAGTATAAGTGCCGGCACCACGCTGGGATCCCGCCGCATACACATTGCCGGATGTATCTACCGCCACCGCAGAGAAGCCTGAGCCATTGTCTCCTGTACTAACCGTCCGCGCCCATAGCGCCGTACCGTTCGAATTGTATTTAACCAGCACTACATTGGAGCCACTGCAGGTTCCCTGAGCGGAAACTCCTGTACCGTAGGTATAAGTACCATTACCACTCTGGCTTCCCGCCGCGTACACGTTGCCGGATGAATCTACCGCCACCGTAGAGAAGCCTGAGTCATTGTCTCCTGTACTAACCGTCCGCGCCCACAGCGCCGTACCGCTCGAATTGTATTTCACCAGCACTGCATTGGAGCCTCTGCCGTAGATGGTGCTGTTGGCTCCCTGAGCGGAAACCCCCGTGCCGTAGGTATAAGTACCATTACCATTCTGGCTTCCCGCCGCGTACACGTTGCCGGATGAATCTACCGCCACCGCAGAGAAGCCTGAGTCGTTAACCCCCGTGCTGACCGTCCGCGCCCACAGTGCCGTACCGCTCGAATTGTATTTCACCAGCACTACATTGTTGCCCATGAAAGGTATGTTGTCATGGAAATTACTGTTGGTTCCCTGAGCGGAAACCCCCGTACCGTAGGTATAAGTACCTTTACCATTCTGGCCTCCCGCCGCGTACACGTTGCCGGATGAATCTACCGCCACCGCAGAGAACCATGATTCATCACTTCCTGCGCTGACCGTCCGCGCCCATTCGGTCAGTACCAGAACCGTTACCGCTTCCGCAACCCTGCTGGTTATTGTCGCCGTTTTAGTTCCACCGTCTCCGTTATTGGCAATGGTATTGGTAACAATGACATAATAGTAGTAGGTTCCAATATCGGATAGCGTATAACTAGAACCGGTTGCCCCGATGATTGCCGTTCCTCCGGATGTGTTGCCAGTGACGTTTCTGTACCATTGATACGACAGGGTTCCCCCGTCTGTTACGCTCGCCGTTACCGACAGCGTTCCGGTTTTTAAGAAAGCGCCGCCTTGCGGTTGGGTGCTGATAACCGGTTGGACCGCGTTGATCTGAACCGGTGTTCCCGTCCGTACTACAGAATCAATACTGTTATAACCCGCCTTGTTCGCTGTTACCACCATGCTGTATGCCGTATCGTTGGTCAGTCCGCTGATGTTTCCGCCACTGGAGGCGCCAGTAATCTTAGTACCGGTTTTGACATCAGCCGCGTTCAAGCTGTCTCCTGCTTTCCAATATACGTCGTAACTGTCCGCTACGGGGTTCGAGGCTGTCCATGTATAACGGAGGCTTCCGTTCCCTGCCGTCAGGGTCAATATTGGCGCAGTGATAAAGGTAGCAAGTGAGGGCGTTCCCGTCCGCACTGTGGAATCAACACTGTTACCCGCCTTGTTCGCCGTTACGATTACGCTGTATGCCGTGCCGTTGGTCAGTCCGGTAATTTCCCCACCGCTGGACGCACCGGTAATTTTGGTGCCGGTCTTAACACTAGCCGCAGTCAAGCCGCTTCCCACTTTCCAATATACGTCGTAACTGTCCGCTACGGGGTACGAGGCCGTCCAGGTGTAGGTGATTTTCGTGTTGCCCTCTGTAAGTGTAAGTATTGGAGCGACGATCTGGAGCAGATCATCATCAACAAAATCTTTTGTATAAACGGTAGAAAGCGACGGGTAAATACGTACCGCCTCACTTATTCCCGCATAAAGCCCGCTTTTACTAACAAGGACTGTCAACAAATAAGAACCGGCGCCCAATTCCAGCGTCTGCGTTTTTCCATTCCCTTGGGTTACATTAACAGGATTTAATGCAATAGTATTCAATTCCGGCCATTTTTGCAGGGTAATTTCCGCCGTACTGCCCGCCGGCCAGGTAATGGTGTAGCTGAATTTTCCTACCGTTGCGGCAGCTACTTCGGAAAGAGGCACTCTTACCGGAGCATTGCTGCCGGGACCGACGCTAAACTGCGGAGACACACCGCTTGCCGCCAGGGTATAAGGTTCCTTAGTACCGATATAGGCTTGTACCGCCACTGTATAACTGCCAACTTCCAGAGTAAAAAAACCATCGTCGTCGGGAGCCTTAACTATACCGGTTGTTCCGCCTGCTTTGGTAAAGGTATATACATATTTATCAAAAACAGTTGATGGTAACACTGTCCGCGCAGATTGCGGCGGCGCATCCTGATGTGCCATTTCTCCGGTAAAACCGATACTTATTTTTCCATAGCCGTTTTCAACCGGCTTTTGGGTTTTCGGCGTATCAATGGAATTATCGCAAGCGGTAAAAACAACTAATAAATAACAAGTAACAAATAACAAAGTTAAAAACCTCTTCCCTTTGTTATTTGTTCCCTGTTCCCTGTTACCTGTTATTTGCTTTTCGCTCTTTATTATTTGTTCCTTGTTCATTTTTCATTCCTCCTTATGGTCTGGTACTACTGGTACTGTATACTACAGCGAAAGTTCCGGTATTTCCGCTGCTATACGGATATACTTTTAACTTCACCGTGCCGGTTTGGTTTGCGGTAAATGATTGCGCGCTTGTGTAGGCTGAATCTACTCCGGTAAAAATTGCTGTACCGTTTGAATATTTGGCATCAACCTTTACATCCAGAGTTTTTGTTGAATTGCCTTCATAACTATCATTCCACCAGACACGGTAGGTAGTTCCGCTTGTTACGTTGAATGAGTACCATACGGCACTGCCACTGGCGCTGGAAGTAATACTGCCATTTTCCCAAGTACCGGCAGTCAATGGAAACGGATTTGTCTCACTGCCATTTGCTGCTAGTACTGTTATACTGATATTGGTGTTATACAGATTGCCGCCCTTCTCAACAAACAAGCCTACGGTATGTTTTCCTGTTGCCGCACTTGAGAAATTATACGTATTCCCGCTCTGACCGGTATTAACACCATCCAAATGCCACTGTTTGACCGTATAACCGGTACTCTGCGCGGTAATGGTCAGTGTCGCGCCGGAAGCCACGGTGACTGCGCCGCCACTGGTGGTAACAAGGCTGTCGTTCTGGTCTACCCAGTAGTATTCAATTCTGTCCGGTGAAACGGTTTGCAGTATGGTGAAGGTTGCGCTGCCGGAGCTGCCCGCGTAATTGCCCGCACCGCTTATGGTGACAGTTGCGGTTCCCGCATTGGTGTTATTGCTGTACGACACGGTGTAATGGGTGGTGGGGGTTAGTATCGTTGAACCGTCCTTTACCGTAACTACCGGAGTAATGGCACTGCCGGTATAGGTTTGCGCCGCGATTGCATCAACCGTAAAGGTAATGACTTTGGGATTGATGGTGAATGTTCTGCTGCCGGAACTGCCCGCATAGTTGCCCACGCCGCTGATAGTGACAGTTGCTGTTCCTACATTGGTATTGTTAGTGTATGTCGCCGTGTAATCGGTGGTGAGCGTGAGTGTCGTTGAACCGTCCCTTACGGTAACAACAGGTTGAATAGGGCTTCCGGTATACGTTTGCGCCGTAATTGGATCAACGGTAAAAGTAATGACTTTGGGATTAACTGTAACGGTACAAGAGGCTGTTTTGCTGCCGTCATCAGTGGTAACGGTAATAGCCGCGGTTCCGACATTTTTGGCGGTAACTGCGCCGCCTGCTGATACTGTGGCTACAGCGGTATTGTTACTGCTCCATGTTACGATCTGATTTGTCGCGTTGGCGGGCGATATTATTGCGGTAAGCTCTTCAATGGTACCCACAACAAGACTGGCGGATGATTTATTCACCGATACGTCGGTTACCGCAACGGCGACATTACTGACCGTAACGGTACATGAGGCAGTTTTGCCGCCGTCAGCAGTGGTAACGGTTACCGTTGCGGTTCCGATGGCAACAGCGGTAACTACGCCGCCTGCTGATACCGTAGCCACAGAAGTATTGCTGCTACTCCATGTTACGTTCTGGTTTGTCGCGTTATCTGGTTCAATAAAGGCAAAAAGGGTTTCGGTATGACTCACCAAAAGGCTGGTTGATGGTTTGTTCAAAGATACTCCTGTTACCGCAATGGGGCTGACGGTAACAGTACAAGAGGCAGTTTTGCCGCCGTCAGCGGTGGTAACGATAATAGTCGCGGTTCCAACGGTGACAGCGGTAACTACGCCGCCTGCTGATACCGTGGCTACAGAAGTATTGCTGCTGCTCCATGTTATGTTCTGGTTTGTCGCATTGGTGGGTGTTATTGCTGCGGTAAGCGTTTCTATCGCGCCCACTGGAAGGTTGGCGGATGATTTATTTAGTGAAACGCCGCTTACGGCTACGATTACGCCCGTTTGCAAAAACACGGCGGTAATAACGCCGGAATTGGCGGCATTACTAACCGATGCCCCTTCGACGGTGAAAAAGTTAGCCTCCACTCCTTTCAGGGTATAACCTGTTTTTGCTGTCAGGGTAATGGTGGCGGTGTATTGTGTATTGACGGCAAAGGTGGGGTGATTGGGCGACCACGTTACCGTCCCGGTATACTGATCCGTTGGGGTAATCG
>Ga0268262_10006141_pt1 | contig 11633 bp, 11 predicted proteins | sample TergutNc150P3_FD_190354 | JGI IMG/M metagenome (GOLD analysis project Ga0268262, IMG submission 190354) | Nasutitermes corniger P3 segment gut microbial community from laboratory colony in Florida, USA - Nc150 P3 (SPAdes) (version 2) | ecosystem: Host-associated > Arthropoda: Insects >... | reverse complement strand
GCGCTTTCGCTATACGCACCATGCCTGCCTTGGAATGCTATTTTCATTGCGGTAAGAATATATAAAATCTTTCGTGCGAAATTCGGCTGTTGAAAGTTACGGAATCTCCGGTTTCTGGATTTTGCATACCGTGAACGCCGAATTTCATCTCGTGTTCATGGCATGGAATGCCGTTTTCCAAATTCAAAGCAACATCATAGCGATTTTCGTATTGCACATTTTTTGGTCTGTAGCCTTTAAAAGGCATACCACTCTTGACGCTTGACACGTGCTGTTCCCATATAAAATACGGAAATGGTTCCTCTTCTTTCAGATACACCGCATATTCAAAACATTTTTTGCCGTTTATCTCTCTAATGCCTTTTGTGAGCACGGAATCTATTTTAACGACAAAAGGTATTTCTAGCAAGCGACCCTGAGAAACGAGCAATTCAGTTATATTCGCTTTCAATGGGATATTGCCGAGCAGCAGATGAGTTATTTTCCAACGCCGCGCTTCTATGCGTTCAAGGTCTATTGGGTTTGTCATTGTGTTTATCTGTTTTTTCCATCTGTCGGGAATTTGGATTTTTGCCACCACTGCGGAATCGAAATTTTCATAACCTTTTATGCTTGCAATTTCCAAGCCTTTGGCGGAGAGTTCCAGTTTTGGGGTTCTCAAGGCGAGTTCAGGCGGGTAGGATTTTTTGAGGTAACCTTTTGAAGCATCGGAGACAAAGGTTCTGTTTAAATGCAGTGTGTCTCCGTTTTGGCTGTATTCGTTTATAAAAGTTATCGCGGTTGCGGTGCCTACCTGCTCATATTCGCCGTCCATTGTGGAATAAAAACTCTGAGAAAAACCCTCGGCTTTAACTGGCGCGGAGAGATTGTAACTCACATCAACGCCTCTTTCCCCGCAAGAGGCTAAAAATAAAACAAGTGCAAGCAACGGATAATTTTTTACCACTACTTAACCAACTCCAACTTTTTTTCCAACAAAAGAGAATCGCCATCAAAAAAAGCTACGCGGTAAATGCCGGGGGTGGAGGAATGTAAAATTTCTTTTACTTTTAATGGCTTGGATTCCGGTCCCTTCAATGTAGCTTTGGAATCGTTGTTTTTAACCTGCACGGCGTGTTTGAATAAAACACGGTCGCTTTCACCCTGAAAAATCCTCATCTCAACTGTCAGGGTTTTGAAAGGCTTTCCGTTGTCCATTTGAAGAACTATCACATCATTTGGCTTGAACTGCGAAGTGGTATCTGCCACGGTTTTGGCAGTGTTGTTCCATTCGTGTCCCAAAAGGATTTTCGGTTCGGTTTCAGTCGCTTCGCAAGCGAAAATAGCAAAAATAGGGAGAAAAAGGAGATAACGCATGGGGATAATATAGTAAATGCCAAAAAACGTGCTAAAATCACATAAAATTGACAATAATATGCTCTTTTTTGCCATTTTCAGTTTTTTTGGTAAAATATTATATATATTATATTATAATAAACAGAAGGGAGGCATGCATGAGCCAGAGAAGTAAAAATAGCGTTTACAATGCTCAGAGGGCTTTGTTTACGTTTTTAGCGTTGTTAGCCTTTGTAGGCATGGTTCTTTTTGGATGCTCCACAAAAGATTCGGACACTCTAGACACCAAAGATAGCTCTAGCAGCAAAGGGCAAGGAGTAGGAAACCCAAGCAGCTCCAGTGGTACCGGTTCCGGTAACTCTAGCAGCTCAGATGGCTCCAATAGCTCCAACAGCTCCAGTAATTCCAGTAGCTCCGGTGATTCCAGTAACTCAAATACTTCTATTTCCAGCAGTTCCCATATTCCTACGGTAGATGACCCAGGCGCCAATTGCGCTTACCAGACTACCTGGTGCGGCGGAATAACTTTTGATAAAGTGAAAAAAACAAATATGAATGAGGAAAACATAGGTGCTCAAGATAAAGGGCAAGAGCGTCCTAACTGCATATATGCAACAGTAATTACACAAATCGGAAACGAAAGCGGTGGAATTTCCATAAATGGCACCACGTTTGCAACAGGTTCCGCTTCAAGATGCGGCGGTGATAGCGGTCATGGATATGGCAGTACCACTGCATGTGCCACAAAATTTAACAGCGTAGCAAAAGTAGATGGCGGTTATTACATCTATGTTCCAGCTTGGGCGGGGCAAAATTTCAAAACAACTGGCGGCGAACCCGTTTGCACTGGTACTCCTAATCCAGGCAGCAGTCCTTCGCAGTCATTATCTTCTTCTTCCGGTGAAAGCACAAGTGGTTGCGTTGACCCAATGTATGGCGTTCCTCCAAACGGCGTAAAATCTTGCATTAAAAAAGACGGCAAATGCTACACTTGCAATCCTGACCGCGGCGATTTATGTAAAGAGCCTTGGATTTGGCAGGCAAACAACATAGATGCTTATTGGTATAACGAAGTCTCTTGCACAGGTGGCGGAGGTGGTACCACTTATAATTTAACTTGCACCGGCTTGGCTCAAACAGGAGTTGTAGGCACGGCAGTTATCAAGCCAGTCGTAAAATGCAATGCTGATGATGCCACTGCCGCTGCTACCTTTACGAACCCGCCTATTTGGAATAGTCCAGCAGCAGGTACTTACATTGTGAGCGCAACGGCAAATTGCGGCGGAAACAAAACAGTTGGCTGCGGTACGCTGACAGTTAGCGCAGCACCAACTGCTTCTACCCTAAGTTGCACCGGTTTGGCTGCAACGGGAATTGCTGGCACGGCAATTAACAAGCCAACCGTGAAATGCGGAACCGCCACTGTTTCCAATCCAATCTTTACTGGAGCACCTGACTGGAGCAATCCTTCCGCAAGTTCAACCGCTTATACCGTATCTGCAAACCCAACAACAGATTGCCCGCTATCCGCATCTTGCGGCTCTATAAAAGTTAACCCCAAATTAACTTGCGGCAATCCCTCACCGACTTCGGTAATCGCTGGCACCGTAGTAACCCCGCCGACTGTGACTTGCGGCAACACCACTGTTGCAAATACAGGCACAAATATCGCTTGGAGCGGAATTCCTGATAATTGGAGCGGTCCAGCAGGTACCTATAACAGCATTAAAGCAACGGCAAATACCGGGGATTGCAGTGGGCAGACAGCAACTTGCGGAACATTGACAATTAATAGCAAACTCGCTTGCAATTCCGTCACGCAAGCGATAACAACTGGGCAAACTCCAACCAAGCCCACAGTTACCTGTGGTTCTGCTGCACCCACTGGCACCATCGTTTGGAGCCCAACTTCCATAAACAGTGCTATAAATTCAGCACAGACAATCAGTAATGTAACTGCAACAGCTACTTGCGGTGGTACCTCTCAAACTGCTACTTGTTCAGGCACAATAACAGTTACCGCTCCGCAAGCCACTCCGAGTTCTTCAAGCGGCGGTGGTGGCGGCGGCAGCCCAAGTTACTCGGCATCTTCACCAGGAAACGAAACTTCAAAAGTGACTCAATATTGGGATGCTTGCAAACCGAGTTGCTCATGGAGCGGCAAAGGTGGCATACAAGCCAATAGTTGCAATATAACAGGCACCAACATAGGACATAACGATGGCGATAGAAGCGCATGTGATGGCGGAAGCGCATTTACATGTATGAAACAAGCTCCGTGGAAAGTGGGCAACATCAGCTTTGGTTATGTTGCGGCTGGTATTGGTCAGTGTGGTGACTGCTGGCAATTCGATTTCCCCAATGGGCATGTTATGGTTGTTATGAAAACCAATATCGGGGACATAAAGGAAGGAGCCAAATTCGACCTTATGATTCCGGGTGGTGGCGTTGGCGACTTTGATGCTTTAACAAGGCAAGTCACAAATAGCGGCGTGAACAACCCGGATATGGGTGTGCGTTATGGCGGATTTAGAGGCGCATGTGGCTGGGACTACAGCACAACAAGCGTCAATTGCGTAAAGCAGAAGTGCGAATCGGTTTTCGCAAATCTCCCGGACTTGAAAGCTGGTTGCCTTTGGTGGACAGAAAATTTGGGAAATTCAGGCAACTGGAACAACCCAACTGTTAAATATAAGTCTGTCACTTGTCCAACAGAATTGACAAGTAAATACTAATAACTGGCATTTAACAGGGGGCTTTAAGCCCCCTTTTTCTTTTCTAAATTAAGTCCTTAATGCGGCGTGTTGAAAATGTTGATATTTGGACTAAGCTCGACCTTTGGATGAGCAAACGTCCACGGCTAGTTTGCATAGCCTACGACAGCCTTCGTATATTTTTGCTAGAGCATTGCACAATAAGAGCCACGGCTCTTGTTTACACATCGCTCTTGGCTGCCGTTCCGCTGATAATTTTACTCACCTCAATAAGTTTGTACCTCGGCGTTGGGGATTTATTCATAACCCACCTGCCAGAATTACTGCCAGACGTCTTAGCGAAAATAATGCCACACATAAATGGAGCTATACATCTGTTCTTACCCGGAAACTTCATAGAACTAGACGCTATGGTAACCGTGATTTTAGAAAATATCATGCCGTTCTTGACTATGGCACAAGGAATAAGGCTCGGCTCTTTAGGCATTGTAGGCGGCTTAGGGCTGCTCGCAACATTCATACTCGCCATAGATACCATAGAAACTAATATGAACATAGTCTGGGGAGTTAACGAAAGCCGAGGCTATGGGCAAAAAGCCGCCATATTCATTCCATTCCTGCTCCTGTTCGCCGGCGGCATAGCAATACTCAGTTTGTTTTTGCACTACATGCAAAAAGTCCTGGAAAGCATTCTGCTGGATAAATCACCCTTTGGAGAAGTCAGTCAGTTACTAGTGGACTTGAGCATCCCAGCCGTCCTTCTCATCCTATCTTTATTCGCTCTGTGGCTTTTGTATTGCTATATGCCTTATGTTCCGGGGAAAAAGAATTTTTTCAAAACCATCGTAGAAAAAACAAAAAAGAGGTGGCTCGCCGCTCTTATATCTGCCGCGTTTACATTTGTGGCAATATCTGTTTTTGTTTTGACTATGGCAATCCTGCAAGCCGGAATGTTCACAAAATGGTCGCTTTTTTACGGCTCGCTTGCTGTTTTTCCAATGATAATGTTCATGCTATTCGGCTTTTGGAGCATTGTGCTTTTTGGTAACACCCTTTGCTGGAGAATAACGGATAGAAAGGATAGCGATGGCAAATACAGGCCTCAAAGATATTTTCTGCGTAAAATTTGGAAAACGAGCAAACGGCAATGAATAACTTAGTGAAAATTATAGCTTTTGATTTGGAAACCACGGGACTCGATGCAAGCAAAGAGGAAATAATAGAATTAGGCGCGATAATGTTTTCCGTAAAAGAAAGCAGAGGGCACTTAGTTCCAGATGAATTGGAAGAATTTCAATACCTCCTAAAAACATCAAAACGAATATCCAACGAAGCTACAAAAATAAACAACATAACAAACGAAATGCTTGCAGTAGCATCCTCGCCAGTGGAAGTTTTGCAAAAATTCAAACTCTTTTGCGATAAAGCAAATTGCCTCATTGCGCACAACGCCGCTTTTGACACCAGTTTTTTAAATGCCGCCTACGGAAAGCATCTGGTAACCGCACCCACATTGCCAATCTTGGACAGCATGAAGATAGCCCGCAACATAATACAACTCCCCACTTACAAACTTGGCAACATAGCTAAAGCTCTTGAAAGCAGAAGCGAAATTTCTTTAAAAGTTAAAGACGGCTCAATGCACCGCGCTGTTTATGATTGCGAAATGCTCATGCACATTTTGGTTGCGCTCCTGCGAGACAGATTTTCACCTGAAGAATGGGCTGAACATGAATTTTTGCGCGCACTCAAAAAGAAAGGCATCCATCAAGATTCCATGCAGATAAAGCCCATAAAACCAAAGGTCTCCGGGTTATTTTAGCATTGATATTATTTACGCCTCAAAGTTCAGCCACTGGAACATAGGCTTTAGCGTCTCATATTTCACAGGATTTTCCTTGTATAGGAGATAAGCATCATAACTTTGATTTTCCAGATAATTTTTATTTATGTCAATATTGAGCCAATCCGCTATGGTTATCAATTCCGTCACCCAATCCACCAATTTTTGCAGTTTGTTGCCGCTGTCAAGAGCCTGATTTTGTACTCCCTGTATTCTTGAAATCAACTTGATTATGCGCTCCGTAAACAACTTGTCCAAACCCATGGACTTCAATGGAACTCGCAGCACTTCAAATTCTTCCTTCATCTCTTTTATCCTTTTAAAAAAGGAAAATGATTCATTGTATAGAACTTCTGTCGCTAACTGCTTTACTTTCATAATCAGGTTAAGTTCAATTATTTGCTTAAGCGGACCAGCGAGCGAATTTGAATGGTCTGCAAGGCAGTCCATGCTCATACTGTGTTTATCCGAGAAATCCAACAAATCTTTGCTCACCGAAGAAAACTTTGCACTTGAATATATTTCGTTAATTTCCGCTAAATTATCTGGAGGAAGCTCATACAATCTCAGCACATAAGCACTTGGGTAAAGTTTTCTGAAATCCGTATGGTCTATGGCTTCTTTCTCCACAAAGTCAATCGCAGGTTTTTGATTTGCCGCCGCTTGCAAAACAATTTTAATCCTGCCTATGGAATCGCTTGCCACAAAAACAACTGCATTTGTACTTTCATAAGTATCTGGATTTATGTAATTAGCGTGCAAAATTAACTGATTGTCTTTGCTTTTTACGGAACTTGTTTTTATGTGCGAAGAAGGCGTGTGAGGCAAATTCAAATACAGTTTCACCGCCTCTGTTGCTATTAGAATATATGGGACTGGTATTTTTGGGCGTACACATTCCATCCATATTTCCGTGCCCGTTTTGCCATGCTCATTGGATTTAACAGTGCTCAATATGGTTAAAACCTCGCTCTCCAAAGTGTTTCTGTTTGGCAAAAACTTATTCATAAGTTCTATTGCCCGCAAACAGTAACGCATATTTTGCACCGGCTCCAAGCCTTCAATATCGTTGAAAAACCAACCGCAACTCGTATAAGAATAAAGACAGAATTTTTGCATTTCCAAAAGCGAGAATAAATTTACTTTGTCTTCGTGGGTTGCATTATGGCGAAGAACCGCCTCCGCAAACTCCTCTTTACGCTCATGATTTTCTGCCTCAAGCATAACATCTATATAATTATCGCGAATATCCCAGCACTTCATATCGCTTAAATTGGCAATTTCTCTTTCATAAATTTCGTCTGCGGTTTTCTTAACCCTGTCAAAGACATGCCTAAGCGGTGTGCGCCATTTTTGATTCCAATTTTCTCCGCCGCCAGTTGAACAGCCGCAATCCCTGCACCACCTTCCAACACCGTGCTCGCAGCTCCAAGACGAGCCTTCACCATAAGCTCCTTTAATTTGAACTTCAAATTCAGGCGAGTTTTTTTCAAGATACCAGCCGTAATTCACAGGGATAATATTATTTTGCGGGCAGAATTTTTCGAAGAACCACGAAGCGCACATATCGCCAAACGGCTCGTGATGTCCGTAAGATTCGCCATCCGTCCCTACGGAAACCAACTGATGCCCTGTTTTCTTTGGGTCTTTTGCTTCCAAAATTTTTTTCCCAAATAGGCTACCGCTTTTCAGCAAATGTTCAAAACTAATCGCGGTGGACAAACTTGCATTATAAAAAAACACATCCAAGTGCCCATTGCAAATTCTCTTCCCGTTTATATCCCTTGGGATTATTCTATACGGTCTTGTTGTGTCTATGTTTCCGCTTGAGCAGTTTATCCAGTCCTCATTTTCTCTTGCGCTTAAAATTCTAAACGAATCGGCTTGCTTTGGCGAAAGAACCGTGAATTTTATCCCTTCTTTTATAAGGGCAACAACCGTGTCCATATTTATCGCCGTCTCAGCGAGCCACATCCCTTCCGGCTTTCTGTTGAAATGGAATTCAAAATCACGAATGCCCCAGCGGATTTGCGTAAGTTTGTCTTTCTCCGATGCCAAAGGCATAATTATGTGGTTGTACACTTGCGCCATAGCGTTTCCATGCCCATCAAACCGCTCGGCAGATAGGACATCGCCCTTTCTCACGAGGTTGTAAATATCGGGTCTTTTAATTCTAATCCAGTTCATCAGAGTTGGACCAAAATTAAAGCTCATATAGCTGTAATTATTGACTATTGTTTCTATGTGCCCATTCGGAGAGAGAATGCGGGAAACTCCGTTTGGGGAGTAGCATTGCTCTGCTATTCGCTCATTCCAGTCGTGGTTTGGCATAGCGCTCTCTTGAGATTCAACCACTCCTGTCCAAGGGTTTTCCCTAGGCGGCTGGTAAAAGTGGCCGTGTACGGTAACGTAAAGTGGATTTATTCCCATTGGAAAGGTGTCCCATCTGAATTTAAAACTTCTGAGCCTTGCAGGCGTTGATATAAAATTTGCATCGCTTCTTTAACAATTTCATCTCTAGAATCCGATATTGGCGTGAACCACAATTCAGGTTCTTGATTTATGCGCACGTAGCAACGGTCAGCTATATGCTGCACACCAACCATTATCTCCAACGTGCATTTAGAGCCATTCACGGTTACATTTCTTATCCAACGAATACTTGGCATATTTTTGTTAAAAATAGTAAATTATTCCCTCCACATTCCTACCTTATACACCCATTCTATGCCGATGCTCCCCTCCCTGTCCGTTCTGAAGAGTTGCGTTGAGTCCTGCAAAATAAGGCGGAGTTTAGCTAGGGTCTCCGGGTGAGGATGCCCGTAGGAATTGTTTTTGCCCGTGCTTATAAACGCCATTTTTGGCTGAATTTGAGCCAAAAAGCCCCAAGAAGACGAGGTCGCGGAGCCGTGATGCCCAACTTGCAAGCCCGTGGCGGTGAGCAGGGGTTCCAGTTGCAAAATGCTCTTTTCCTGTTCTTCTTCCAAATCCCCCATAAATAAAAAACTGTTTTGCGAGTCGCTTATGCGAATAGCTACGCTGGAAGAATTTTCCGTCAAGGAATTATTGCCTACAGGGAATAGAACTCTGGCTGTCCACGGCAAAAAATCCGCTAAGGTATCCCCTCTTGATATTTCGCTTGAGGCAATGCCAACATCCTTTAAAAGCATGAGGCAAGAATCCCTGAACCGCGCAGCCGAGCCGCTGAGAAGGCTGTCCTTTGTGAAGAACACCCTGTTTATGCGTAGTTTTCCGTTTTTTGCCATTTCAACGAGTATGGGGATTCCGCCTACGTGGTCATTGTGCCAATGGCTCAACACCACGGAACACAGGGTTTTAACTCCCCTGTTCTGTAGCATAGTGTCTATGCCAGACTTTGGGGTGCCGGTGTCGTAAAGCGAGTTGCAATTTCCGCCGCTGAGCAAAAAAGATAGCCCCTGCCCCACGTCTAGCATCTCTATATGAAGCCTATCCGCTTGTTCAAACGAGCTTGGGGAACAGGCTACCACTAAGAGCATCAAGATTTTTTTCATTTTTTTCCTCCTCCTATTAGACGGAGGTGGAGCGAAAAAAAATTCAAAAATTTTATTTTATGAACAATTTTTGCAAACGCCGGAAATTCTTATGGTGTATTCTATGTTTTTGAACTTAGCTTTTGCAGCGGCAGCGTTTATGACTTTTGCCAAATTCCCAATCTGTATTTCGCAAATCGTGCCGCATTTCTCGCAGGTTATATGCTCATGGTCTTTTTTTGTTTTTTTAACTTCGTAGTGTATATGTCCATGCCCAAAATCAACGGAGTTTAGAATACCGGCTTCTTTCATGGAAGCAAGCGTTCTATAAATTGTGGCGCGGCTTATGTTTAAGCCGTTTTTGTGCATCTGCGAGGTGAGTTCATCCGCAGAAAAATGCCCAACAGCGGAGATTGCCTCTTTTAAAATAAGTTCACGCGGCTGCGTATATAGCAAGCCCTTAGATTTCAAAAAATCTCTATAGACTTTAATGGTTTCTTCTAAGTTCATCGCAAAAATACAAATTCAGAAACCAGCATTAATCTCTGTCACATTGCCACCAGTTTTTTCATAAGGCGTAGCTTCTATGGCTTTCTTTTTTTTTGATTTTACATAAACAGTACCGCCTTGAATTTTCAATTTTGCTTTGACTTTTATGCCGATATCGTCCGCGTCAATATTGGTATTGCCATTTTTTATAGTACCGCTTCCATCTACGCTTATTCCTTTAGCTTCGCTGCCGGGGCTTTTTATGGTCAATTCTCCGCCTTCTATAAATAAATCTGTGTTTGCTTTTATTCCTGCGGGAAAGCTTTCATCGTCGCTGTCTGTGTGCTTGGTTCCGTTTGCTTTTATGGATGTTTTTCCGCCTTCGAACAACACATGCTTACTCGACTTTATTCCTTTTGAGCCATTGCCCAAAACGCTTATTTGAATTACTGTGGAATCGCCTTTTATTTCGATTGGTTCTTCGCTTGTTATTCCGTGGGATTTTATGCCTTTGGTTGTGACTGCAATTTTGCCGCCGGTAATTTTCACTGCGCCGCCCGCCATTTCGCTTTGAATGGCATCGCCTGAACTCGTGATTTTCAAAATCCCGCCTTTTATTTCAATTATGTCGTTTGCGTGGATGCCATCGCCAGCGGCTTCGCTGATAATTATTTTTCCGTTGGTTATCTCAATATCGTTGTCAACTACTATAGCGTGTTTATATTTTGCCTTTACTTCCAAAGAGCCACTGCCTTCAAATGAAAGTTTGTTTTCGCTAAATAAAGTACCTTTTGCATCTTCTCCGTTTGGAGGAGTATTATAACTTGAACCATCTGCCAAAATGTTCTGCGTATCTTTGAGCAAATGGACAACTGCCCGTTTGCTTCCTTGAATGTTTATAGCAGGGCCTGTGCTGTTTGTGATGTTGACATTGTTTAAATAAAGCCCTTTTCTAGCAGAGCCGTAAATTTTAAGCGAGCCGTTTTTGGCAATTCCGCTCAAAACAAAATTGTATTGTGTTTCATTTGGTGCATCGGGAAGCGTAACGACTACATTTTCGCCATTTTTTTCTATAGTAACTTCGCCGGGAGAGTTTGTCACAGGAGCACTTCCGTTTTGATATTCAATTTTAATGATATTTGCAAGACCTAGACCCTCTAGCCCTAGGCTTGGCTGCAAATTTGTATTATTTTCGCCCTCTGAGTTAAATGGCCATTCACCGACACTGCTACTAAAGCCGCCACCACCGCTACTGCTGCTGTCATCGTTGCCACCGCCTTGACTTATTCTATCTCCGCTGCTGCTGCTTTTTCCATCATCGCTAGAACCGGAATCAGATGAGCAAGACAAAAACACCGCCAAAACCAAGGTTATGGCAAAGGGAAAAAGCATAGCGCAACGGGTTCGTAACATTATTGTAATATACTAAATTTTACTATATTGACTAATGTGAAGCAGTTATTTCACATTCTGCCAGCGTTGTTAAGCCTGTTAATCGGGATTGAGGTGCTTATTTCCTGTTCCGAAGATATTGACACAGTTAACATAAACGGCATTAGCAGCTCTGTTTTGCCATCAAGTTCAAGCATTGTACAAAATAGCAGCAGCGATGGTAACAATAGCAGTAGTAGTAATAATAGCAACAGTAGTAGCAGTAGTGATGGCAGTAGCAACTATAGCAGCAGTGACGGCAGCAGTAGTAGCAAAGAAACGCCGCTGCCAGTTCCAACAATAAATCTC
>Ga0268262_10006140_pt1 | contig 11635 bp, 7 predicted proteins | sample TergutNc150P3_FD_190354 | JGI IMG/M metagenome (GOLD analysis project Ga0268262, IMG submission 190354) | Nasutitermes corniger P3 segment gut microbial community from laboratory colony in Florida, USA - Nc150 P3 (SPAdes) (version 2) | ecosystem: Host-associated > Arthropoda: Insects > Digestive... | reverse complement strand
CTGTTACAGTTACAGCCACCATTGCCAACGGTAAGGCCGCAGGAACGCCTTATACCCAGGACTTTGCTATCACCGTCACCACGTCTACCAGCGGCCGGACAGATGATGGTTTTTATTGGAAGGACAATGATAATGGAGTAACCATTACCAAATACGATGGACCTGGCGGGGCGGTTATAATACCGTCGGAAATATACGGTAAACAAGTAACCATCATTGGTGATAGTGCTTTTGAATCCTGCACCAGGCTTACCAGCGTAACCATACCGGACAGTGTTACTTCGATATGGAGATGTGCTTTTGAATCCTGCACCAGGCTTACCAGCGTAACCATACCTAACAGTGTTACTCTTATAATGGATTGGGCTTTTGGATGTTGCAGCAGTCTTACAAGCGTAACCATACCTAACAGTGTTACTTCGATAGGGGGTTGGGTTTTTGCATTGTGCAGCAGTCTTACTGCAATAAACGTTGACACCGATAATAACAAGTTTACCTCTGAAAACGGCATAGTATTTAGTAAGGACAAAACTACTTTATTTCTGTATCCAGCAGGAAAAATAGGCTCTTTTGATATACCAAACAGTGTTAAATACATTTATGCTTCCGCCTTTTGTACCTGCGCCGGTCTTACTAGCGTAACCATACCCAATAGCGTTATTAGCATATTAAACAATGCTTTTAGGCATTGTACCGGCCTTACAAGCGTTACAATACCGGACAGCGTTACTTGGTTTGGAGATCTGGCTTTTGATGATTGCAGTAGCCTTACCAGTATAACTTTCAAAGGTACGATTGCTAGGGATAGGTTTTATGGTGGGGATAATTTAGCATCCGATCTCGGCGACTTACGCGAAAAGTACCTTGCCGGAGGTATAGGAACTTATACAAGGCCAGACGGCTATAGCAGGACATGGACGAAGAAGTAGAAAAAAGAGAGCGAAGAGCCGCCTATGAGCGGCTTTGAGATATTGCGCCAATGGCGGCGCGAACCCGCCAAACCCTGCGTTCAGGAGTTTGGCGGGTAAGAAAGAAAAGGAAGGGATTGTTTATGGAAACGCCGGATATTCTTAATTCGAAAGTAAAGAAACTTCGAATTGAGCTTCCGCATTACAGCTTCAGCCATTCCTCATCCGGCGACTCGCCTCATGCTTTTATTGGGAGAGAACGAATACGGGAGAAATTAAAAAAAGTAGTAGAGGATTCCCCCGACGAACCAGGTGTTTACTTGGTCGCGGGAAACAGGGGCGTAGGAAAACAAGTTTAGTTAATGAGGTAGTCAAAGAAACATCTTTAGAAACCAAGTCTGTTTTTTTCGAGAACTTAAGGTATTTGGGTCTTCTCTTTTTGGCAATTGTTGGAATTCAATTTTGTTTACAAGAATTTCAACAATTCGCGAACAAAATCCGGGTTGTTTGGCCTATTCTTATTGGCCTGTCTTTCATTTCATTGTGTTTTTTCAATAATTATAGACGTAAATTTCCTAAACAAACACATGGAATTTTGGGAAAAATTTGGAATGGCATTAAATCAGTCGTTAATGGCATTACATCTGCCTTTGAAGAATTAAGCCATTTAATCGATCCGTTTATTTCTATCGAGAAATCACAATACTTGTTAAAAACAATTTGTATCGTTTGCTATACGCAAATTATCCCAAAGATACAATTAGGTAGTCCTTTTTCGGTTGTTAAAACAGTTGAAGAAACTCAAATTACTCCATTAAAAGCATTTGTTTTTTATCTGTGTTTTGTTTTTGCCTCTATGTTTCGGCGATTTGTAAGAGATAAGTTGCATGAGTACAATCGAAAATATAAAAAAGACAAGTTATCGGGAAAAAGCATTTTTTATATTGAAAACAAAGGTCTTATACAGTGGATAAATGTACCATTAAAATTATCATCGTTAATGTTATTGTTTTTACCGTTGTGTAATGGTTTTACCAGACATTTTACTTTATGCAAGTTATTGATAATGGGGATTCCTTTCATTTTGGAATTTATTTTTGTTTGTATCTGTTGCTGTATATATTTAAAAGAAGGCATTCCATTAAAATTTAAATTTATTTTCCAAATAATATTCTTTGACTCAATTATAAGTCCTATTAAAAACTACATAAAAAACCACAATCGATTATATCTACGCATAAATTTTGGTCATAAATTGAAGGACGAGAAAGATATTTTACGGTTGACAGTACGCACGCTAAGCACTGAATACAGTAAGTTTGGCCACTCGTTTAAACGGATGTTGCCACGGCGGGTTATGGTATTTGGTGTTCTTTTTCTGTTTTCTTCTTTGTTCAGTGATATTGTAAAAAACCAAGAATTATATAAATCAATAAAAGATATTGTAGTGCAACAAGAATTCGATGAAACAATAAGAGATGTGGAACGTTTAAAGGACGTTTTTTTTAATGCTGAGACAAAAATAGGCAGTAAGGTAAGCGTTCTTTTACTTGCATCTGACCAGCTTTTTTCAGAAATATTAGGAAGAACGGCAGGCGTTTTACTGTATCTTTGGAACGAAAAAGAAGAAAATGTTAATCCAATTGGCTTTAGTATAAATTATCTTTTTTGTTTATCATTTATACTAATGTACCTATTCTGCAAATTATTATTCCGTTGTTCTTGGATTACACACTTTTTTGTTACGCATCAAATAATAAGGCGGCGTCTGAAAAATCTGAACCTTGACATTACACACAAAACAGAACTTGAAAATTCAATAGGCATTAATAGTGAAAAAATCGGTTCTAGAATTGGGGTAAAATCAAAAAGATCACGCAGTGTTGCCGACGCGCGGGAAATCGAGAAGGAATTACAGGATATTTTGAATGATATACGGCAAATACCTATCATTATGTGCCGTCCCAAAATTGTCATTGTGTTTGATGAATTGGACAAAGTAGAACCGGGCGATGCCAGCTTAGAAAAGGAAATCCCGCAAACAAAAGCTTCACTGTTTTCTATAGGCGCAACGCGTGAAAGGCAAACAGAGATTTTGAGAATTTTGTCTAATATGAAGTATTTTCTTTCCACGGCTCGTGCAAAATTCATATTTATAGCCGGACGTGAAATATTCGACATTCATTTGGCTGATGTGTCGGAAAGGAACAATTATATCGGCAGTATTTTTAACGTTGTTATCCTAGTTCCAAGTTTTCTTACTGACCACCATACAGGAATAAAATTATTGCCACAGGAATCGAGTATAGCATCCTTGCCTGAAGAATTTGTTTGTCGTAAACTTATTCCACAAGATTATCCGGTAGAAACTTATGATTTAAAGAATTATCGGGTTTACTTGGAAAGAGATATTCCGTAAGGATACACAGCAAGAAGAAATACAAAAAGTAATCGCCGTTTTACAGCAATTTATTATTTATCTCGCGCACTTAAGCAAAGGCGCGCCCAAGAAAATGATGCAGCTCTTTGAGTCATTCGTTGAAATTCATATTGAAAGGGACGAAAATAAAAATACTTTATTTGTCCAGCGATATCATAATTCGCGGCACTTTTTGTCCTTCAACTATTACAAGCAATATACACTGGGTATTATCGCGTATCTGATAACGCCGATTTTTTATCGTCTTGCTGAAAGCAATATTAAAGAGCATAGTGATAAACTGCTGGTATCGTCATTACGATTTGTCGATTTCCTGTTCAAATTCCATAAACATTCTTTTTCATGGAAAATTCTGGATATTTCGCCCGAAATGCTGGAGGTAAACCACGCGCCTGAACTGAAATCAGTTGCAGTGGATTTGCTTAATTACCTGGTGCAGGTGCATATCAACAAGTCGAATTTCAGTTTTTCAGACTACAAATTCGATGGTTTAATTGCCAATGAAATTTTCGCCATGACAAAAACAGACGAAGTTTTCTCAGCTCTATTCAGTTTCTCGCTTGATGAGATGCTACCGTTGAAAAAGCATTATTTGGACTTGTTGGAAAATACCAAAAAAGAATACTTAAACGACAAAAATTCTTCTGTATTTATTGACTCCATTTCGTCATTGCAGGTAGTGTTGGGTGATTTGCATTACTACGATGATGAACTCGAAGATGCGGAAGTATACTATAAAAGTGCCGTACAGGCGCTCCGTAAGGGTGAAGAAGATGGAAAAATGACACTCGAACGATTCTATGTATATGTACGTAATATGCTTAGATTGGGGATGATTTATGAAAAGCGCAAACAATATGATTTCGCTTATCAGATTTACGCTGAACTTTGTAAATGGATTATTCAAGAACGAAGTACTCTGATAACCCCACAAATAAAGCGGTTATTAGGAATGAACCAGCCTGAGGCCGGCGATATGCCTTTTGAGAAAATGACATACGAAGGTTTAAAAATGCTCTATTTGCCTTTTATCGCTAAGCTTCAAATAAAAGAGAAAAGTCATATTGGAGGCATTGCCAGCAATCATTTAGAACAACTAGATGAAGATTTTGAGAGCTTAACCTCTGACATAGACCCCAAAGCGGCAAAACTCCTTAAGGCAGAATTTTATTCGCGTGTGGCGGATATTTTATATTACAAAAATTCAGATTTGAAGGAATTGAAACGCATAAAAGATATAAAAAATTCATCTTGTACAGCTTGTTATTATTATCACAAAGCGCTTTATACCCTGTTAGAGAAATACGAAAAAAATACCGTGCTAGAGTTACTTTGTGAGGGTGTCGAGCAAATCAAAGAAAACTACAATATGAAATATTGTACAATATTGGCAAGGATACTTTCCGATTGGGGTAATGTCTTTTTTTCTTGTGATATTAGCGTTAATACTTCGGACAGTGATTATAACAGCAGAGAAAATAAGTGTTATATCTGTGACAGAGAAGACTGTAATACATTATCAAAAGAGCCTTCAAATGATATGTTAGACACTTTCATAGCATATCTAGAATCAAAAGAGAAAAATGAGAACTCTCCCACTTTGGAAATTAAAAAAATAGAAACAAAAAAAGATATTACCTTTGCAATGTATACTATTTCGTCTGAAGCATATCGTAGAGTTAACTCGTATAAACGTTCTGCGTACCAAATATATAAAGTACTCTGTTTATTCAAACATTATGAAGTTTATCAAAACAAAAATTTGGAAGATTATATCAAGGTAATCAATTTATTAAGCGAAAAGGCCATTCATTATTTATGGTACGCCAATGACGATTTGAATGTGCTAGAACTAAATAAACGGAAAAAAGATTTTGGCAAAGAGACGATTAAAGACGAAGATGAAATACCCTTGCAAAATCTTTTGGTAGATAGTGAAATTACCAGAATACGGATTTTGGTAAAAGAATTGGAATTAGAATTAGTTAAAACGCCAAAAGAATTAAAAGAATATTACGATATACACATTACTTCACCATATAAAATTAATTATAGCATTGTGGCACGTATTTATCGCTTGCGACTAAAATCTAAAGTTAATTATGAGGCGTATCAATTGCTTCTTGAAGAAGCGAAAATATCAAAAACCATAAGAAGGAAGAAAAAGTTCATTCTGAAGGAAAATGAAGATTTTAGCAACCTATTGAAGAAAAATGATTATAAAGAAATCACAAAAACAATTTTTGGAAAAAATATTGACAGCATTCAATTTTTTGAAAACCTAATTGCCGAATCAATCTATTGTTTGATTGACATCGCACAATTGTTAGAAACGATGGACGAAACGTATCTTTTCCATCATAGCTTCATAGGTGCAATACATGAACACCTTTCTTTTTGGATAAGGCAATATGAAGCGTATGAAAAATATAAAAAAGAAAACCCAATAATAGACAAATATTCACACATAGAAGAGTATTTGGAGCAATATCTTGATCAAGAATGGCGAGAGCAGTTATCCGGTTATCGTGAGAACCAGCGGGCGTTGTCGCATTACTACAAAAGTTTGGAAATGCACAGTGAAGGAAGAGCTTATCATAATATGATAGATACCATGTGTTACCTCAAAGACGACTACAATGATCGTTCAGACCATTTTAACATCGCGGAAGAAAGACACCTTATAGTAAATGGTAAGATTGAGAAAGATATTAAAGAGTTAAAAGATATTTACAAGGAATCTAAGCTATACAAAGTGAATAATTATTTTAAAAACGTTTGATCTTGTATTGTGACTATATGACGCGGACATTTGTGTCAGCCAGGAGAGGGGCTATTTATTACAGTATTCGTAATAATCACGCAGCATACCCGCAAATTCAATACGCTTTATCTCGCCTTTCGGGTTGAAAGATTTGAAAGAGCCGTCTGAACCACGGAATATCATTTGCGTCATGAGCTTTTTAGCCGCTGGCCTTGCCCATACGCTTATCTCGTCCACATCATCAGGTGTCATTTCCAGGAGAAAGTCCTCGGGAATAAGCCCCGATAGCTTTTGATATTTAAAGAACGCGAACGCCGCTTCCTCGCGCGTGATTTTGCGGTCAGGCGCGAAATTGCCGTCGCCATTGAAATCGAAATCGAAATCGAAAATGATACCGTTCGCCGCCGCCATGCGGTAAAACGCCTCAGCCGCCATGCCGCGAGTCAGCGCCATATCCGGGCTAAACAGCATGGGCGCGTCGCTCGTGCTGGTCATAAAGCCGTTTTTGAATGCGTATTCCACGCCGCCTGTAACATAGTCATAAAGCTCCACGTCGGCAAACGGGCTTGGCCTGTGAACCGTAATTTCGTCGGTATCTTTTGTTACGGCGTAATAGATTAACTTGCTTCTGTATAAATAACCGTATTTTGACATTTCCCAATAGTGTTTCTCCGGGGAAACGCCGGGACCGGTGGCGGGAATGATTTCTGAATAAGTCCACCCGTATTTTTGCGACCATCTGCCGTCGTCAAGCTGCGTCCAAAAATGAAAGTCAAAATTGCGCGCGTCTTCGCTGAGCGGCATATCTTCGGTGGCGTAACAGCCCGCGCGCAGCACGATACGGTATTCCTTCGCGGGGTTTATGGAAGAGTTGAAGTCGTCTATTCTGCGTAAGTTTGACACGCGAAGCGCCGATTTGTGTTCTTCGACATATTTTTCAAACAGCTCGCCGATATACTCGACAACCCCGTCCTCGCCCGATTCAGAAAAAACGCGGTTTACCTCGGGGTAACTGCTGCCAAGGTCGTAAAGATAAACCGGGACGCTGTCTCTGACCGCGTAGGCAAGGCAGTTACCGTTGATGGTATCATCCAGCCCGCCGTCTTCGGGCAGTCGGGTAAAGCCGAATTTGCCGTACCCGCTCGGGCGTTTGCCTACGCGCCCACTCACTTTGAGGTATGGCGCGTTTTCGTCGTCGTTGTACATATCGGCGAATACGCCCTGCGCCTCGCCCTCAATGGGGAACAGCGCGAAGCCGAAGTTTTGCTTATCCGCCCGCATCCACGCTTTTACTATTTCTATTACCGAAACACTGACCCAACCGTTGTCCTCAGGCTTTAGCGCCGCGGCCTTCAATCCATTGCTGTCTACAAGCGCCTTCGCTTCCGCGAACGTCGGTTTGTAAAGCGTCCAGCGCCCGCTCACGGGTCCTATGAGCAGTTTCCCAGGCGGAGCGCCATCAGCGGCGTACAGAAACAGTTTCGCTTCGGTAATTTCATTCGCGAAAAATTCGATGCCAAGAGGAAGGCGCACAAACGAGAATATTTCCCCGCCAAAGGCTGTTTTTTCGACGCGCATCGTTCCCGTTTCAATGCCGCAGGAGTCTTCCGGGATTTCTTCATCGAAGGAGGCGGTGGCGGCGCCGGTCCAGGTCGTTGTTAGTAGGGTTTCTTTTTCGCCCGCGGCGGACTTACACGCGCCAAGCGACACAATTACGGAAATAAACAACGCGAAAATTTTTTTTGTGCTTTTCATAAATATATAAATAGTAAATTACCCCAGGTAATCTGACAACCTCCGGTAGCACTGGTTTACAAGGCGCTTTTTCTCGGCGTCCACATGATCGGCCAATTCGTCGATAAGGGTTTCCACGCTGGCGAGGCTTTCGTTAAGGCTTGTGTGAAAGCGGCGTGAGCATTTTGTCCAATAGTTACCCTCGCCGTCTGTAAAGAGGCAGAGAAAGCCAAGTTCTTTTTTCCCGTTGGGGCCATTACCTTTCAGGATCCCAGGCTTTACAAGATCGGGAAGGACGGCTAAAAGCGCGTCAGGATTTATACCGGAATTAAAACTTTTTTTGCCGAACAATTTCCGCTTTAAAGCCCCCTCGATTTCAAGTGCCGGGGCAAGCGAAAGAATCAGCTTGAGTTTTTCTCCCTCAAGCAAAGTATAGTTTCCTTCCAGAATAACTACTCCGCGCAGGGATTTGTATATAAAGGCGTTATCCGCGACTGTGTTGTCTATTACCCTTTTAAGTTTTTCCCAGGGGAGCGCGACCTGCTTCTTTCCCCTTATAGTCTCAATCGCGAAAACTTCCCCGCCTATTTTTATGTGGTTCGTGAAGTCCCGGGTTCTTGGCCTTTGCTTTGAGCCTGGCTCTTTTTCTCTCCCTTTTCTGTCAACGCCAAGGCCCGCGACCAGGGCGGGGCTTATCTTTTCCAGGGTTTCGTAGGCGAGAGGGCTTACCGACATGGCGTACATGCGGGTAGTTCTTACGATCTCCCCCGCGATAATGTACTGCGGAGTAAGCCTGAACATAACCGAGCCCGGATGAATGAGAATTTTATCCGCCCTAAGACTGCGGTAAAAATCGCGTTCTTCGCGGACGCAGACAAACTGGATAAGCCCCCTCGCGACGGCGCACAGGTAATCTTCATGGATGCCTTTGGCATCCACACTGCCCCCGGAAAGAATGGGTATCTTTAAATGCGAAACAATTTCTTCCAGTTGATTTGTAACATTCGCGATTTCCGCCATAGCCCTTTCGTCCAGGTAATTTTTTTCGCAGAACTTCTGCTTTGACGAAGATTCCATGTACGCCGCGTATAGTTTAAGGTAAGAAACAAAGTCGCCGTCTTCGTCTCTGAAGCGGTGATGGGCCTGACGGGCGTCGGTCTCTTCGCCGGGCGGCAGGAGGTAAGGGCTTTGGGTTGAAAGAAAGGCGGCGGCGATGATCGTCTCTTTGATGACATAAGGGTATTTGAGGATCGCTTCCACGATAATTCTTGAGTGCCGCGGCGGCAGGGGAAACTCGGTCATAAGCCGCCCGGTGTTTGAAAGGCTGTGATCGCTTTCCAGGGCGTCAAGCAGATTCAGGGTTTCAATAGCGGCGATAAGCCCTTCCTTTGAAGGCGGGGAGATGAAATCAAATTCCTCAAAGGACGTGATCCCAAGATCGGCCATGCGTAGAACCACTTCAGACAAGTCGGTGCGATAAATTTCCTCGGTGGTAAAAAGCTGGCGGTTTTCAAAATCCTTGCGCCCGTAAAGCCGGTAACAGCTTCCCTCCCGTGTACGGCCAGCCCGGCCCTTCCTCTGGTTTGCAGAAGCTTTGGAAATGGGCGCTTCAACCAGGCTGGAAGTAAAAGTCCGCGGGTTGTAGTAGTTGAGTTTTGAAAGCCCCGAATCAATAACAACGGTTATTCCGTCTATAGTAACGGATGTTTCGGCTATGTTGGTGGAAATAACGGCCTTTATCTTTCCCTTTGGGGCGGGATCAAAAACTTTTTCCTGCTCTTCCTTGCCGAGCCTCCCGTATAACGGTAAAAGGTGGAGGTATTTCCCTACAGGAGAGTAGGCAAGGGTATTCATGCAGTCCTTTATCATCTTTTCTCCCGAAAGAAAGATGAGGATGTCTCCTTCCAGTTCTTTCCCGTTGTTTTCGTTTAGCTTTTCGCTTATACAGCGTTCGGTGATGGCTCCGATTTTTGAAAGCAGGGCCTCGCAGGCTATCTGGCTGCCTGGGATACCTTCCACTGCCGGAGGATCGTAGATGAGGGTTACAGGAAATGTCTGCGCGTCGATTTTTACAATCGGGCATTCGCCGAAGTACTCAGAAAAAACCTCCGCGTTTATTGTGGCGGAAGAAATGATAACCTTGAATTCCCTGCGCTCTTCCAGGACGCGCTTTAACAGCCCAAGGATAAAGTCGATGTTTAAGCTCCGCTCGTGGGCCTCGTCCACCACAAGGCAGTTGTACTTTGAAAGCCAGGGATCAAGCTTCATCTCCTGTAAGAGAATCCCGTCGGTCATGATCTTTATTCGCGTGTTCGGAACGGTTTTGTCCTCAAAGCGCATTTTGTAACCCACAAGGCCCGGCAGAGCGCAGTCCATCTGGCGGGCGATGAATTCGCTTACCGAGAGGGCGGCGATACGCCGGGGCTGGGTAACCCCAATAATGCCGTTTTTGGCGTAACCGGCCTGGTAAAGAATAACCGGAAGCTGGGTGGTCTTTCCTGATCCGGTGGGGCTTTCGACGACAAGGGCCTGGGTTTTTTCAAGGGCGCCAAGAATAATCTCTTTGTGTCTGTAGACAGGCAGATCAAGGTAATTCATGTTTATAATTGAGTATCATATCAAAACTAATCAATAATAGTAAGGAGCGGAAGCATTGAAGAATTCTAAAGAAAATCAAAATCTCCTTAACATAATCATAGCAGGTTCATATTTGCCGATGGTTAATCCATTATTATTTAGTATGTAGGCTCCTGAGATTTTTATTGCTGGAGCCTCAATTAACAATATTTTTATATAAGGAATTTATTATGACAATCAGATTCATTGGCGGCATGTGGCGGCGTATTGACGGGAAAAATATCAAGAGTTTCACCACTTATCAGGGAGCGGTGGATAATAAAATCAGTTGGGAAGATGTTCCTCTAACCACAGCGGATGATATTGTTCAGCAGATGGAGGCGGAAGAAACAAGAAGGGCCGCTTTGGCCAACAGAAGGCGTTCTGCTTAAGTTTCGCTTGCTTAATAAGCTCAATGCTGTGTGGGCGTTAGTGCTTATGGTGTTTCTTGCGCCTTTAGTATTCTCAAAGCATCCCTTCGTGAATAGATAACGCGGTGGATTTCAATTTTATCATTTTCCTGATATTACCTTCCGTAGTTCGATCATTACTTCGCTATGGGTATATCTTTTTTTTACTGATGCAGACTGATATTCCGCTTCTTTTAGTTTAGGATATATTTCAGATTTTGAAATATCGCTGAGTTTATTGCGAAGGTCGGAAACAGGACAAATTTTTGGTACAGGCGGCATCAGACTTCTCCTTATATTACTTAGCATAATTATTGCATTAATTACGCTAAGTGGTAAGATGTCGCCAGGCCTAATACTCTGTCAACTCTTAAACTTTACAAACAACAACTTTGCGTTCTTTGCGCCTCAGCGCCTTTGCGTGAACCTCTTTTCCGAGGTTTTTCTACAGACTTTTACGCCTCTGCGTGATGAATTTTCCTGTATTTTTAAGAGTTTTCCTATACCAAGAATTGCTGACTGCAAAAACAACGCCAGACTCAGCCGCTCTTTCTCATGGCGCGCTCGCGTTCTTCCAGCTCGCGGAACGCCACCTTTCCGACGCGCGTTATGGGCATTTCATCTATGAACTCAATACTGCGCGGGCGTGAGTACGGCATAAGCTGATTTTTGCAGATCTCGCCAATATCCTTCTTTAGATCTTCTGTGCCTTTATATCCCTCGTTGAGCATGATGTAGGCCTTGGGTACTTCGCCCTGGCTTT
>Ga0268262_10006139_pt1 | contig 11636 bp, 6 predicted proteins | sample TergutNc150P3_FD_190354 | JGI IMG/M metagenome (GOLD analysis project Ga0268262, IMG submission 190354) | Nasutitermes corniger P3 segment gut microbial community from laboratory colony in Florida, USA - Nc150 P3 (SPAdes) (version 2) | ecosystem: Host-associated > Arthropoda: Insects > Digestive... | reverse complement strand
GCCCGCCAATCCAGGGATGCCTGTTGACAACGGTGCCGCTCAACCCCTGCCAGAAATCCCCGCTTTGGCCGGGGGTGGGGCCTTGCGGAACCAGGTATACTTTTGCCAGTTCATAGTTCACCGCGGATTTGCCGCCGGATTGTGACGCGCAAGCGGCAATAATAAAGACCGACACCACGCACAAAATGATTATTTTTATGCGGACAGAATAAATTTGTTTTATACAACTTGACATAACTATATAATACATGTATTCTTTAATTGTGTCAAGCATTTTTTTTTATTCGTAAGAACAATATATTATATAGATAGATCAAGGTATTAGGAGGAATAGTACATGAAACATCAATCCGCCGGTCTTTTACGCAGGCTAAAAAGTGAAAAATACCTGCAAATTATGGCGATTTTAGGGCTTTTATGGATGTTGATCTTCAATTATTTACCCATGTACGGTCTTCTGGTGGCTTTTAAAAAGAATTTCCGTGTTACCCAAAGCATGTTCAGCATGGAATTTCTTTCATCGCCCTGGGCGGGAATAGGGGGCTTCGCCCATTTTATCGCCTTTGTCAAAGACCCTGAATTTGTCAGTATTTTAACCAACACCCTGGGAATCAGCATTCTGAGGCTCATTTTTGTCTTTCCCCTGCCGATTATTTTCGCCTTATTCCTCAATGAATTGAGATCAAACCGCTATAAGAGGACTGTTCAGACCATTTCCTACCTGCCGCACTTCCTTTCCTGGGTTGTTTTGGGGGGAATTCTGACGACATGGCTCTCCGACACGGGTTTTTTCAACGAACTGCTGGTAAAAATCGGAATTCTCAAACAGGGAACCACCTTTCTTGCCTATCCGCAGTACTTTTGGGGCATTGTTGTCATTTCCAGCGCGTGGAAAGAGCTTGGCTGGTCGGCAATTATCTACCTTGCCGCCATTTCCGGTATCGATCAGGACATGTACGAAGCCGCAGAGCTTGACGGCGTAGGACGTTTCAAACGAATGTGGTATATCACCCTGCCCTGTATAATGGGAACGGTGACTATCCTGTTTATTTTGGCGGTAGGCGGCCTTTTGAACTCGAATTTCGACCAAATCCTCGTTTTGTGGAATCCGCTGAACGCTCCGCGCAGTAATGTTATTGATATCTACACGTACAATGTCGCCATGAGGAGTATGCGGTTTTCTTACGCTTCCGCGATTGGGTTTTTCAAATCCATCGTCGCCTTTGGACTGCTTTTCGCCGCCAACAAGGTGACCAAGAAACTCAACGACGTTTCACTTTTTTAGGAGGGGCTTATGAAATTCCGAAGTATCGGCTTCAAAAATATCGGCGATCTTGTCATAGTGGCGATAATGGCAGTTATCTGCTTTATCACCCTGTATCCGGTGTGGTACATGGTTATACTTTCATTTAACGATTCCCAGGACACCATGATGGGCGGCATATACTGGCTGCCCCGAAAACTTACGCTTGAAAGTTACCGCATGGTGTTCATGGACAAGGCGATTGTACAGGCTTTTTATATTACGATTCTCCGCACCGTAATCGGAACTGTAACCGCCGTGTTTTTTACCTCAATGGTCGCCTACGCTTTTTCCAAACGCCACATTTTCGGCGGAAAATTTTATTTAATGATCGGGACAATCACCATGTTTTTCGGCGGCGGGCTGATCCCGTATTTTATTCTGCTGCGGAGCCTGAGGTTATACGACACATTTTTGGTTTATATCATTCCGGGTCTTTTCAGTTTCTGGAACTGCATTATCTTTATGACATTTTTCCGTGAACTGCCCGCAGGTCTGGAAGAATCGGCAAAGCTGGACGGGGCGAACGACATGGTTATTTTTTTAAGGATAGTCCTGCCTCTTTCAATGCCGATTATCGCGACCATTTCCCTGTTTGTCGGCGTAGGCCACTGGAACGATTATTTTTCCGGCGTTATGTTTGTCAACAACCCCAATTTACAGCCGATACAGACATTTTTGTACAGGGTTATCGCCGGTTCCTCGCAGACAAAATCCATTGTCGGTATGCCTGCGGGTGTGGCGGCTCAGGCGATAAGTTCCCAGTCTGTCAAACTGGCGACCATGACCGTAACCACCGCGCCGATTATTTGTATATATCCGTTTTTGCAGCGCTATTTTGTTAAAGGCGTTATGATAGGAGCCATAAAAGGCTAGAGGAGGAGTTATGATGAGAAAAAGAATCACAGTGGCATTATGCGTCATTCTGGCATTAGGCGTCATTCTGACGGCGGCCTCGTGCAAGGGGAAAAAAGGAACGGAGCTCGCTACGGGGTCAAAATCGGCCGATGTTCCGGGTTGGAGGCAAAACGCCCACAAGCCGATCCAGTTTGACTGGTACGTCCACTTCAACTGGTTCAGCAGGCAGTGGGGAAGTTCCCGCGTGTCAAAGTACATCACCGCGAAAACCGGCGTAGACCTCCGCTTCATCGTGCCCGCCGGCAACGAGGACGACAGGCTCAACGCGATGATCGCGGGACAGGTTCTGCCGGATTTCATAACGCTCGGGTTTTGGGCCGGTCAGATCCCCATGATGATAGACGCGGATATGCTTGAACCGCTGAACAAACTCGCCGAAAAATACGATCCTTACTTTTTCAAGGTGGCAAACCCTGAACGGCTCGCGTGGTATACAACAGCCGACGGCAATGTCTACGGTTACCCCAACGCCTCTTTTACCTCGATTGACTACGAGCGCTACCGGGGGAGCCTGACCGCCAACGAGACCTTCCTTGTCCGCAAAGACATGTACGAGGCAATTGGTTCGCCGGACATGACCACCCCCGAGGGCTTCCTTAACGCGCTTCGCAAGGCAAAGGAAAAATTCCCGACCGTAAACGGCCAGCCCCTTATCCCGCTGGTCTTCCGCGAATTTGACGGCAGCGGCAACGCGGCTCTCGCGGCCCACCTCCTCCATTTCCTGGCGCAGCTTCCTGAGACGCCGGACGGAAAATACGACGCCCCCACCCTGGGGCCGAATAATCCCGAATACCTGCGCTGGCTGAAAACTTTCCGCCAGGCCGCTTCCGAGGGCCTTATCCCAATGGACGTTTTTGTAGACCGCCGCCCCCAAATAGAGGAAAAAGCCGCACAGGGCCGTTTTTTTGCCATGCTCTATCAGAACTGGGACATGCAGGCCCCGCAGATCGCCCGTTACAGCAGCGATCCCAACAGCATCTACATAGCGGTTGACGGCCCCAAAAACTCCAGGGGCGACGATCCCATACTTCCCGCGGGCGGTATTTCCGGCTGGACGCTGACCCTTATCTCCAAAAACTGTAAGGACAAGGCGCGGGCCATTCAGTTCATGAGCTACCTGTTAAGCGAAGAAGGCCAGATGGACACCTATTTCGGCATTCCCGAAGGCAACGAGTTTGGCTTTGAGCCTACCTATACAATCGTGGACGGCGTGCCCACTCTGCTCCCGGAGATTCGCGAAATGGACAAATTCGATAAGAACCGCCAGGAAATAGAAATCGGCGTTCAGTACACATACTGGATGCTGATGGACAACCCCTGGACTCAGCAGTTCCCCATTGAATACTCGCCGGCTCTGGAACAGCCCCAACTGTGGACGCGGCCCTACGTGTATTCCTTTGCCGTTTACGACAGGCTGGACATGGAACCCGGCAGCGACGAGGCACTTATTTCCGACGCGATCACCCGCCGCTGGAGCCAGGATCTGCCCAGGCTGCTCCTCGCGAAAACCGAAGGGGAGTTTGACAAAATTTGGGCCGATTTCCAGAAGTTCAAGATGGATCAAGGTTATGCGAAATTGCAGGCAAAGCAAACAGAGCTGATGAAGGCGAACAAAGCGAAAATGGGGAAATAGGGGGTATGGGGTATTATGATTAAACATATTTACGAAACCGCCAAGGATACGCAAAATCGGCTTTTGTGCCTTGCGCCGAAGGAACGGATGCCGCCGGATAAAAGACACCTCGCCTGCACGATCCGCGTGGATCAGGATCAGACCTTCCAGACTTTTGACGGCTTTGGAGGGGCGCTCACCGAATCCGCGGGTTATGTGCTTTCGCTGATACCGGCGGAAAAACGGAAAGAGGTAATCACGGCCTATTACTCAGGCGAAAAGGGCAATGGTTATACCCTGGCCAGAACCCACATGAATAGCTGCGATTTTTCGCTGGAAAACTGGGCCTGCGTCGAAAAGGCCGATGAAAGCCTTCAAAGTTTTTCAATGGAACGCACCGACAAATACATCACCCCGCTTTTACGCGAGGCGCAGGACCGCATGGGCGGGGACTTGCGCCTTTTTGTAACGCCCTGGTCGCCGCCGGGGTGGATGAAAGACAACAACGAAATGAACCACGGCGGAAAATTACTGCCGAAATACTACCCGCTGTGGGCCGCGTATTTCGCGCGCTTCCTGGATGAACTGAAAAAACGCGGCATTGATACCTGGGCCGTCTCCGTACAGAACGAACCTGCGGCGAAACAGACCTGGGATTCCTGCGAATGGAGCGCCGCCGAAGAAGGGGAATTCGCCGCGCAACATCTTGGGCCCGCGCTGGAAAAATACAAGGGTATTTCCGGCGCGAAGGTAAAACTCTTTGTATGGGATCATAACCGCGACATATTATGGGAGCGTTTCTCAGAGTCCATGTCCGCGCCCAACGCCGCTCAATACATTGACGGCGCGGCCTTCCACTGGTACTCGGGCGATCAATATGAAAATATCGAGAAAATAGCCAAAGCGTACCCCGGCAAGGATCTTGTCTTTACCGAAGGCTGCATTGAAGGCGGCCCCAGGCCCGGCGCGTGGTTCTCCGGCGAGCGTTACGCGCATAATATCATCAACGACCTGAATCACGGATGCACCGCGTGGATAGACTGGAACATCGCGCTGGACACGCAGGGCGGCCCGAACCATGTAGGAAACTTCTGCGACGCGCCGATTCTGGTTGACACCAAAACCGGCGAACTCTGCTATGAAAGCTCGTATTACTACATCGGGCATTTCAGCCGTTTTATACGGCCCGGAGCGCGGCGCATAGCGCTTACCGTCAACCCGTACATGGTTCCTGCCGCAATTGACGGCCGCATGGGTAATACGATGGAATTCTGCGCGTTCAAAAACACCGACGGCTCCCATGTTCTTGTGGCTATGAACCGAACCGAGGCCGATATGATCTACGAATTGTACGATTCCGGCACAAATACCATGATTCGGTGTCCGCCAAGGGGGATACAGACAGTAATTCTTGAATAGATACATGTATTGATACAAAGAATAATTTTCTTGAGTAGATACATGTATTATGGTACAATAATACAATGGGAAAAGATGAATTCTGGGAATTAATTACGATTGATGACAGTGAGGCCGTTCCCAAATACAAGCAGCTTCAAGCGGAATTGGAACGGCTCATTGCCGAAAGCACCCTCAAGGTAAATACCCGGCTTCCCGGCGAAAACGAATTTTTCAGCCAACTGGGACTTTCAAGGACTACGATCAGAAAGGCCTTTGCCGCGCTGGAAAAAAAACATCTGCTCTACAGGGTACAGGGACAGGGAACCTTCATCGGCAGCAAACCCCCTTCCGTATCCAAAAACGGAGACAACGCCAGACCTGATGACATAAAGCATGTCATCGGCGTTGTGGTGCCGAATATCACCAATGAAATTTATCCATTTATCATACACGGCATTGAGGAAACGGTAAGCCTCCGCCAGGTTTGTGTTTTTTCCGCGAATTCCGGCGGAAACCGCGAGCGTGAATTACGCATAATCAATGAAATGATCAACAATTCGGTTGAGGGCCTTATCCTTGAACCGATATATTCCGGCTCGAATCACACCGACGCGCAGCTTGTTTCACTGCTGGAAAGCCTCTCCCTTCCCGTGGTATTGATCAACAACGATATTCCCTCGTTTGAGTGTTCAAAGGTAATGCAGGACGACGAAGGCGGGGGCAGGCTGGTTACGGAACATCTGCTGGAAAACGGCCACAAAAGAATCGCCTATATTTACAATGACAGGATAAGCGCCGCCTACGAGCGGCGAAAAGGATACCGCGCGGCCCTGCGCGCCGCCGGCATAGGCTATGATTCTGAGCTGGAAATTGCGTATAACGACGAGGAGGGGCTTGTGTATCCCGGCTATCTTTTTACCAAACAGCTTCTTGAAAAGCCGGAGCTTGGAGTCACCGCCATTTTTTATTTTAACGACGATCTTGCCATGCAGGGCATGACCGCCGCGCAAAGCCTTAATCTGGAAATCCCCCGCGACCTTTCCATCGTGGGCTACGACGACATTCCCCGTTCCCGCCTGAACGGAGTGCGCCTGACAACCGTGTCACATCCCAAGAAGCTTATCGGCGCGTGGGCGGCGACTCTGCTGCAGGAGCAATTCGAGCAAATCGACATCAAGCCCATTTACCGTAAAATCACCGTACATTCATCTATGGTGTACAGGGACACGGTGGCGGGGCCGAAATAGCAAATAGTTTGTTATTTTGTATCCGGTACTGTCCACGCCTCGTCCCCCGGCGGAACGCCGATCAGGTTTCCTGAATTGGCGGTCGCGGCGCCGTTATTGTAGGACATAATGTATTCTCGCTTAACGCCGACCTGTACGCCGGTTCCGGTTCCGTTGACAATGCCGCGGATGCCGGTCGGCACGCTGCCGTGGCCGGAAAGGTTGAGTATGCAGGCGTTTTTTATCATCACGCCGGGCTTGTCGGGAACTTCAATCGCGTTTTGCAGAAACACCGGTTCCGACTTGTTTCTTTCAGGCCCGGTGCGGCTGAACACCGCGTATACCCCCAGACCGACCGCGTAATGATTGTTTACGCTGTTCGCCACCTTGTAGGCGGCCCAGCCGTCAACGCTTCCCTTGTGGCTCCGATACGCGGCCTGGTTCACAGGATCGTAAGGCGTCTCGTTCTGATAAAAATACGTGCGGCCGTTATCGCCTAACCATAAGGTTTGATATTCCTGGAAATGCTCGACCAGCAGGCCGTAAAATGTAACGTTGTTTCCCGCCACTATTAGTCCGTTTTTGGAAGTGTTGAGGTTCCAGCCCACGCCCTGTCCGTGGTCGGCGCGCCATATCCACAGATGGTCGCCAATAACGTCATTTGAATTGACGATCAGGGCGGTGTCCGCGTTGACGCTCTCCGGTTTATAGCCGCCGACCCTCAGAAAAAGATCGGCTAACAGCGTGGGGGCGGCGGCATGGCTCTTTTTCGAGCCGGATCCTCCGGCGCTTACCAGCCAGGCAGAATTGTACAGCGCGTCAAACATCAGACCGGCTACGGTTACGTTATCAACATCGTCAATAAAAAGCGCGCCCTGCCTGTTTTTCGGGCCGGGAATGAGTGTCGCGTAACCCGTCCCCAGTACGACCGTGCCGGCTTTGACAACGCGCAGGGGGGCGCTTAACTCATACCTGCCGGGTGTGAAAAAAATATGCCTGCCTCTTGCCAGAGCCGCGTTAATGGTATCCGCCGTGTCAACTCCGGCGCGCGCTATGTAAAAATCATTGACAAGATCCAGGGAATAACCAGGCCCCATGTCCGTGTCCGTCCACGAAACGCCTTTGGCATCCCTCCTCAGCGCGGGAACAAATACTTTGTACTCGCCGTTATCCATGTACAAAAAAGGTTTTTCCCGAATAAGGGGGGTAGTGTCTTCCCTTGTAACGCAGCCGCCGGACGCCCAATTATCATCGTCTATCTGTCCGGTGGAACCCTGTATGAGCTTATTCCAGTTTACGCCGTGGAAGGCCGTCACAAAGTGGCTGTTCCGCGCGTACCATTGCTGCTGCGACCATGAACCGGCCCCGGCGGTGAAATAACAATCGCTTAAAAAACCGCCCGAGGCCCAGCCGTTTTCCCAGTCAAAGCGGGCGGGAACCTGTAATTTCATGCGGCGGACAGGAGCCGCCTGCGAAACAGCCCAGTTGAACGCGCCGCCGTTAATCTGAAAATTTTCGATAGAACGCCAGAATGTGCAGGTGGCGTTGTTGTTGGGCAAATGAGGCGGTGTAACCACGGAACCAAAAAGCCTTGTCTGTACCGGCACCCTGCCAAGGCCGGCGATGTGCGTGTAAAAGCCGATTCTAAATTCCGTAAAACCCTTGTATTCGCCGGGCTTAAAATACATCGCGTAACGTTTGCTTGAAAATTCCGCCCTTCTCCCGCCTTCTTCCTGAATACTGCCGAACATTTCCGTATCGTGAATACTGTTAATCTCTTTTTCGATAATGTCTGTTTTGTCGTATTTCTGATCATAAAACAGGGTATTTCCGCCGAAAATTTTCAGTTCAAAAGAAACAAGCTGTTCAAAAATTATTTCATCGCCGTTTTTCGCGGTGATTTTATAGTAGTTCTCGTATTTATTCTGGTTCGGCGCGGTGTCCGTAAAGAGCGTACCATCAGTGACACCCAGCGCGGTATACGCCCCCAGACGGCTTCCGGCACGTGAGATTTCGTATAACGCGGCATTCGGAACTGCCGCCCAGTTAATTGTAATATTTTTCCCGTCCATCGCGATGCTGAAATTGTCCGTATTGCGGTTAAGCCCGGAAGAATGTTCCGTTTCCGGCTGCGTCCGAGGGCTAAAGTCCTTATGTAAACAACTGTACAGGATAATGCCTCCCAAACACGCCAGCGCCGCGAAAATAATTTTCCTGGTCATAAAAACCTAACAAAGCGTGACATCAATACGCCGGACTTTTCCGTCGCGTACCGCGTGAGCGGCGGCGCCCTTTATTTGCGAATCCGCTATTTTCTCAACCTTGCCGTCATTGTACGTTATGCGATATGACTGCACAGCCGCGCCATCCGGGCCGAAAGTGTCTTTGCCCGATTCATTGTGATAGACAGCGGCAATGGAGCCAAGGAAATTAAACGTGAAAGTATTGCCCCTGAAAAAATCCGCGGGCAGCATGGGACGCAAGGCAAGGCAGAGTTCGCCTTCGGACAGAAAAAACGGAGTAAGGCCCGACGTAAGGGCGATCCAAATCGAGATAAATTCGGCGGTCGCACCGGAAAGACGGGCGACAAAGCCCTGTCCGTGTATGGCATCTTCGGGATGGGCGGAACTGGCGATAAACGAGGCGTTTTCAAAAACGCTGCGCCCGTATACGGCGGGATCAAAAAAGGGAACCAGCGCGGTTTTGGCGATACTGAAAAATTCCGCCGCAAGGCCGTTCCTCAGCAGTTCCAGAAGGTATTTGTATTCCATGTGCAGCCAGATTGATTCGTTTTCAAGCCAGCCGGAAGTAAAGACCGTAATCCGGCCTATGTCCTGCGTTGTGCCGGCAAGTGGCGCGTTTATTTTTATCATATTTAACTTTTTATCATAGAGCGGGCTTTCCAGCATATTCCGGTGAAATTTTTCAGCGGAGGATCCGCCGGGACAGAGCCTGAGGTAATGTACCGGCCCTTCGAGAAAGAGGGGAAGGTCTTTGCGTACAAATGATTGCACGCGGACCGGCGGGGTCTTTTCTTCCGCAATGGCGGCCAGCGCCGCTGTATTATCGCCTGTGACATGGGCTGCCAGGGCTGCCCGCGCCTTTGCCGCCGGAGAAAGAGCGCTTTCGGCGGCTTCGTCAACGCTGAAACTGTCGGGGCTGAAGGCGAAAGCGGTCGGCACAATGCCGTTCACGGCATGGGCCTCAAGCCTCGCGCATCCCGCCACAAGCTTTTGTTCAAATACGGACAGCGTGTCAAGAATCGAACTGAGTGTACGGGTTTCTTCCGCGCCGGAAAAACCCAGTCGCGTTTTTTCGCGGAAATTTTCTTTTTCGGTGTGGGTCTTGTCCCAAAAATCAAAATCATCGGAGGCCGTTTTGGTTATGTGAACCAGTTCATCCAGCAAAGCGGCAACTTCCTCGGCAATTTTCACCGAAAGAGAGGCGGAGGCGCCTGAGGCACCTGAGGCGCCCATATCGGACAGGCTGTATTTTAAAAATGACACCAAACGCAGCAGTTCCAGGGATTCCGCGCTGGAAGATCCAAAAAGACCCGGCAGCCCGTTCAGGGCATCGCACCAGTTGGGCTTGTCGGATTCCATTTCCACGCCAAGGCCCTCCGGGTCCAGCGAGGCGTACTTGTTGGCGACAAGGCAGAGGAGCTTGCCCAGCAGACTCGTATAATACGGTTTTCCCTTTCCGTAATCCGTCCTCATCACATTCTGGTTATCCTTGCGCGACGCGATGAGAGCCGCTTTTTCCGGGTCTTTGCGAACGGCGCGGATCTGCTTCGGGCTGCCCCGGAACATGACGTATTTGACGCTGCGCGGCTCAACAAAGTAGCAATCATCGTAAAAATAATAATCGTGACGATTCAAAAGCAGTTCTTCAAGTTTGTCCGGGAAAACCGCCAGATAATTTTCGATTAAGTCGGTGTTGTAATGCCAATGATCCGACCAGTACCCTTCGCCGTGTTCGGCCATGCCTGTCTTTTTCGCGTGCGCCAACAGCGACGCAAGCAGGGCCTCGCGGTCGGAAAGATCAATTTTACCGTCCTCGATAAAATTAAAAAGGCCGCCTATAGTCACAGGGGCATGTATGTACGCGGCGAGGCGTTTCGCAAAGCCGGGATTGCCATTGCGGGCGTTCTTTGAAAAATCATCAAGGAAGGCGCGCCTGTTTTTTTCCGACTCAAACACAAAACGGACGCCCAGCACCTTCAGCGGGTTAAAACCGTCGCTCTGAATCAGGTTCATAAAAAATTGAATGTTGCCGTCGCCGATATTGCGGTTAAAAAAAACATCACTGCGCCTGTTCTGATTCACGTCGCGGTAGTTTCCGTTTCCCTGTGAAAAATACTCGTCAAGAACGATAAAACTGTTGTACTCCCGCTCCATGTCGCCGTGAACCCGCGAATAGGCGTAGTAGGTGGCATTTTCAACATTGATGGGGAAGCCTCCGCGCAGGGCATTGTCAAGAAAATTCTGTCTGCAGTAGGTATTGAACTGATCGTAGGCGGATTCAGTCGCAACACATGACGTTATGCCGTGTATCAGTTCGGCGTTTTCTTTTTCTTTTGTTTCAAAAAAACCTTTTTTAGAAAGCAGGGCCGCCGCGCTGTCAATGTTTGTATAATCGCCGCAATGCCCGACCATTGAATAGTACACAGCCTGATCATTCGGCGCGAGACTTAACGGAAAATACCCCATTGCCGACGGGGTTTTATTTTTGCCCCGGAAATTGGCGTCTATCGTAAAGGGCGTATCCTTTTCGAGAAACGCGGCGGGAAAGGCAAAATCCCGCTGTTCGCCAAAGACCGTGTCGGGGTCAATGCAGTAAGCGGGCTGCGCTCCGTTTATGACGCCGCAATAAAAATGCGCTCCCAGCACCGGAACAATTTCCGGCCTGTCCAGGGCCTCCACCGGCAATTTGTAATAGGGCGTGCCTTTTTCGGAAAAATGAACCCCGGCAAACCAGCCTTCGGCCAGACGGGACAGGTTTTTTAACATCCAGTTACGGGTGCCAAAGGGATGGAGCATAGGCAGGCCGTCAATACACTCAAATTGCAGCGCATTGGCTGAAATATTTTTGATTGAAAGCCGCCTGAGCAGGGCGGGAAAATTCTCTCCGGGCAAGGTAAAAAATGCCGCTTCCGTCTCAATTTTCGGCCCCCGGT
>Ga0268262_10006138_pt1 | contig 11640 bp, 9 predicted proteins | sample TergutNc150P3_FD_190354 | JGI IMG/M metagenome (GOLD analysis project Ga0268262, IMG submission 190354) | Nasutitermes corniger P3 segment gut microbial community from laboratory colony in Florida, USA - Nc150 P3 (SPAdes) (version 2) | ecosystem: Host-associated > Arthropoda: Insects > Digestive... | reverse complement strand
TCGCCCAGCCGAACCGCATAACGGCCAAGGAGTAATTTTAGCGTTGGTAACATTTTCTAAATGAGGCATCCATAACTTTCGGTAACATTTTAAAATGAGGCAGTTCGGATGACGGATGAAGACATGCTAAATTTATCCCTGCCCAGCTCATTGACGAACTGGTAGGCAAAGAGATAGCCTCTGCCGGTTAGTTTTCAGTCTGAATACTCAGTTTCACTATCGATGATAAAAATGGTAAAATCCTCTGTATAGTCCTTTCCTTCGGCTGCTCCATTAAAAATGGTTGCACTGATTATTACCGTCCCTTTGGCTTTTGTGGTTAAGATATCATCATCGATTGTAGCTCTTGTTCTCCCGGCATCTTTAACAGACCACACGATGTCAGTGTAGCTTGCGTCGTCCGGATAAACAGCGGCGTCAAGGTATATTTCGCCAACTTCGTCATAGGTTGGACCTTCAAAAACAATATATGTTACCGCGACAAAAGGTTCTATGGATATGGTAAATCTTTTTGTATAGTTTTCTCCTTTTGCTATTCCTTCTTCTACAGTCGCCATGACTACAACAAATCCTTCCTCTTTTGTGGTTAAATTGTTTCCTTTTATCGAACCTTCGATATCTCCCCCGGACACTACCGACCAATTGATTACTTGATTTGTCGCGTTATTTGGAACGACTTTACCGCCAAGAAAAACGGTTCCCACCGGAACAACAGTATTAACACCGGTAATATTTGTTACAGGCACAAATTTGTCGTCCGGGTCGTCTACAAGGGATGATTTTTCACAGCCTTCCATAACAAACACGGTTAACATTATCAGAGCAATAACTGTTATAAGCTTCATCATGTTTCTCATATCGTTAATTATAAACAACATTTAAAGCGGCGTAAAGAATAAACATTATATACAAAAACGGGGTATAAAATTCCGTTGACAATGCGCAAGCGCCTTTCTATAATGCCGACTATGCCCGACAAGAGCGAAAAAACAGTTACACCCGACGACAGAGTAAAGCTAAAGCCCATCATGGGCGTAAGGCCCGGCGTTTACCTGGCCTGCGTTTACGGGCTTGTCTTGCTCATCATCCTCTTTTTTATTTTTCTGTACCCCGCTCTTTCAAATCCGGGCAGCGTCATCGTAGTGAAATCGGAGCCATGGGGAGCAGCCGTTTTGGTTGACGGCGTTTACAGGGAAGCCGCCCCATGCGAGGTATTCGTTTCGCCGGGGAAGCACAAGCTGGAACTGCGGTTGCCAGGATTTGTTCCTGCGCAAACAGAAATAGAAACCGGGAAAAGGCTTTTCGCGTCCCTCTTTTTTCCGCTTAAAAAAGAAATTTCCCAAAAGCTAAAATCTAACGATCCTGTCGGAGCGTTTATAAACGAAGCTGAGGATTACGCCGCCTGGAGCTTTACCGGCGAAAGCGGCGCGGCTTACCAGGTTCCCACGAGCCTTTCAGAAGGGGCTTACCGGCTTGGTCCTTACGCCGCCGATCCCGCCCTGCGAAGATCCATGGAAGACACAATCGCTTCATCAAGCCGCTTTGCCGTTTCCAGGGCCGGCCTTCGCGACCTTGTCAGGGCAAAAACCCTGCTTGATAACCAGGGGCTTTCTCCCTCTCCCTTAAGCCTGCTTGGCTCCGCCGAAGACATAATCGGCTTTTTAAACGACAACCCCCAGGCGGCGCTCTGGCTTGGCGAACTCCTGACCGGCGAAGCCAAATCCGCGCTCACCGCTTCCGCCTGGTACAAAGAAGCTTCGCAAAACCAGGAGAGCCCGCCGAGCAGGGTCAGATCGCCTGGCAATGACAGCGTTCAAATACGCGGCCTTGCCTTCCGCATGGTGCAGGGCGGCCCTTCGATTTTGGGCGCGAATTTTCCACCCGACACAACGGTTGACGCTTTCTACATTTCGCGGGAGCCGATAAGCCCCGCCGCCTGGCAGGCTTTTACAGAGCAGGAACCAAAGTGGAAAAAAGAAAACCTGGACGCCCTGATAAAAGAAGGGCTGGTAAAAGAAGGATACCTTGAAAACATCCCTGACGCGCCTTACAGCGGGGTTTCAGGAATTTCCTGGCACGCGGCCGCGGCATTTTGCCGCTGGCTAAATTACTCGCTGCCTATCCAGTTAGCTTCCGCTTCGTATGAGGTTCACTTGCCTACCGAAGCCGAATGGGAATACGCCGCCGCGTTAGGCGCAATTGAATACGGCGATTTTTGGGAATGGTGCGAAGAGCCCTACGTTCCTTTAAGTTTTCTTTCAGTTCCGAAAGACGCGCCGCAGTTTTCGCCGGAAAGGCCGGTCAGGGGAGGCTCATGGAGAAATGCGCAAGGCTCTGTTGACAGCGAAACCAGAGGCTCGCTTCCCCCTTCTTTCTGCTCCCCCTTTGTGTCCGCAAGGCCGGTGATTGTTTTAAAAAGGAATGTCCCGTGAGCGAAGGCGTCAAAATCATCGCGGTAAACCGCAAAGCCCGGCACGACTACTCGGTCGACGAAACCTACGAATGTGGCATAGAGCTTCTGGGAACGGAAGTAAAATCTTTCAGGGACGGAAAAATTTCTTTTCCGGACGCGTGGGCCGAGGTAATTAAAAGGGAGGTCTGGCTTAATTCACTCAGAATCGCGGAAAACCCATTCTCGTCAATTTTTAACCACGACCCCGACAGGAAAAAGAAGCTCCTCTTAAACCGCGACGAAATAAAGCGCATAACGCGCAAAACTGAGGAAAAAGGTTATACGCTAATTCCCCTTTCGTTTTATTTCAAAAAGGGAAGGGTCAAAGTCGAGCTTGGCCTTTGCAAGGGAAAAAAGCAGTACGACAAAAGAGCTGACATAAAAGAGAACGACATTAAACGCGATATGGAAAGGGAATTCCGCCATAAAAACGTGAGGCTATGAATCTTGCCGCTTGGCTTGTTAGTCTTCATTTAAAACATTACAATGCTAAAAAATCACAATGAAGCGAGGTGGTTTCCATGTCTTTGTTTCAAGCGTGTTTATTTGATGAACTGGAACCTTTGTATCCCGATTCCCGTCCCGAAGCCGGCTTCACCCGGTACGAACTAAGCGGCGCGAACGGCGCTTACGCTGGCGTACACATTTTCATGAATGGCTTAACACCGGGCATTCCGGTGAGTTTAAAAGTAGAGGGCCCACACAGGGCATACAAGCTCTTTTCCCTGCTTCCGGTGCCGGTTGAGGTGAACACCGGCGCGGATCAGCGGAGCGAGTATTTGAAAGATGACCGCAACGAAAACGTTATACGCAGGGCGCCGTTTTTTGTTTATGAAATTTTGGAACCTGTTTTTAACACTGTACTGCCCGCCATGACAATCGCGGCTTTTGCTTTCCGCACGCCAATCGAGTATTGCCGCGCAAAAGAGACAAAGCAATGGACCATCACTGTGTCACACGAAGGCCATGAACAGGTTCTGCGCGTGGATGTCATCCAATACCCCGCGGTCATTCCAAAGGCCGACCAAACGACCCACAAGTACATCAACTGGTTCAATCTGGAGGCAATAGCCCGCGCCCACCGTCTGGAGAAATGGTCGCCTTCCTTTATGGCTATGCTGGAACGTTACCTGCGACTGGCTGTTTACTCGCGCCAGAATATGCTCAACCTCTCGCCGGGAGATTTCTTTGATGTGGATGCCGGCGGAAATCCCGTTTTGAATGAGGCGCGCCTTAGCGCCGTTATTGAAGTCTCCCGGAAAGCCGGCATTTACCTATTCCAGGGCGGGGCTTTTTGCGGCAGGGAAAAAGGCCTGGCGGACGACGACGCGTTCTACGCTTCACTAGACCACGCGAACTTTACCTCTCCTGAGCAAATCCTGACAGCCTTTAAAAAGCTGGCTTTCGAATATTTTGACAATGGTACGGAAGCCGTTTTCGCCATGACAGGCGAGCGGATTTCTTCCCCGAAGGGACAGGAACAGCTGCGTTCCGCCCTGGCACAGCTGAACGCTTATCTGGATCAACACAATTTGAAAGCCGGCTGGATGCAGTGCTGCCTCGATGAACCCAACGACGCCTTAAAGGAAACCTATCATCTCATTTCCCAAATTACGCGGGAGGTTCTGCCTGGCGTGCCCATTCTGGAACCGGTGCTACCGACTGAAGCCGTTTCCGGCGATTTGGATATCTGGTGCCCCACGGTCGAGACTTACGAAAAAAACCGCGCTTTCTTTGAACAGCGGGTTTTGGCTGGCGACCGCATCTTTGTCTATACCTGCCTGACCCCCGGCGGAAATTACTGCAACCGGCTGCTGGATATGGAGCGTTTACGCATGGTATGGCTTGCGTGGGCGCCCGCGCTTTATTCAAGTATCGAAGGCTTCCTGCACTGGGGCGCCAATCATACGCTGGGGCACGACCCGCAAAAACGCCAGGCGGCTATGTTCACTGAACAAGTCATGGAATACCATCCAAAGTACGCCAATTTTCTGCCCGCCGGCGATCCGGCGATTTTTTATCCTGGCCATGAGACGCCGCTGTCGTCTGTCCGCAGCGAAGCGCATCGAATCGGCTATGAGGATCTGTGCCTGCTCCAGGCTCTGGCAAAAAAGGACGCTGAAAAAGCGGCAAACCTGGTCAAACGGGTATTCCGCGGCTACGCGGATTTTGAAAAGTCCGTCGAAGCGTATCGACGCGTAAAGCGGGATCTTCTGGAGCTGTTATTGGAGACGTAATAGGAATGAGTGCCATTAACAATACAAACGAGTTAGAGGAGGCGCTGAGTACCCATTTAGCTGGCTTCTGCTGATATAAAGGCAATAATATTTACTATTGCTAAAATCGCAATAAAGCTGAAAAGGGGACAGCGCGGGGATGCCAAAAAATTATGGGGTTCTCCGGCGGAACAGACCAGGGAAATAATGCTCGTCTTTAAAGTGGGACAGAAGTCCAGCGTCTAAAGTGTAGATGAAACAACATTTTAGAACTTATTTTTTCTTTAGGCGATGGAGGGCTGTGTAGACCGGGTTCCCACATCTTTTTTGGACAGACCTGTGCTGTCCCTTTTAACTGGTTTATTTGCTATTTGGTATATCAGTAAATACTGTTACCCTTCCACTAATTCCCTAAAATTGCTATATTTCCATTATGTTTCCTTTAATCAAAGAGCTTCTTAATTCCGGGCCGGACGGTCGCGGGATTTGCGTACGGGGCTGGGTCAGAACCAAGCGTGAAATGAAAAACCTTGTCTTTGTGGAAGTAAACGACGGTTCCTGCTTTAAGGGTATTCAGTGTACTTTCGATACAGCCACAGGTTTGGACGACAACACTAGAGCCGCCCTCGCGGAGCTAAGCACAGGGGCGGCGGTGGAAGTTTCAGGCAAGCTCGTTCCGTCCCCGGCGGAAGGGCAGGCGGTGGAAGCGGCGGCATCTTCCCTTTTGATTGTGGGCGCCGCCCCTACCGAGACTTACCCGCTTCAAAAAAAGCGGCACTCACTGGAGTTCCTCCGTGAAATAGCGCACTTAAGGGCAAGGACGAACACTTTCGGCGCGGTTGCCAGGGTGAGAAACCGGCTGGCCATCGCGACCCACGAGTTTTTTCAGAGCCATCATTTTCAATACGTTCACACGCCAATAATCACAGGCAGCGACGCCGAAGGGGCTGGCGCTTTGTTTCAGGTTACAACTCTCGACCTGGCGGCCCTGGCAAAATCCGGCAAGGCCCCGGACTACTCAAAAGACTTTTTCGGCAAATGGACAGGCCTTGCCGTAACGGGCCAGCTCGAGGCCGAATCTTACGCCGAAGCCCTTTCGAGGGTCTACACTTTCGGCCCCACCTTTCGGGCTGAGAATTCCAACACTACCAGGCACCTTGCCGAGTTCTGGATGATAGAGCCGGAAGCCGCCTTCTTCCGCCTGGAAGACAACATGGCGCTGGCTGAGGATTTTCTCAAATACCTTTTCTCCGCGGTTTTAAAGGACTGCGCGGAAGACCTGGAATTTTTTAATTCCCATATCGAAAAGGGGATTATCGAAACCCTACAATCCGTGGCTTCTTCAAAGTTCTCGCACATAACCTACACCGATGCCATCGCGGAATTGGAAAAGGGCGGGCCCTTTGAATTCAAACCCTATTGGGGCTGCGACATCCAGACCGAGCATGAAAGGTTCCTTTCGGAAAAAGTCTCAGGCGGGCCGGTAATTGTTACGGATTACCCCAAAGAGATCAAAGCGTTTTACATGAAGCAAAACAGCGACGGTAAAACAGTCCGCGCCATGGATGTTCTGGTTCCACGCCTGGGCGAAATTATCGGCGGCTCCGAGCGCGAAGAAAATTACGGCAAGCTGGAAAAGCGCATGGAAGAGTTGAAGTTCAACATGGCGGATTACCAGTGGTACCTGGACTTACGTCGTTATGGTTCTGTCCCACATTCGGGTTTCGGCCTGGGCTTTGAGCGGCTTATTCAGTACGTTACGGGGATGGTAAATATCCGCGACGTTATTCCCTTCCCGCGCGCCCCCGGCCAGGCGGAATTCTAGTTGTTAGCAATGGTTAAAACTTTACTCCAATTATTTCTCACAGAGGCATCGAACCTTCGGTTCGCAAGTTCACGAAGGACACAAAGGAAAACGAAGAATTTACTGTTCTGTGGCAAATTTCTTGGAGCGCTGGTTTTATTTTTCCTCGCTTTTCCAGCTTTTGCCCAATCAACGGAAAGCCCGGGAAATTCCCAGTTTTTACAGCTTTTCTCTCAATCCGCCGTGGTGATGGACGCCGCCACCGGAACTATTGTTTGCTATAAAAACCCGGACGACGAAATTCCCCCCGCTTCACTTACAAAACTCATGACCATGCACCTGGTCTTTAAGGAAATTGCCTTGGGCAAGGCTTCTCTCGACGAGATAATCACCCCGCCCAGGGAAGGCTGGGCGGTGAACCAGCTTCCCGGCTCCTCTTTGATGTACCTCGCGCAGGGCCAAACCTTGAGCCTTAGGGAACTAATGCTGGGCATGGCGGTTGTTTCAGGCAACGACGCCGCGACGGCGGCAGCCTTGCGTTTTGCCCCGACAGTGGCTGATTTTATAAAGATGATGAATACAGAAGCGGCGGCGATGGGGCTTGGCAAAACCAGATTTGTGGACGCCTCAGGCTATTCGGAAGAGAACATGACTACCGCCAGAGAATTGGCCGAGTTATGCCGGATCTACCTGCAGGCGCACCCGGAAAGCCTTGAGGAATTTCATTCGGTAAGGGAATTCACGTATCCCAAGGCGGAGAACGTGCCGCCTGAAAGGCAGGGAAATCCCGGAACCAGGCTGCGCAGAAACAACAACAACCTGCTAGGCAGGGTAGAAGGAGTCGACGGTTTAAAAACCGGCTACATCCCCGAATCGGGTTACAACATCGCGCTGACCGCGGAGAGGAACGGGACGCGGTTTATTGCCGTCATCCTTGGCGCTCCCTCCGAATGGGGAGGCGACAGAAAGCGGGACGAAGACGGCGAAAAGATTCTTGAGTGGGCTTTTGAGCGTTACAAAACAATCCGGCCTGACATAGGCGAGCTGCCGCCCGCCCGTATCTGGAAAGGTAAAGACAACTACTCGGGTCTTATCCCCGAAGAGCCGCTTGATTTTACCGCCCTGGTTGAAAGAGGCAATCAGCTTTCCTGGGAAATAGAACTTGAGGAACCAATTATCGCTCCCCTTTACGCGGGGCAGAAACTGGGAAACCTTGTGCTTAACGACAGCCTCGGCGAATTAAGACGCATGACGCTGGTAGCGCCGCAAAACGCGGAAAGAGGCGGATTCTTCAAGCGGCTCTTTGATTCAATAAGGTTGTTTCTTAATAAGATTTTTAGATAAAACTTTCGATTTACTTTTAATGTGCCGCGCTCAAAAAATCGTTGAGCTCTTTTTCAATGCCCGCAAGCTCTTCGTCCATTTCCCTAATCCGGCGCATGGAAAACTGAATATGTTTTTCGTTGACCTTTTCAAAGGCCGTATCCACTACAGCCTCAAAGGAAGTTTCTTCGGTATAAGTTACCGGCTTGTTCTCAAACGACATACTTTACTCTGCTACCAGAGAGATATTTTCACCGTTGGTTAATTCGGCGGGCATTGCCCTGCCCGAATTATCAAATGCCCTGATAAATGTTACCACCGCAATAAAAGCAATAAGAATCAAAACAAGTTTACGCATACTTATACCTTAATTTTACCGTTGACTGGTTAAATAATCAAGGGGGTTAACTGCCCTTGCGTTTCTAAAAACCGCGAAATGCAAATGCGGCCCCGTACTGTACCCTGTGTTACCCACAGTTCCTATCTGTTTTCCCTTGGAAACCGTGTCGCCCTTCTTCACAGAAACAGAAAAAAGGTGGGCGTACATGGTTTGATAGCCGCCTGCGTGGCTTAATATAATAAAGTTCCCGTAAGTGCGATCGTAGCCCAGGGCGGAAACCTTTCCATCCATGGCAGCCCAGACCACAGTCCCCTGTGGAGCGGAAAGATCAATCGCCGCGTGATGCCGCCTTTCCCCGGTAAAGGGATCATTCCGCCAGCCGAAAGGAGAGCTTAGCCTTGAGCCTTTCAGCGGGTAAATGAAAAGCTCTCCAAGGGCCAGGGCGAGATCATCCTTGTTCATCCTCGCGCCAGGTATAAACAGGGTCGTTCCGGCATTAATAACGTCGCTTTGTATATCGTTGGCGTCAAGGATCGCTTCCAACGGTACTCCCATCGACTGGGAAATTTTGGAAAGGCTGTCCCCGCTTTTAACCACATAGGGAATGCCGTCCATGTTGGGAATCCGCAGCGTTTCACCTTCCCTTAAGGATCTGGCATTGGTAATTCCGTTGGACGAAATAATGGCGTCCATTGAAACGGAAAACGCGGCGGCAATTTTTGACACCGAGTCCCCTTTTTTAACTTTATAGTCCTGCCAGGCAAAGGACTCAGTCATGTCCAGGGGAATGTTTTCGCCGTCGCTTGACGCCTCTTTCCCGGACGAAAAAGCCGAATGGGCGTCAAGGGGATTCACTCCGGCGTAACGGGCAAGGTTATACTCGCTGCCAGAGTCCTTGGTGGAGCTGACGGCTTCCCTCTGAATCCAGTCTATGGCGTTCGGGCCATACACAGCAAAGGCAATACCAATGCCCAGAAGAAAGAGAGCCGTGATTGGAAGCGCGGGTGTTGTAAACAAGGGTGTGCGTTTTTTTTCATACGTGTACGGCTCTTCCCTGACAGCAGGCTCGTATTGCGGCCTGAAGTTTTCCTGCGGTTGTTGGTATACCGTTTGGTGGTAACCTCTCGCGGGGTTCTGCTTTACAGCGTCAATTAATTTAACATTCTTCTCAAAAAGAGAAATTATCCCCCTGGGCCTGAACGCTTTTTTTGGATTTTTATTAGATGAATTTCCCGGGAACGCGTTCTTTGCTTCCGGCTTCTGGCGCCTGCGTTTTTTTACCTTCTGGTTAAGCAGTAAACTGTTCATGGTATACTGGTTTATCGACATAAATTTTGGCTATAATAAGCCAATTGTGATATGACCGGAAAACCAATCCTGGCGGCCCTTCTGGCAGCCCTGGTAATGAAGTTTTTTATTCTGGATTTTATGATAGCAGAGGGAAATTCCATGGTTCCCGCGATAAAGAGCGGGACTATACTCGCGGTATACAAGGCTTCGTACGGAATCAGGCTGCCTGGTTCGTCTACCTACATTTTATGGTGGGGAAGACCTAAAGAAGGGGATGTGGTGATTTTTTATACGCCCACCGGCGAAATAGCGGTTAAAAGATGCGGGGAGAGCCTTGAAGGCGGTTTTTTTTACGTGTTCGGGGATAACAGCTCCCAATCATACGACTCCCGCAATTACGGGCCAATTCCCAAAAATCACATAATAGGAAAGGTTTTGGGAATTAAGCGATGAACACAGATCCCCGCGAGGACGGCAGGAACAACCGGCAAATTGCCGGAAAAAACCGCTTTATTATTTTTGCGATCGTTCTCGCGCTGGTAAGCCTTGCTTTGCTGGGCCGTTACGGGTATTTGATGCTCTTTCCGAAACAGCAGGCAAGGCAGGTTATCACTGTCCGGCGCTCGGGCAGGGGCCCGATTCTGGACCGCAACGGCCGGCTTCTGGCGCTTGAAACCAGGCTGGGAAACGTTACCCTCTGGCGCCCCGAAATGGAAAACATAGAAGAATTAACCAGGGATTTGGCTCCCCTGCTGGAATTGTCTGCTGAAGAGCTTCTGGACAGAATCGCCAATTCACAAAGCGATTTTGTGTACCTGAAAAAGCAGGTAAACGAAACAGTGGTAAAGCTTATTCAGGACGCAATCTCGGCGGGCCGTTTCCGCGGTGTAAGCATAGAGCCGGTAGTAGGGCGGATATACCCGGAAAGAGCCCTTGCAGCCCAAATCGTCGGCTTTGTTGGAGACGAGGGCTCAGGCCTTGCGGGGATAGAATACGCTTTTGACAGCGAGCTTAGAGCCGAACAGGAGGCATTGGGCAGAACCGTACCGGGAACCGGAGGAAGCCAGGTCTTCCTTACCCTGGACATAAATATTCAGTATATCCTGGAAAGCATCGCGACCCAGGTAATGAATGAAAACAAAGCCGAAGCGGTTATGCTAATGGCTATGGATCCAAGGACGGGAGAGATACTGGGAAGCGCTTCCCTGCCCGGCTACGACCCGAACAACCTCCGAAGCTCAGATGAAATTTCGCGCATGGATCGGCCCGCGATATGGTCTTACGAGCCGGGATCGGTTTTTAAGGTTTTTTCCCTTTCCGCGCTGATGGATTCAGGCGCAATAACAGACAATACTTTTTTTACCTGTAACGGCCGCTACGAGCGTACCACAAACAGGGGCGAGAAAATTACGATTAACTGCCTTGGCTCTCACGGGAACGTTAGCGCCAGGGAAATAATTATTTATTCCTGCAACGCGGGCGCGGCTTACGCTTCGGATCGGCTGGGCTCCCAGGCGTTTTACGAGATCATAACGAACCTTGGTTTTGGTTCGCGTACCGGTGCGGGAAACCCCGGAGAAACCTCGGGGTTCCTTCGCTCTACCGATCGCTGGTCGGATCGTTCCAAGCCTACAATAGCGATGGGACAGGAAATCGCCGTCTCCGCCCTTCAGATGCTGCAAGCAGCCAGCGCGGTAGCCAACGACGGCATCCTGGTTCCGCTAAAAATCGTTTCGCGGATCGTTTCGGCGGACAGCAAAACCGTGAGCAACTTCCAGTCAGGCGCACCCCGGCGGGTCTTTAGCGCAGAGACGGCAAGAACCATGCGCTCTTACATGATGGACGTAACATCCAGCATTGGAACCGGCTGGCGAGCCAACGTTGAGGATCTTTCCCTGGCGGTAAAGACCGGCACAGCCCAGATCATCGATCCCAATACCGGCTCTTATTCTTCCACGGATTTCATAGCGAGCTGCATAGCAATGCTCCCGGCCGAACACCCGTCCCTTGTGCTCTACCTTGCTATAATAAAACCCCAGGGGGCATCCTACCTTGGCGGCAGAATCGCCGCGCCGCCCATCAGGGAAGCCGCCGAAGCCCTGATTAACTACCTGGGCATTCCGCGGGGAAGAAACCCGCAGATCAGCCATTCGGGCGCGCTTTCCATCCCCGCCCTCCCCTACCCCGCGGTAGACGAAACCGTCCCCGATTTTAC
>Ga0268262_10006137_pt1 | contig 11640 bp, 11 predicted proteins | sample TergutNc150P3_FD_190354 | JGI IMG/M metagenome (GOLD analysis project Ga0268262, IMG submission 190354) | Nasutitermes corniger P3 segment gut microbial community from laboratory colony in Florida, USA - Nc150 P3 (SPAdes) (version 2) | ecosystem: Host-associated > Arthropoda: Insects >... | reverse complement strand
GCAAGAATGGGGTGATGGCGCAATGGGATCGCGTTCTCTGGAACGGGAATAGCTGGTTGGCGGGCCTGCCAAAACAAACAACGGACTTTGCAGAACTCGGCTATCGCATAGGCGCGTTCAAACTCAGCCCGATGGTGCGCTACGAATCCAAAAAAATGGATACCCCCACTACAGCGAACCCAGATGAAACAAGGATGGGGGCGGGGCTGGCATGGTGGTTCAAAGGGCACCAAAACAACCTAAAGGCGTTCTATACAAAGGTTGACCCCAAGAACGTCCCGGGAAGCAGCGCCTACAAAGCATACAATCAAATCAACTTTCAGTGGCAGATACTTTTTTGGTAAATTGAGCCACCTGCAAAACCCCTCCCAAAAGAAGCAAAAAAAGCGGGGCGGGGCTAGTCAGGGGTTAGGTTGTTGGGAATAGGGATTAGGATAAGCAAGGATGCCGCTGCGCGGCGTTGATTTTTTAATTGGATCATGCAGCGGGGTTATTCGCCCGACACGTATCTTCCGCGCTCGGGTTCGCCACCCGGCAACTTGGTTTGTTCATCGCCGGGTCATGGAGCCCTCCCTATAGCGTTTCCCCTATTGATTGGCACTGACTCTCATACGATTACGGCTGCGCTTTCCGTTTCGCTCCCCGCCTTGTGGAGGTGCGGTTAACCCATCGCGACGGGCGGGTTTGCGCTTCAACGGTTGCCTCGGCGTTCCACCGGGCGGCTCGCTTCACTCTCGGCGCAGCCTATGCACTCCGTGCCATTCCCTGCGGGAAGGGCTATAATGCTTAACGGGGGAGCTCCCTATCGGCATCGCTCGCTGGCTCTCGGTATCCTGCGCTGCGCTCCGGATACGCGAGACATCCTCCGTTGGCCTTTGATAGCACATTGGTTGGTAATCCCGCAATAAACGCTTCCCTTGGTTCGGCGCCATTCTCGCGCTGCCTTCGGTCGACTTCCCCCGCGCCCCCTGCCGCGCTTCACGCGACTTCTTCGATGGGCGGGCAGATACTAGGAAAATGACTTCGATGGAGGACTTTTCAGGCGGGAACAATACCTCGTTCAGCACTTGGCAGTAAAAAAGCTCACATCAATGTCGCCGCGCTTGCGCGGCTCCTAGCCCCTGATCCCTGCTCCCCGACCTCTAGATGCCCAGATCGTCCTTGACTTTGTCCACTCGCGCCTTTAGGGACAGGGCTAGGTTGGCCAGCCCCTCGGCCGTGCGGGCCACAGCAGACGTAGAGTCGGACATCTGGCTGGCCGCGGCCGCTATGGAGGAAGCCTCTTGCACGCTCTCTTCAACCTGCTTAGCCACTTCCGTGCCAGCCCTCGATTGCTCTCCAGAGGCATTAACCGACGCCCTTGTTATGGTGGCAAACTGATCCAAGATTTTCTTGATGTTGTCCATGATGGACGCCGTCGTGTTCACCATCTCCTCGCCGTACTGAACCGACATGCGCGCCTCTGTGATGTGCTGTGCTATCTCTTTGGCGGAGGCTCCGCTGTGCTCGGCCAGTTTGCGAACCTCTTCCGCCACCACCGCGAAGCCCTTGCCCCGCTCGCCAGCCCTAGCGGCCTCTATGGCCGCGTTGAGCGAGAGCAGGTTGGTCTGGTTGGCTATATCTTGGATAAATTCCACGGCTTGGGCGATCCTGTTGTTGCTCTGCATTATCCCCTTCATGGCCTCCTTGGTTGACTCGCCGGCCTCGCTGCCTCGGCGGGTGGATTCCATGGCCGACTCCAACTGGTCAAGGCTGCTCTGGCTGTCGCGGCCCACTTCGTCTATGGAGGCCGACAGTTCCGTCATCGCGGCGGCCATGCGCTGGGCGCCGTCCCTCTGCACCCCAGCGCTGCGGGCAATTCCATCAGTCGTGGCCGACATCTCTTCTGCCGACGCAGAAAGCTCCGCGGAGCCGCTGGATACCCCCTCAACGCTGTCACTGACGCTGGTCATCAGGCCCCCAAGCTGCCTCACTATAATGTTTGATATGAATACTCCCAGCACCGCAGAAAACAGGATGGCGGCCCCCAAGCAGATCAACATCGTCACCCTAGAATTCCTCTCGGTGGCTTTATTCTTGGTCAGTTGGAGCTGGGCGGCTTGGTGCATGAAGTCTTTCATTTTGTTAAGCTCTTCCCTAAACTTGTTGTTCACAGGCACCGCCGCTGTCCTCATATACTGGACAGCCTCACTGTTTCTGCCGGCCATGACTTGCGAGGCTATGTTTTCTGCGACTATGAAGTATTCCTCCATCGAGGACTTTACTAATTCGAGCATGGCCTTTTCTTCGGGAATGTTTTTGACGGCCTCCTGCATCTGCCGTGTGAGTTGATTCAGCCTTTCCCTGGTGCTTTCAAGGGCATCCTTGAACTTCTGTTTGTCGGCTTGCTCCGTGCTAAGGCACAGGTCGCGCACGTTGGAGCGTATGGTGGCAAACTCTTCGGCCAGTGTCGCCACCTCTCCAAAATTTTCTACACCCTCTTCATACAAAATGGCGTCGGCTCGACCCATCCTCGATATGGACGAGTAGCCGATGACACTGACGACCACCGTGAACAAGGCCAAAACCGCGCACTCTACCAAGAGCTTAGACCTGAGCTTGAGATTGTAGTACCAGTTCATGACCCCCCCTAGCGTTTATCATTTTACAGCCTAAAGCATTACAATGTTTGATAGTCAATAAATTATTTTTTCTCCGACCCCATAAGCCCTAACCACGTATAGCGTCAATAGCCACACGAGCGCTGCGATAGTATCACTTTGCGCCTGTCAGGATCTTCAACGCGCCATACACATCGGTGTTGCCGTTGTAGCCAATGAAGCGGCTTTGTCCTGAACCCATTGCAAAGACAGGCACGGGAAGGCCGGTGTGCGAGAATGTTGTCCAGCCTACGCCCGCTTTATGGTTGAGGATGCGCGTAACTGTAACCGTCAGCGGCTCGTACGTGCCATATAGCAATTTTTCTACATCTGTCAGCGTGCGCTGCTTGGAGGGGATCATGGACTTTTCAAAGGCCGCCCTGATTTGGGCAAGCTCAAAGTCACTCAATTTTGGCAAGGGGCCAGCAGCGGCGCCGCTATCTGGTTTTGCCGCCAAGCCAAAGTTGGCCTCTATGCTGGCCAAGGCATCGCTGAATGTGGCCCTGTCTGCCCGGAATTTAGCAACTTGCTTGTCGTACTCTACGAATGAGACCTTTTGGTTGGCAAGCAGGCCAAGGCGCGTGTCGTAGCCCGTGCCAGCAAAGCCAAGTGACATTCCGCCTGTCTCGTGGTCGCCCGTTACGACAATGAGAGTATCTTTGGGATGCTTGTTGTAAAACTCCACTGCAGCTTGCACCGCATCGCTGAATGCAAGCACATCGCGCACGACGGTAGCCGCGTCGTTGGCGTGGCAGGCCCAGTCAATTTTGCCTCCCTCCACCATCATAAAGAAGCCTGTGTTGTTTTCGAGGGCCGCGATGCCAGTTCTCACGTAGTCGGCCAAGCTGGGCTGCGTCTTAGGGCGGTCAATCTCGTAGTGCATGGCGCCAGTGTCATCGGAAAAATCCTTGTCGTCAGAGAAGATCGCCAGTTTTTTCTCCCCGCCCTTCAGCCCTCTGTACTCTGCTGCCGTCATGGTCACTATGTAGCCCTTTGCCCTAAGCGCAGAATAGACGTCCATGCGGTCAAACTCGCCCTTGCGGCTATCGCGCAGCTTGCCCCCCGCAAAAAACTCGAAGCCGCTGCCGAGCAATTCATTGCTCAATTCATAATAGTTGTCGCGGGATGGCTGGTGGCCGAAAAAAGCGGCGGGGGTGGCGTGGTTGACGTTGACCGAGGTGACTAGGCCAATTTTCCAGCCTCTTTGTTTGTGCAGCTTTTCGGCGATTGTCTCAAAGGACTTTGCCTTTTCTCCATCCATGTTGAGGACGCCGCTGTTGGTCTTGTTGCCAGTGGCGAGAGCCGTGCCGGCAGAAGCCGAGTCGGTAATGAATGATGTCAAGTCTTGCGTAGTGGCACTGCCCGCAACGGGGAACTTCATCATCGGCAGCAGTATAGGCTCTTTTTTGCCATCCAGCGCACCCAAGTACGCCGACGCTATGGCAAGCTGTGGGTAGCTAGTGCCATCGCCGATAAACAAAAAAACGTATTTCGGCTTTGCATCCTGCCAAGCAGCGCCATTGTCGCTTACGGCCGCTGCGGGCGATGATGCCCCCGAAAAAGCGGCTATGGCGGCCAGCGCCAAGCAGGACAGTGCAATCATGGCAATTTTGGTGCGCGTGGTTTTCATCTCTGCCCCCATTGGCTTCTATAGCTTTTTTTCTGTTTTCAGTATTCGCTTTCCTATTCCAGCACCGCCGTCACGCCAGGTATGCCTGGCGCGGTTGGCACCGAAGCCAGCGTTGGGTTTGCGAATGCCAGTTTGAGGCGCTTGGCAAAGTGGACGCGGAAAATGCCTTCGGTAGCCCCAACCTCAATCTCCCCTAAGTCTGGGCCGATGATCTCTCTGTAGGCCACCAAGAAATATGTGTGCTTGCCCTCTGAAAGGCCGCTTATTGTGAGCGTACGCGCCTTTTTCTTTTTTTGTTCGATGGGTATCCTTATCCCGTCAATGGTGATGTCCAAGGGCCCCAAGACCTTGCGCGTAAAGTGCATTTGATAAGTGCCAGGAGCCAAAGGCTTCTTTGGAAGCACCGGCTTCACTTCTTTGCATCCAAGCATGGCCACCATCGCCGCTGCCGCCGCCAATCCAAAAATGTTGGTTGCCCTTGTTGCCCTAATTGCCTTCATTCCGATCTCCGTCCATTCCACATCTTGCGATCCGCGCAAGGTTCTACGCCGCTCAAAAACACGCCGCAGAAAAGTATTATACCCTAGAGCCGATGTGTACAGATTCATGGATGCGCCCAAGGCCGATAATGTTCCGCAATTAGGGGCTAGGGGGCAGGGACTAGGGCAAACATTGATGCGGCTGCGCCGCGCCTTTTTTTATGTTGTGGGTTGAGCGTCCAGCCCTGAACGAAGCTTTTCCCCCCAAATGAATCGCTTGCTTCGTAGTCGTGTTGGTTCTGGCGCTAGAAGCATCTGAACGATGGGATATAATGGTTGTTGATGCTTTGATGCGCTGCCGCGCCAGAACGAGGAGAAGAGTTATGACCCAAGTCCGCCTAGTTACCAACAAGGGCAACATAAACCTTGAACTATTCCCAAACGAGGCTCCAGGCACAGTGGCCAATTTTGTCAAGCTGGTGGGGGACGGCTACTATGACGGCTTGGCCTTTCATAGGGTTATACCAAACTTTGTCATTCAGGGCGGATGCCCAAATACCCGCGAGGGCGCGGAGGGCCTGCCGGGCACGGGCGGGCCTGGGTGGACCATCAAGTGCGAAACCGAGGGCAACCCCCACATCCACGAACTGGGGGCCCTATCCATGGCCCACGCCGGCAAGGACACAGGCGGCAGCCAATTTTTCATAGTCAATGGCGACAGGAATAAAGTCGAACACTTGGACGGCTTGCACACAGTTTTCGGAAAATGCTGCTCCGAAGAGGACATCGAAGTGGTCAAAAGAATAGAGGCAATGGACAGGATAGAGAAGGCCGAACTGCTGTCATAGATAGCAATTAGGAGCTAGGGGTTAAGGACTAGTGTGCCGCTCCGCGGCATCAACAGTACAGCCTACCCACCAGCGCGGCCAGCGCGGTTTCAGTGCGGAGTATGCGCTCGCCCAATTTGACGGGTATAAAGCCTATTTTTTCCAGCGCGGCCAATTCGTCTGGTATGAAGCCGCCCTCTGGACCCAGAACAAGTGTACACGGCTCGTTGACATTGGCTGGGCAGGTAGCCGCGGCTTGCGGGTGGGCCACTAGGCGCAGTGTGCTTTGGGCCATCTTGGGCAGGTCATCTAGCACAAAATTGGCGAAAAAACGGGCCAGTTGAAGCTCTGGCAGCATGGTGTCAACTCCCTGCTCTAGGCCGATAATTCTTTGCCTGAACAGGTTTTCTTCCGATAGGCGCGGGCTCTTCCAATAAGATTTTTCCACCTTCCAAGCGTTCATAAGGACAATGTGTGCCACCCCCAAGCTGGTGGCGGCGGCCAGCACACGATTTAGGGCTTTTGGCCTAGGCAGAGCAACGATTAGATTTAGCGGCAGCTTGGGCGGTGGAGGCTGGTCTAACTCAACGACCATTTCCAGTGCCTGTTCGTCCAGCACGGCTATGCGGCCAACGCCAATCTTGCCCCCCAAAAGCCCGACTTTCAGGCTGTCTCCGACCTTTGCCTTGTGTACAGAGCAAACGTGTTCCAGCCGACGGCCCTCCAGTCGCACACGACCATCTGCAATAAAGTCATCTGGATTAAGGATTATCAAATTCATAAGAGGCCACGGGTCAGGTTTCAGGGGTCAGGAATCGGCGAAAAGGGCATTTTGGCGAAAAAAATCCCCTTGAAAAAATATTTACGAAAAATTCTTGCAAAAAAGTAGAAAAAAAGCGAAAATTAGATCTATGGTCAGGAGGCAACATGCACTCTTATGGTTTCAAGCTCCCAGATTTCTTCCTAGAATACGGCCCCATCGTAGCCAACAGCATAGACGAGGCCAAGGCCATCATCCGCGAAAAGCTGGGCCTGAACCGCCTGCCTAAAGGCATCAAGGTGTGGGACGTGGCCGAGCGCCCAATTGCGCGGTGGAGGGCCGTTGCATGATTAGCCGGTAGTGGCGGCCTACCGCTTAGGAGGCGGTTGACCGCACGATTGCGCTCAACTGTCGCTGTTTTCACCGCGTCACCGTGTACCCCGTCGCGCTGGTCGCCTCTCGCGCTGGCTGCTGGGCGTAGAGGGGGACAGTCTCCAGCACTTGGGCGCCCTTTTCGGTGCATACGGCATACCTAGATGGATACATGGACGTACCCGCATACTCGCCCTTGGCGTTGAGGGCGTAAAAGATCAACTGGAAGTTTGGCTGGCCGTTTTCATAGCGCAAGCGCTTGTCAATGGTGTTGGCGGCTACGCGGCGCAGGGCCTCTAGGCCGGCGTCCTTGGGGTGCTTGCCTTGGCGCATCAGTTCCACTATCAGGAATGAGCATAGGCCGTACAAATTTGCCTCGCCGCGCCCTGTGGAGCCAGCGGCTCCTATGCTTCCATCCACGTACAGCCCCGCGCCCAATATCGGCGAGTCGCCCGTGCGCCCAGGTATCTTCCACGCCAAGCCGCTGGTAGTGGTCACGCCGCAGATTTCGCCCTTAGAGTTGATTCCGTCGCAGTTGATGGTGCCATGATAGTGTTCGCTGTCTATTAGCCCATCCGCCACCATGCTGAGCCCGGCTTGATAGCCCGCAGCCACTCGCTTTTCGGGGTCTAGCCAATGCTCGGGGTCTATGCGGCGCTTCCACTCCAGCCATAGCCGCCTAGACCTTGGCGTGTTGAGGTCGTCTTCTATCTTGAAGCCCATCTGCCGCGCAAAGTCTTGGGCCCCCTTGCCGACTATCAAGTGGTGGTCTGTCACGTCCATGACCTTTTGTGCGACCAAGGATGGCGTTCTGACGCCCTCTATGCAAGCAACGGCTCCCGCCCTCTTTTTGGGCCCGTGCATGCAGGACGAATCCAATTGCACCACGCCATCGGCGTTAGGCAGGCCGCCGTACCCAACGCTGTTGTCGTCGGGATCAAGCTCGACTATGTTCACGCCGGCTATCAGCGAATCCAGTACGTCTTTGCCCTCGGTCATCATGCGAAAGGCGGTCTCTACGCAAGTGGCATCCCCGCCATTTTTGAAGCGGTGACCGTTTGACGACGCTATGACGATGGGCGAAATCCCCTTTGCCACAACGGCCGGGGCCTGCTGCACTCGCAAAACCTTGGACACATCTGGCACCGCTGCACCGGCAAGGGCCGCAGAACCCATTGCCATAAACTCGCGCCTATTTATTTTGTCAGCCATCGGGCCTCCTTTGATTCTTTGTTGATACCTAGTTTAGGATAGCCGCCCTTGGGTGACACTGATAGAATCGTGCTTGGGTTTGTAGTGCCTGAAGCACATTTGATATTGATAACTCATAGAAAAAGGAATCAGATGGCCAAACCTCCACCGGCCGCCGATGCAGCGCGCAGCTACACGATGAGCCGGATCAAGAGCAAGGACACCTCAATCGAGGTGGCGCTTAGGAAGGCACTTTGGCGCAAAGGCATACGCTACAGGAAAAATTATTCATGCCTGCCCGGTGTGCCTGACATTGCCATAACCAAACACAAGATAGCCATTTTCTGCGACGGCGAGTTTTGGCATGGGCGGGGCTGGAGCGAAAAGAAGCCCAGCATCAAGCACAACAAAGACTACTGGATGGCAAAGATAGAAAAAAACATGGGCCGCGACAGGGAAATTGGTAGAAAGCTGAAGTACATGGACTGGTTGGTCATCAGGTTTTGGGGCGAAGAGATCAGCGGCAACCTAGATGGATGCGTGAGGGAAATAGAACACCTGATATTTCAAAGCAAAATGGAAACCTGCGCGACTGACTGGGCGTTTGACGACTTGTGACGCCAGTTGGACTATTCCACGTTCACGACGGCGGTCGCGCTGGGCCGTCCTTCGGTCATGGCGGTGGCTACCACAGTAAAGGCGCCGCGCCTTGCGGGGGCGGTGTACACTCCCGATGAGGTTATGGCACCGCCATCGGGTTCGTCAATGCTCCATTGGATTTTTGTGGGATCAACGCCCCTGGCCTTTAGCGCGAATGTGTATGAGGCCCCTTGTGTCAATCTGACCGCTGTTGGCTCGATGCTCAATTGGGGCTGCACGATTATCGTCTGCACCGCCCTGGCCCTTTGGCCGTTTGTCCTCATGGCCCTGACTGCGACGTGGTAAGTCCCAGCGTACTGGGGCGCCACGTACGTGACTTGCTGGCCCGTCGTCCTGACCAAGGAACCACCGCCAAGCTCTAGCACGTCCCACTCCATTTGGCCCTCCAATAGCTCGGTGGCCTGGGCAGTCAGGGATATTCTATCGCCGACTTTGATGAGCGATGTGTGCGTCTCTATGAATAGCACGTCGGTGTTTGATGAGCCACATGCCATTAGGATCAAGGCGAAAATGGCTGCTGGCGTTATTTTGTGCAAGTTGACCTCTTTACGTCATTAATAGCATGCTCTCTCTGCGTAATTTGTTTCATTTTTTTGGTTTCCATCATTGCGTTTCTTCCGTTGCCCTCAATTGCTGCATTTGCCGCACCCATCGCGCCTCCGCCATCAGTCGGAGCCTTTCCCCTTGGCGGCTTGCACTAAAACGGGGGACAACAGCCGCTGGGCCTCCTTTGGGTCTAGGCCAACGAGGAATCCCCTAGAGCCTCCATTTATGTAGATTTTTGGCAGTTCCAAGATGGTCTGCTCCATGTATGTGGGCATCGCCTTGCGGGTGCCAAATGGGCTGGTGCCGCCAACCTGGTAGCCGCTATGCCTGTCTGCGATGTCGGGCTTGCATGGACTGATGGACTTGCACCCAATTTGGCGGGCCAAGGACTTTGTGCTAACGTCCAGATCGCCGTGCATCAACACGATTAGGGGCTTGGCCTGCTCGTCCTCCATTATCAAGGTCTTGATCACCGAGTGTTCGTCAACCCCAAGCTCTCTGGCCGAAACTTTTGTGCCGCCTCGGTCTTCATAGCGGTACATGTGTTCTGTGTATTCCACGCTGTGAGCGCGAAGCATCCTTGTCGCTGGAGTAGAGGGGGATTTTGACAAAGGCGCGGCCTAGCTTTCGGCGTCGGCCTTTTTAGGGCGGCCACGCTTAGGCTTTTCTTCTGGCTCATCGGGTTCGGGGGCTGCCTCGGCCTTTTTGGGGCGGCCACGCTTAGGCTTTTCTTCTGGCTCATCAGGCTCGGGGGCAGGCTTGGCCGTGTCCGCTTTTTTCCCTCTCTTTGGCTTTTCCTCTGGTTCCTCTGGCTCGGGTTCAGACACAGCCTTTTTTGCCCGCTTTGGCGCTGGAGCTTCTGCCGGGCTTTCCGCTTCTTCCGAATCCGCCTCTGCGGCTTTTTTGCGCCCGCGCTTCGGATGGGCCTCTTCTATTGGTTTTGATTCATCGTCGGCGGCTTTGACGGCTTCCTCTTCCGCTGGCACCACCGCCTCTGGCTCGCCGCCTTCTTGTTCCGCGAGGTTGCCCCCTGCGAGGCCGCCAGCGTCGAACCTAGCCTGGGCGATGCCTTCATCTCGGCGGCGCTCCATCTCCAGCAATTCTCCGTACGCCTTTTTGTCGAGGAGTTCTTCAGTGACGGTGGCCGACTTTAGCAGCATGTCAAAAATTTTGTCCGTCCTAACCCTGCCGCGTATTTCAGCAGTGCCGCCGCTTTTTTCGATGGACGCCTTGACTGATTCAAAGGACTCTTTGGATTTTGACTGCTCGATCCACTTGCGTATCTCTTCGTCAACCTCTTCATTGGAAACCTGTATGTCCTCTGCGTTTCCCAGTGCCTGCAGTAGATACCCAGTCCGCACGGCCCTTTCGGCGTCCACCAAGCGGTGCCGCCTGTAAGCCGCCCAGTTGACCTGCCTTGGGCGGACGCCGCGCCTGGCCAAGGTGTCCATGAACTCGCGGCAATAATCGTCTAGCTGCAAATTGACCATGCTGCCTGGCACCTCAAAGGTGGAAGCATCCAGCAACTGATCCAAAAGGTTGCTCTGCAAGCGGGCCATTGCCTCGGCCTCCGCCATTTCTTCGCACTCTTTGCGAATATCGTCTATCAGGCCCTGCAAGGTTTCATACTGGCCAAAGTCCTTGGCAAATTCATCGTTGAGCTCGGGCAAAACTTTTGACCTGATGTCCAGCACCCGCACTTCATAATGAACCTGCTTGCCTGCCAGAGTTTTGTCTGCATCATTTTGGGGTACTTGGATGGTGAATTTTTTGGAATCGTCTATTTTCAGGCCCAAGATCTCTGCGTCAAAGGGCCGGCCCTCTGTCAAGGCGATCCTCTGGTCGCTAAAATATTTGGCCTTCATTCCTTGGGGCTTGGTCTTTATGTCCAAGGTCACTATGTGGCCAATCCCGGCGCCTTCTTCGATGGGTACGAGCTTTACTGCATTTTCCCTTACCTCTTGGACGCGGTCGTTGATGTACTCTTCATCAATTATTTGCTTTTTCTTGACCAACGCGGCGCCTTTGTAGTTGGGCAACTTGACCTCGGGGGCCACGTCGAACTGGACTCGCACCTTGCCTTCGGCCCCTTCCCGCATTTCGGCTTTTTCGATGGCCGGGCGGGAGATGGGGGAGATGCCGATGTTGGCCGCTGCGTCCCAAAAATGGGTTTCCACCAGCTTTTCCGATACTTCCCCAGCTATCTGATTTTGATACTTGGATACCAGCACGCTCTTGGGGACTTTGCCCGGCCTAAAGCCAGGCATTTTGACTTTTGGGGCAATTTCTTTGACCGCGGCGTCAAACGCTTCCGCGACTACAGCCACTGGAAATATCATCTCCAGCGTTTTGCGGGTTGCCGAATTGTGGATGAGATTGACCTGCATGGACGCTCCTAACAGCGATATTGTAACGCTAGGCGGGCGAAAAGCCAAGACCCTTGACCGCCTGTGGTGCGAACGGTGGGACTCGAACCCACACGGTATTACCCGCTGGAACCTAAATCCAGTGCGTCTGCCAGTTCCGCCACGTTCGC
>Ga0268262_10006136_pt1 | contig 11642 bp, 14 predicted proteins | sample TergutNc150P3_FD_190354 | JGI IMG/M metagenome (GOLD analysis project Ga0268262, IMG submission 190354) | Nasutitermes corniger P3 segment gut microbial community from laboratory colony in Florida, USA - Nc150 P3 (SPAdes) (version 2) | ecosystem: Host-associated > Arthropoda: Insects >... | reverse complement strand
CTGTAACGCCTTTGAGAACTGCAAATGCTTTGCTTTCCAAAGGCGTTACAGGGGTGCCAGACATAAAAGAAGTGACAATTGTTTGGGACGGTTTAGCAGTTGAGTTAAAGTAATTTTCGATTTTTTCAAAAACGAAAAGAAACAAAAGGCAGACCTTTCGGGGTTTGTCTTTTGTTTTGCGGCAAAAAGTATATTTGTTCGTTGTGTAAACCGAAATTAAATCGCGAGAATAATATGGAAGACGAAGAAGATATAAAAACTTACAAAATAGTCGGATATTCGGTGATAGTATTCGTAATTATCGGAATTATCGCTATGTTCGGCGGGGCTATTTATACTCGCAGCCAAAAAATAGGAGTTATTTACTGCGAATTTCCATACATCGGCGACGTAAGATTTGACGACGCTTTCACGATGAACGGATACAAAGTCGGCTTTGTGAAAGATATTTCGGTTAACAGATTGGACAGAACGGTTTTGACGATTTATCTGAAAGCGCCGATAACGGTTCGCGAAGGATATAAATTGTTTATCGGCGATGTGGGAATTATGGGCGAGCGGGTCGTTTGCATCGAGAACGGACCGCAGGACGCGCCGACAATAAGCCACGCCGACACGCTGAAAGGCATATATTATCCCGGAATTTCAGATATGCTTGGAAGAATATTGGAACTTCGCGATATTTTGGACGACGCAATGCTTTTTGTCGATAAAATTTCGCACGGAACAGACAGCACGCGGTCGATTATCGAATGGATAAACACCGCGCAAAACGCGATTGACAAATTTTTGTTGTCGATGCAGAACACTATACTTCCGTGGGATAGCGATATTCCAGAAATTCTTGAAAAAATAGATGACTTAAACGAAAATTTTGATTCGAATTTGACAGATTTAAGAGAAAACCTTCCTGAAATCATCGAAAAAATAGACGTTGTGATAAACGGATGCGACACGATTTTGCTTAAACTTTCCCAAGTCGAAACCGTCGCGATAGATGCCAAAAATCTCGTCGTCGGCGTTGATTCGTTAAACATAAATTCCGTAAACAGCGCTCTTACGGATTTGCACGGCGAACTTTCAAACGTTTATTACAACGCCGTAAAATTGAAAATTTTATTTGGAAAAGACCCAGAGAACAAATAAAAAGGGAGAAATCTATGCCGCTTTACGTCGAAGAAATTACGCTGCTCAAAGAAATTGTGCAAATCGTCGGAAAATATCAGTTGGAAATGCAAAAAAAACTGAAAAAAATAAACATAAAACAAGACAAATCGCCGGTTACCGAAGTCGATGTAAATTCCGAAAGAATTATAAAGGAGCGAATTTCGGCAAAGTTTCCTGACGACGGATTTCTTGGCGAAGAGTCAGGCGAAAGCGCGGGAAAGTCCGGGCGGCGCTGGATTATCGACCCGCTTGACGGCACGCGCCCGTACATTCACGGTATCCCGACTTACAGCGTTTTAATCGCTCTTGAAGACAACGGCGTTTTAGCGGCGGGAATCGCGTATTTTCCCGCGTTAAACGAAACATATTGGGCGACGCTTGGCGGCGGCGCGTTTTGCGGCGGCGAAAAATTAAGCGTTTCGCAAACCGCCGAAATTCCCGATTCTATGGCATCTTCGCTTGGAATTATCGAGGCGGCGAAAGAGGAAAAAGGCAAAAAATTATTTGAAGCGCTTCAAAAATGCGACTATTTTTACGGATTTATGGACGCTTATTCATACGTTTGCGTCGCGGCTGGAAAATTGGATTTTTGCGTTTCGCTCATAGACAAACCGTGGGATAGAGCGCCCGCGGCGTTAATCGTCAAAGAAGCGGGAGGAATTTTTTGCGACAGCGCCGGAAAAGAAACGATTTACGGCGACGATTTTATCGTCTCGAACAAAAATATCAACAAACGGGTTTTGAAAATTTTTCTTTAATTTGCGTTATTCATTAAACTACCTCTTGTTTGTTCCGATAGTTCATAAAGTAGGAGGCGGTTTATGAATATTGAAATTAAAAGCGAAAAAATTTTGGGCGCTGTTTCTTTTGAACTTGCGAAAAACAGCAAGGGCGGCACGGCGATAATCATAAAAAATGACGACGGCTTGACGCAAGAGCAAAAACAAAATTGTCTGTCAAAAATATCCGAAAAATTATCGACGGGAAAAAAACTTAGCGGAAACGAAATGAAAATACTTCAGCAAAATTCGCCCGTTTTGTTTCAAAAAGCGGTTTCTATCGAAATGGAACGCAAACAAATAAAACGGCAACTCAACGCTTGCAAATCCAAAAAAGAAGTTCGTGATTTATGCGACAGAAAAATGATGCAGTTTTTGGGCGAACAAAGGGCGATAGAACGCTCGTCGATGCCGAAAGCGCAAAAAATTGAGGCGATGGAATTTCTTGGAATGCGCCGCGAAGCATTTAACGACGAACTTAAAGAATTTAAGGAATCCGACAAATATAAATCGCTTCCCGAAAAACGCAAAGAAGAAAAAGACCGCTACGATTCGACGGCGCAAGACCCAAAAGACGACGAAAAAGGAGTTAATTTTCTGGTAGGCAAAAACATAGAAAGCCGTAATGAAAACGCATCTTTTACGGATTACGATATTGAAGGGACCCCCCGAATTTTGCTGTATGTTTGAAAAAGGAAGATTTTATATTGCAAAAACAAATTTCAAAATTTTATACGGCGCAATCCGCGAAATATTATTTTTTACTTGAAATAATTTTTTAGAAGGAAAACTAATTATCAGTACTATCATAATAATAATCGTTTTGCAAATCGCGGGAACGCTCGCTGTTCTCGCCGAACTTCTTATTACGTCGTACGGACTGTTGAGCGTCGCCGCAGCAGGATTTTTCGGGGTGTCGTATTATCTCGCCTTCAAAGAATCGCCGATTGCAATAATTATTCTCGTAATAATAAACATATTTTCGCTGCCTATAACTCTTATATTCGGCGTAAAAAAACTGCGTAAAACCAACGCGTCTTTGAACGAATCGCTTGAAGGCGAAGGTTTTGTCGCGCCCGCGCAAGTCGGTGAAATCGGCATCGCCTTAACCGACTTACGTCCTGCCGGAACCGCAAAGATAAGAGATAAGCATATCGACGTGTATTCGGAAGGCGAATACGTTTTAAAAGGCACGCGAATCAAGGTCGTTTCCACAGAAAACGCTGGCGTTAAAGTCGCGGCGGTTTCAGACGCAAACTACGACGGAAGCGACGTGCAAAAATGAAAGTTCTCGGAATTGAGACGTCCTGCGACGAAACGTCGGTTGCGGTAATCGATGAAGAAAAAATTCTCTCAAACAAAATTTACACGCAAAAAGAACACTCGGATTTCGGCGGAGTCGTGCCTGAAATCGCATCCCGTCAGCACATAAAAAAAATCTCTGTTTTATTCAAAAACGCGCTGAAAGACGCGAATTTGCAAATCGGCGGCATTGATTTAATAGCGGTTTGCGACAGCCCCGGACTTGCGGGCGCGCTGCTTGTAGGAATTTCGTTCGCGCTTGGGCTTCAAACGGCGAATCCGCAAATCGCTATAAGCGGCGTAAATCATCTCGAAGGACATATTTGTTCGGTATTGCTGGAACACGAAATGGAATTTCCGTTTTTGGCGGTAGTTTTAAGCGGCGGACATTCGTCGATTTACAAAGTTTGCGGTTTCGGTAAATATGAAATCGTAGGACAAGCCGTCGATGACGCCGCCGGAGAAGCGTTTGATAAAGTCGGAAAAATGCTCGGATTTGAATATCCGGCGGGAAGAAAAATTGAAGAAACCGCGAATTTATACGTCGAAAACGACTTGATAGAATTTCCTACGGCAAAAATATTTGACGGAAACAACGCGCATTTTTCTTTCAGCGGGCTTAAAACTTCGGTGAAATACGCGATAGAAAAAATTTCGCCTCAAAATTTGGAAAGTCAAAAACCGCGAATATGCAAATCCTTTCAAAACGCGGTAATTTCGGCTATCGTCAACAATTTGAAATTCGCCGTGAATTTATGCGGAATAAAAAAAATCGCTCTTTGCGGAGGTGTCGCGTGTAATTTTGCGATTCAAAACGCTATAAAAAACACTTTCGGCGCGCATAATGTATTTTATCCGTCGAATATTTTATGTACCGACAACGCGGCGATGATTGCCAAAGCGGGTATGGAAAATTACAAAGCCGGAAATATTCGTGCGCCGTCGATGATGTCAACCGCCGAAATCGGCAGAAAGGTCAAATAAAATGCCGCAGTTATTGATGTTTTTTTTAGGGATGATAATAGTGCTTTTTTTCGTAAGCATAACTATTCATTACATAAAAGTCGAAAAAATTTTGCGAAATACCTACATTTATACCGAAGTAAAAGTTAAAAGATTTTTAGAAGGCGGTTAATCCGGCATTTCCTGTTTTTTCGACGATTCGTCAAATATTCGCCGTTTATTCGTCTCGCGATTTCGTATTTTTGCGGCAAATAAACAAGGAATAATTTCCATGGAAGAAAAAGCGAAAATTTTAATAGTTGACGACGAAAAAGAAATTTGCGAAACGCTGAAAGAATTGCTCGAAGAAGAAAATTACATCGTCGAAACCGCGAATTCCGCAAAAGACGCGCTTAAAACGAACTTGTTTCAAATTGATACCGCGATTTTGGATATATGCATCGGCTCGGACGACGGAATCTCGCTTCTCAAACAAATAAAGGAAATTCGTCCGATTTTGCCCGTGATAATGATAACGGGACACGGCTCGGTCGAACTTGCGGCAAGCGCGTTCAAATTAGGCGCGTACGAATTTATCGAAAAACCTCTTCGGCTGCTTAAAGTTAGAACCGCCGTACGAAACAGCGTAGAGAAATATCGACTCACAAACGAACAAAACGAACGGGTTTTGCCGATAATTCATTCGCAGGCGATGAAAGACGTGTATGCGAATGTCGCAAAATTAGCCCCGATTAAAATGTCTGTGATGATTTTGGGCGATTCGGGTAGCGGAAAAGAATTAGTCGCGCAGTCATTGCACTACGACGGAGGACGCAAAGACAAAAATTTTATCGTCGTAAATGCTTCGACTTTGCCCGCGAATTTGGCTGAAAGCGAATTGTTCGGTCACAAAAAAGGCGCTTTTACCGGAGCGGAATACAAACGTGTCGGGGCGTTTGAAAAATCCGACGGAGGCACGCTTTTCATCGACGAAATAGCCGACCTCGACATAACGGTTCAGCCCAAACTTCTGCGCGTTTTGGAAACAGGAAAATTTACCCCGCTTGGCGCGGAAGACGAAATTTCGGTTGACGTGCGCGTAATCGCGGCGACTCACAAAAATATAGAACAAATGGCTGCCGAAGGAAAATTCAGGACGGATTTGCTATATCGCCTGTCCGCTTTTGTGATTAGAATTCCTCCGCTTTCGCAGCGCAAAGAAGACATTGTGCCGATAGCGGAAAGGTTTTTGAGTCAGGCGAGTAAAGAAATCGGCGAAAATTTTAAGTTTTCGCAAGACGCAAAAAACACGCTCGAATCGCTTGCGCTGCCCGGAAACGCAAGGGAGTTGCGCCACATAGTTTTTCGCGCCTGCCTTTTGGCAAAAAACGCCGTTATCGGCGAAAACGAAATAAAATTTTCGCTTAACGCCAACTCTACGGAAAATTCTTTGCAGACCAAACGGCAAAACGATTATTTTTCTATGAATTACAGAGACGCGATTGATGCTTTTGAAAAGGATTATTTTAGCAATCTTCTTGACGAAAACGGCGGAAACATCACGTATTCGGCGGCGAAAATCGGGATGGCGCAATCAAATTTATCGCGAAAACTAAAAGCGCTCGGAATTAAATAAATCAAAACATACTTTTTTCGTAATTTTTATTTGAAATTAAAGTATTTTCGGGACATATTTTTGAAAGGAGAATAAATCATGTGGGAATATACAGACGAAGTCCGCGACCATTATTTGCATCCGCGAAACGTGGGCGAAATAGAAGAGCCGGACGGGTTTGGGGAAGTCGGAAACATAAAATGCGGCGATGCGTTGCGGCTTACTTTTGTACTTGACGAAAATAAAAAAATCAAGGACGTTAAATTCAAAACTTTCGGCTGCGGAAGCGCGATTGCGTCGTCGTCGGTGCTTACGGAAATGGTAAAAGGGATGTCTTTGGATGAGGCAGAAAAAATAACAAACGACGACATCGCCAAGACGCTCGGCGGGCTTCCCAACGCAAAAATGCACTGCTCGGTGATGGGGCAGGACGCGCTGAAATCGGCGATTCAATATTACAGAAACGGGAAAAAAACGCTTGTAAAAGAGGTGAAATCGCGGCTTGTATGCGCGTGCTTTAACGTTTATGAAAACGATATCGTCGAAAAAACCCGCCTAAACGGACTGACAAACGTCGAGCAGGTTACAAACTATATGAAAGCGGGCGGCGGCTGCGGAAAATGCAGAGATGATATAGCCAAAATAATTGAAAAGACCCTTGCGGAAATGGACGCGGAGCATAACCACGATGCGGCAAAACCCCAATTTTCCAAAAGCGCGAACAAGAAACTTACCACTTTTGAGAAAATAGAAAGAGTGCGAAAAACGCTAAACGAAATAGTCCGTCCGGGACTTCAAAGCGACGGCGGCGACTGCGAATTTGTGGATATAGACGGAAACGAAGTCGTGGTTAAACTGCTCGGACATTGCGCGTCTTGCCCGTTTTCGCAGGCGACGGCGAAAGAGTTTATCGAAAAAGAATTACAGGAAAACGCTTTTGAAGAGGCAGTCGTGACGCTGAAATAAAAATTTAAGAAAGCGCAATATATGCCTATTAAAAGCGATACTTGTTTCAATCAAAAAAACGGAGAACCCCTCACGGAATATATTTCCGAATATGACGCAAAACAAGGAGCGGAGTATGTCAAAGCAAGTTATGGACACGATTTAATTCCTTATCGGTGTTCAAGTTGCGGAAAATGGCATCTTTCGCCCAGAAACAGACAGACCCCAAGCAGAATATGCCATTTTTGTAAAGATTCCTACGGTAATTCAAAAGATTTGTATAAAACGGAAGAAGCCGCCGTTCAAAGAGCGAAAATTATAGAAAAAGAACAGGGAATTAAATTAAAAGTTTACCGTTGCCATTACGCCGACGGTTATCATCTTACAAAAAATACTCGCGGCAGAAGATAAAATACGAAATATTTCCCGTTGCATCAGTATTTTCTGTCGGCAAATTCGACCCATCCGCCGGCTTTGACAAGCGCCTCGTCAAATTTGCTTAAATCAAACGAAACGGATAATTTTTCCTGATTATTTACAGAAAATGAAAGTTTGTGATTTTCCATATCGATTTTGCAAACGACATTTTCTTTTGAAAGGGCGAAAATTTTGTCGATTTCCTGTTTCGGCAATTCTATCGCGAGCATTCCGCCGTTAAACATATTTTGGCGGAAAATTCTTGCGAAATTCTGAGCGACGACTACAAAAATATCGTTGACTTCTAATGCCCAAGGAGCGTGTTCGCGGGAACTTCCGCAGCCGAAATTTTCTCTTGCGATAACGACTTTCGCCTGTTTAAGCGCATCGCCTTTCGGGTCGAATCCGTCGAGTTTCAGGTCTTCGAGTAAATACGGTTTCAACGCCTCTTTGCTGACTTCCGTCAAGTATTTTGCCGGAATAATCTCATCCGTGTTAATGTCGCTTCTGTCCAAAAACAGAACTTGTCCGCCGAAATTTTTCATAAAAAATCCTTCCAAAACGCCGATAATTTTAATAAAAATAATATTTGTTTGAAATAAAACGCGGCAGAAACATATTTTTTGACGGATTTTAGGATTTATATAATGGAAATTTTTCAAAAAGAAATCCCCGACGAAATTGCGGTGCAAATTTGTGAAATTCAAAACGAATTTTTGCATGAAAATTTGGATTTTAATTCGATAAAATCGCTTGTAAAAGACGGAGTTTTGTTTTTTGTCGAATCGGACGATAAAAACCAAATCTTAAGTTTTTGTTCGTTAAAACCGATTTTGGACGAATGGGAAATTTATGACATCGCGACTATTCCAGAATGTCAAAACCGCGGTTTTGCAAAAAAAATAGCCGCCAAAGCGTTAGATTTCGCAAAAAGAAACGGCGCAAAAAAAATTTTTTTGGAAGTCCGCGAAAGCAACGAAAAAGCGATAAGTTTGTATATAAACTTGGGTTTTGAAAAGTATGCGGTGCGAAAAAATTATTACGCAAACAACAGCGAAAACGCGATTTGTATGATAAAAAAACTATAAAAAAGTATAAGCAAAAAAATAAAAATTATATTTCTTTGACTATTTTAATTTCCAAATATTATATTTATGTCGTTGCGTTTTGGGTTTGCGGATTGTTTTAGCATTGCTAAATTCACGAAAGGCGGAGTTATCAAAGCAAAAATTATTTCAGTAGGGACAGCCGTTCCAAATGATGTCAAAGATAACGACTATTTCGCGTCGTATTTAGAAACTTCGGACGAGTGGATAACTCAAAGGACGGGAATTAAGCAGAGGAGAATTTGGGAAAACGCTCCCAAAGACGCCGCTTCGCTTTTGGGATTTGCCGCGGCGAAAAAAGCGGTTTCCAAAGCCCAAATTAATTCGGAAAGTATTGACACGGTGATTTGCGCGACATTTACGCCGGACTATTTTTTTCCATCGACAGCCGCGCTGATTGCAGGAAAATTGGGAATTAAAGGCGCTTTCGCGTTCGATTTGTCCGCCGCTTGCGCTGGATTTACGTTTGGGCTTTCGGTTGCGGACTCTCTGATAAGAAGCGGACAAAGCAAACGGGTACTTTTGATAGGAAGCGAAATTATTTCGCGCTCGCTTGATTGGAACGACAGAGGAACGTGCATTTTGTTTGGAGACGGCGCGGGCGCGGCGGTTTTAGAGGCAAGCGACGGCGAAAAAGGGATTTTATCCTGCGTGAACTATACAGACCCTAACGGCGCGGAATCGCTTTTTCTGCCGAGTTGGGGCGATAAAAAGTTTTTGGTTATGGAAGGGCAAAAAATTTATAAATATGCTTGTCGTCTTATGCCGGAAATGGTAGAAAAAGCGCTTGAAAAAGCGAATCTGACGCTAAAAGACGTAGATTTGCTCGTTCCGCATCAGGCGAATATTCGCATAATTGAAAGCGTCGGAGAAAGATTGGGTTTACCTGCGGAAAAGATTGTGATAAATCTGCAGAAATACGGAAACACTTCGTCTGCGACGATTCCGCTTGCGCTTGAAGAAGCGTGGGACGGCGGGAGAATAAAAGACGGCGATATAATTGCGATGGTTTCGCTTGGCGGAGGAATTACCGCAGGCGGCGTCATAGTAAGGTTTTGATAGGAAATTGGAGTAGTTTATTATGAATTTGGCGTTTTTGTTTCCCGGACAGGGTTCTCAACAAGTAGGAATGGGAAAAGATATTTTTGAGCAAAGCGATTTTGCAAAAAAGCGTTTTGAAGAAGCCGGCGACATTTTGGAACGAGATATAAAAAATATAATTTTTGAAGGTCCCGAAGAGATTCTCAAACAGACGGAAAACACTCAACCCGCGCTTTTTTTGATAGAAAGCGTGATTGCCGATTTACTCAAACAAAACGGCGTATTTCCGTCTTTTACGCTTGGACATTCGCTCGGAGAGTATAGCGCTCTTTACGCAAGCGAGATTTTTGATTTTGCGACGGGAATAGATTTGGTCGCCAAACGCGGCGAATTGATGGCGAACGCCGGTAAAAAATCCAAAGGCGCGATGGCGGCGATTTTGGGAATGGAAAAGGAAAAAATTATTTCGCATTTGCTTGAAATCAAAAGCGGAGTCGTCGTATCGGCGAACGAAAATTCTCCGGAACAGACCGTAATTTCGGGAGACGCTGCGGCGGTGGAAAACGCTTGTGAAATTCTTAAAGCGGGCGGCGCTAAGCGGGCGGTGATGCTTGCGGTAAGCGGCGCGTTTCATTCTCCGCTAATGAAAGACGCGGCGGACGAATTTTCAGTATATTTGGAAGATAAAAAGTTTAACGACGCAAAATATCCCGTGATTACAAACGTTCGCGCAAAACCTGAAAAAAGCGCGAACACGATAAAATCGCTTTTGGTGGAGCAGTTGCTTTCGCCGGTGCGCTGGGTCGATTGCCAAAACGAATTGTTTGAGGCGGGCGTCAAAAACGCGGTGGAAACGGGTCCGGGAAATGTGCTTAAAGGGCTTATGAAAAAAACGGTTGCGGAAATAGAAGTTATAAATTGCGCGAATTGGGAAAACGTAGTTTCCGTTGCGCAAACATATAAAACACATTAATAGAGGAGAAAAGATGATTTCGTTGAAAGAAAAAACCGCTCTTATCACAGGTTCGGGAAGAGGAATCGGAAAGGAAATCGCGGCGGAATTCGCAAAAGCGGGCGCGGATGTCTGCGTCAGCGATATTGATTTGGCAACGGCGAAAGAAACGGCGCAGGAAATAGCGAAGGATTACGGCGTTAAAACGCTTGCCCTTGCTGCGAACGTCGCCAAAGAAGAAGACGTGGACAAAATGATTAAGGATTTTATCGAATTCTTTGGCAAAATTGATATTCTGGTTAATAACGCCGGAATAACAAAGGACGGATTGGTTATCGATATGAAAGAAAGCGATTGGGACGCTGTTATCGACGTGAATCTCAAAAGCGCGTTTCTTTGCACGAAAGCGGCTCTGCGTCCGATGCTTAAAGCGCGAAGCGGAAGAATAATAAATATCGCTTCGATTTCAGGGCAGATAGGACTTCCCGGACAGGCGAATTATTCGGCGTCGAAAGGCGGAATGATCGCTCTGACGAAAGCGGTCGCAAAAGAGGCGGCGAAGCGTTCTGTGACCGTAAACGCGATTGCGCCCGGATTTATCCGCACGGCTATGACGGACAAACTTTCGCCCGAAGTCGTAAAAGGATACGAGGACGCGATTCCGATGAAGGTTTTGGGAACGCCGGAAGATATTGCCAATTCGGCGCTGTTTTTGGCGAGCGATTTGGCAAGTTATGTCACGGGGCAGGTAATCGCCGTCAACGGCGGACTGGCGATGTGATTTAGGGAAAAATGTATTATTTTTAACAACAAAAAGGAGTGTTTTATGAGTGCAAATCTTGAAAAAGTTCAAGAAGTAGTAGCGAAGCAGTTGGGCAAGAAAAAGGAAGAAATTACGCCTGAAAAAAAATTCATCGACGATTTGGGCGCGGACTCGCTTGACCTTTCTGAATTGGTTATGTCGTTTGAAGAAGCGTTTGACGTGGATGAAATTCCCGACGAAGAAGCGGCGAAGTTTATCACCGTCGGCGACGTCGTAAAATATGCGGATTCGCTTTAATTGATTGGTAAAAGAGCGGTTGAAATATACCGCTCTTTATTTTTTGCGGTATTACAAAATAAGGTAAATATGTTTTACGATTTTTACGACAAAACTACAAATCCGTTGCGGCAATGGCAGGCGCGGAATTTATACCCAAAATTCATAAAACCGATAGTTAAGGAATTACCGCAAAACCCTAACGTTTTGGAAATCGGTTACGGTCGCGGCGATTTTCACAAAGTATTTTCTCAATTTTATCACAAGGCGACATACAACGTTATAGACGCGAACTCCGCTGTCTGCGAACTCGCTAAAAAAAACGGCGTTAAAATTT
>Ga0268262_10006135_pt1 | contig 11643 bp, 10 predicted proteins | sample TergutNc150P3_FD_190354 | JGI IMG/M metagenome (GOLD analysis project Ga0268262, IMG submission 190354) | Nasutitermes corniger P3 segment gut microbial community from laboratory colony in Florida, USA - Nc150 P3 (SPAdes) (version 2) | ecosystem: Host-associated > Arthropoda: Insects >... | reverse complement strand
AGGATGCCGAGGTTCTGGAGAACGCCTCCCGGCTTGACAAGACAATCCATGATTGTGAAGAAGAAATTAAAAAGCTGGAGGCGTCTCTCGCCATTGACGATGAAAAGGCAAAGATAGAAAAATTCCGCAAAATGATTCAGGAAAAACGCGACAAAATTACAAAGGCTGAACAGGACATTGCCGAATATGAAGAAGGGATACGGGATTCCGAAGCGTTTATTCAGAAATTGCAGGATCTGCTATAATAACAGGGAATATATGCTGGCTAAAACAAAAAAAACAGGAAAACAGGGCCCCGTTAGGGGCAACGTTGCTGCCAAGGGCAGCACTGCCAAAGGCGGCGCTGGTAAAGGCATCCTTGCCAAGGGCGATGCTGTCAAGGGTAAAGAAAAGTTCAGCGGCGCCCCCGTCGCTGTCACCGATGGCAAACCTGGGGTATATGACGAATCGAAAATCAAAACCCTCTCGTCGCTTGAGCATATCCGTGCGCGTACCGGAATGTACATAGGACGGCTTGGCGACGGCTCCAACCCGGACGACGGGATATATGTGCTGCTCAAGGAAATTATTGATAACGGCATTGATGAATTTATCATGGGCAACGGTAAAAACATAGAAGTGGCGATAAAAGACGGCGCGAAGCCGGGCGCGGCTTCCGTGAAGGTGCGCGACTATGGCCGCGGTATTCCGCTGGGGAAACTTGTCGATTGTGTTTCGATAATCAATACCGGGGGAAAATTCAATGACGACGTGTTCCAGTTTTCCGTGGGGCTTAACGGCGTGGGAACCAAGGCGGTAAACGCCCTGTCGGTACATTTCAGGGTGGTCGCCATGAGAAACGGCGAATTTGCCGAGGCGGTATTCGAGCGCGGCAAATTAAAAAGCGATCGCAAGGGCAAACTGAAGGACAAGCAGAAAGACGGGACATATGTCGAATTCACCCCGGATCCCGAAATTTTCAAAGATTATCAGTTTAACGTCGAGTTTATTGAAAAACGGATGCAAAATTACGCCTACCTGAACGCGGGATTAACCCTGTCGTTTAACGGCAAGCATTTTGTTTCAAAGCGGGGCCTCTACGATCTGCTGTGCGAGGAGACCGGCGATGACTGCCTGTACCCGGTGGGCTACTACAAGGGCGAACATTCGCCTAACGGTCAACTTGAGTTCGCCTTTACCCATACCAATAACTACGGCGAGGAGTATTTTTCTTTTGTAAACGGCCAGTATACCTCCGACGGCGGCACCCATCTTTCGGCTTTCAAGGAAGGTTTTCTCAAGGGAATACAGACCTACTTCAAAAAAGACTACCGCAGCGAGGACATCCGCGAGGGGACGGCCTCGGCAATAGCGATAAAACTCAAAAACCCGGTTTTTGAAAGCCAGACAAAGAACAAGCTGGGCAACTCGGACATACGCGCCTGGGTAGTGCAGGAAACCCGCAACGCCGTGGAGGACTGGCTGCACAAAAACCCCGAAGCGGGAAAGAAACTTGAACAGAAGATCATTTCCAACGAGAGCCTGCGAACCGAACTTAACGCCGTCAAGAAAGAGGCGCGGGAAGCGGCGAAAAAAATCGCCCTGAAGATACCCAAGCTGAAGGACTGCAAATACCACCTTGAGGACGGCAAAGACGGCGCGGAATCGACGATATTCATAACCGAGGGGGATTCCGCGTCCGGTTCCATTGTTTCCAGCCGCGACGTAATGACCCAGGCGATTTTTTCCCTGCGCGGCAAGGTCGAAAACATGTACGGCAAAAAACGGGCGGCCATCTACAAAAACGAAGAACTCTACAATATGATGATGGCCCTGGGCATAGAAAACGACGTTGAGGGCCTGCGTTACGCGAAAATAGTCCTTGCCACCGACGCGGATTTTGACGGCTTCCACATACGCAACCTCCTGCTGACCTTCTTTCTTTCGTTCTTTGAGGAACTTGTTACCGCCGGAAGGATATATATCCTTGAAACGCCCCTGTTCCGCGTGAGGACCAAAAAAGAGACCCGTTACTGCTACACCGAAAAAGAGCGCGACGAAGCGGCCGCTGCCCTGGGCGGCCAGACTGAAATAACCCGTTTCAAGGGCCTGGGCGAGATAAGCCCCAAAGAATTCGGCCAGTTTATCGGCGAGGACATGCGCCTTGTGCCCGTGTCGATTAACACTCTTAAAGGAGTGCCCCAGGTGCTGACCTTCTACATGGGCAAGAACACCCCCGAACGCCGCGACTATATCATGAAAAACCTGATTGAAGACGCGGGGTAATTGGAGAAAGATTTTTATTTTTTTGGGGGGGGCAGTCGCCGGGTGCGGCGCCTTGCGCCTATCGTCCTGTTTTGTTGAGGTGACGTACGACAAATATACCGATTATAGCCAATACTAGGAAAGGCCCCACAAAACCGACGATAATGATTGAAAACGGATCCATGTTATTTCTCCTCGCATACAGATACTAAAATAATTCCAATGAGCCCGCAAGCCACCGATGTAATTATCCCTCTGGACAACAGTATTGCTTGGGGGATATCCCCTTTTATGACAGTTCCAAACGACACTACCGGTAATGTACCTTGCAAATACTGGTACGCTATAAAATTAAGGTGACTGTCACCCGTGCGTGACCCCAGGATTAAAATTCCTGATTAAAACAATAATCATTATATTTACTGCCTTCAATATTGCGTAAAAACTTCAGTATTGTTTCTGAATCAGAAATATGTCCAATTAGAGACGGTTTTCTATTTTTTACACAGGCACATGGAAATAAATACCCGTCAAAGGTAACATATAAAAGACAAATACCTGCTTGGCATTTAATTGAATGTTCAAAGGGACGGCAGGGAAAAAGATCAGGGAAACCTGCAACAGTAATATTAAAAGCATACTTTTTCTTATTTTCCATTATTTTTAGTATCTCGGAATTCTGCTCCTTGAATGAAATTCCTAAATCATCCCAGTTTTTTTCGGCATTTCCTCCGCGGACCAATCTTAGCAGTCTTATCTCATTAATTATTTTCAGACTGTCAAGATGATCGATTATTTCATCAAGTTGTAAATAGTTGTATTTATTTAAAACAAGATTAACTTTTATTTTTATGCCCGCATTGAATAAATTTGCAATTGATTCCATTGTTGTTTCATATGCATCTTCCCTATTGGTAATATAATTATGAATTTTTTGATCTTTATGATAAATGGAAAAAAAACAATCTTCTACCCCTATTGATTTTAAATTCATTCCAAATTCAGCAGAAATCGGGCTAAAACTGCTGTTTATTCCGCATGTAAATAATCCGATGTCTGTATCGGTTGTATTTTGTTTTATAAATTTTATATCTTCCAATATACTTTCGCTAAACAAAGGTTCTCCGCCGGTTAAATACAGGTGTGTTTTACAATCAAGTAAATTAATCAATTTAACCATATCCGTGACAAACATGTTCCTGTCTTTTTCCCCGAGCATTGGAAATGAAGAACAATGCCTGCAATCAAGAAGACATCTATCGGTAATTTCAAAATGGATTTCATAAAATTTATTCATTGTTTTTAAACTCTTCAATTAATTCATCAAAGCATCTATCTTTTTCTTTTTGCTCCTTATTTACTTCATTATATGCAAAATTGTTTCTTTTTCTTTTTAATTCTTTTGTGGCATGTATAAGTTTTTCTATTGATTCCAATACGCTGGGATTAAAATTATTTTCATATTTAAGCGTATTCCTTAAAATGTAAAGACCTTTTAAATTAATTTTACTCTCCTTTAATTCTTTCTTTTCTTTAAGCAGTGATACAATTTCGTCTGTTTTTTTTTCTTTAATGTAATCGTGTAATTTAAAAATTATCTCCTCGGTATCAAGTTCAGCTTTCATAAAGCATCCAAAACCAGGATCACATATGGCTCTAAAAGCGAATATATTTAAATCTATTGTTTTTATATCTCTAATATTCTCTTTAATGATTTTTTCACACATATTATACACTTCGCACAAATTTATCTTGAGAAATTCAGCTACCTCCAGTGAACGCAAATAAATTGTGGCAAATAATGTGGAAGAATTTTCTTTATCGCCAAAAGCAAATTGAATATTAATAAGCGAAGGCAAGTATTTTTTATTATCATTGGTGTATTTAATAACATATTTTAAATTTATTAACGGAATAATAGCTTTGCTACTATGAGGTTTTTTCTTTAATTCTTCAATAATATAATCAAGGCCATCTTTATCTTTACAGTGCATGTGTTCACCATGGTTAAAATACCATTTTGGATTTACCTTAGGTTCCTGCCATTCTTTTGCTTGTTGTATATTTTTATTAAAATTATCAATAATTTCTTCCTTAAACGTTTCATATTTGCAGTAAAGATGCATACGTAAATTTCTGATAATCCCGATATCTCCTGTAGCAGTTACAACATCGTCATATATTCCCTTTATTGAACTGCCTGAAAAATTATTCTGTCTGGGACGGGTAGGTTCCATTGAAGACGTAAATTTTGAATCAGCTCCAGTCTGATAGGTAAAATTCTTGACTTCAATAATTGTAGAACCTTTTATATAAAAAATATTAAACTGTTTATTAACATCTGACACTTCAACTTCTTTTAAAAAAGGACCAACGCCTATAATATATTTAGACTTTAACCCAACATCCGTGGAAACATAACAATGCGTATGACCATGTAGCATGGCAATAATGTTTTTCTTTCGTATTTCTTCCAGTACAGCGTTTCCTCTTCTTATTGCCGAATTATCTGTATCATACAAACTCATTAATGTGTGGTGTGTAATAATAATTGTGGGTTTTTTAATTTCATTAAATGCTTCAAAATTTATTTTTCCATACTTACATTCTTCTGTTGCCGAGTTGAGGAGTAATAAGTCGATTCTTCCATGAGGCCTGAGAAAAAAATTTTTGGAAGAATATTCATAGTTGTCGGGGGAGGACTGAAATCCACGGATAAATTCATCGAATTTTTTTAATTTAAAAGCTTTTTTTCTGCCAACAAGATCATGATTTCCCGGGACAAATTCAAATGAAAAAGAATAATCGGGGAAAAATTCATTTTTTTTAAAACAATTTCTTATAATCTCAAATATTTTCGTTGCAGTTGAGAAAGCTTCAGATTTTCCCCTGTCTATAATATCACCTAACACGCAAAAAATAATTTCTTTATTATCATTATTATCTATATCATCATTGTTATCCATGTAATTTTTTACGCTTTTAACCATTTCTTCAATTATTTTCTTTATTTCGGGAATATTGGAATTTTTTTTGATGTGCATATCAGAAACTTGTATTAATATCATATTTTTTCTCCTGTTTTGTTTAAAAATTTATTAAACGCATCATCTATATTACTATAAAAATCATGTTTAGCTCAGGATTCTGAGAACTATCTTCCAGATAACATTCATAAGAGCTTGATAATTTTCTCAATACGGATGTTTTTCCAACACCGGAAAGACCGGACAAAAAAATTATTGTCATTATATTATCCCTTTATTTTGTAATACAGAGATAATTTCTTCATTTATTTCTTTTGGGTTTCTGGTTCCGTCTATTTGAGAAATTTTTCCATTATATCTGGAAATTGCATATTCGTAATTCTTTGAAACTCTTATCAAATTTGTTTTCTCTTCGTTTATATCGGGCAATCTTGATGTTGTTATCCTTTTAAGGGAACATTCTACGGGACAAGCAAGAAAAAAGGTATAATCAGGTAACGGAAAATCTTTATTCAGCAAATAAACAAATTCGTAATCTTCTTCTGTAAAAACATGATAAGCTAGTGATGATAAATAATACCGTGTTGATATTACAAAATAATCTAATTTTAGCTGGTTCAATATACCGTTTTTATCATTATACAAATGATCTGCTCTGTCTGCGGCAAACAAATAGGATAGTAATCGCTCCCGGTAATGTTTATTTTCGGTGCTTGTGATCCTTTCTGCGTGGGTGAGTCGAATTACGCAGCCGAGTATTCCGGCTGACGGTTCAGATGTTACTAGGGCTTTTTTTGATTTTGACAATAGAAAGTTATGCAGCATCATGGCCTGAGTCGTTGTCCCAGAGCCATCAATACCTTCAAATACAATAAATTTTCCAGCCATTTACATCATCCCTCTAAAGATTGACATTTCCATTCTTAAGCAAGAATAAAAATTTGTCAAGTATTCGGAACACGAGTGCAGCAATTCAGAATTCAAAATGTAATTCCTTATAATATAAGGAGTTACAAAAATGCTGTTTTTGGGTCGTTTTTTTCTAATTCCTTATGGTATAAAGAGTTAGCAAATCTGAATTCTGAATTGCTGGCACGGGTATCAACGTTCAGTTGAAATGACACACCCTAAAATGTGTCCTTCTCCACACATCCCCTCAGTCATTCTGCCAGAAATATGCAGAAACCCTCAAAATAAAAGAAGTAAAGTTTTACTACGGACAGGCTCGGTTTACTGCCCCTTTTGTAAACGCGCCCTTATGTCTTTCAGTATGTTATTGCTCATTTCCTCCTCCACGTCCTGCGAGACTGGCTGTGAGGCTTGAATCAAATGGCCTGGGATTTCTTCCAGAAAGGGGGAGGGCTTACATTCGTCGGCACTTTGAGAGTCGCTGTGCGACCGGCGGCCACGTTTCTTGCAACTGCTTATATACAGCTTTTCCCTTGCTCGCGTTATGGCGACGTAAAACAGACGCCTTTCCTCCTCTATGCTGCCCGCTTCATTCTCGTCTCCATCGCCATCAACCGGGTTTATGCTTTTCTCGTGGGGAATTAATCCTTCTTCAGCGCCCGCGATGAAGACTACGGGGAATTCAAGCCCCTTTGCCGAATGTATGGTCATCAGGCTGACCTTGCCCAAAGTGTCGGTTTCCCCGTCGTCTTTGGTAATCAGGCTAATCCGGTTAAGCCAGGGGTAAAGGCCCGGATTAACGGTGTCGGGATCAGTCTCCCAGTTCTCAATCATCTTGATAAAATATTCGATGTTAGCGAATTTCCACTTGGCCTTTTTCTCGTCGCTGGAGTGTTCGACTACCAGGTAACTGTAGTAGTCAAGCGCGTCAATAAGCGCCCTGGTTTTTTGGGAGAGCGACCAGGGCTGTCTTGTCTGCCCCGGCAGACCTTGCCCGTTTTGCCTTTCGGTCATTTCGGATCGCTGGGTTTCGATTAATTCCATGAATTCCTCAAGCCTGGTATTGGCCTTTTTGTCCTGAAACAACTGCTGCTGGCCGTCCTGGCGCGTTTGATTCAGGCGGGAAACCGCGTCCCAAATATTTGATTTATTTTTTTTTGCGATGTCATTTAACGCCGCCACCGTTGTCCTTCCTATGCCTCTGGGCGGGGTGTTTATTATACGCAGTAGGCTTATGTCGTCCTGGGGGTTGGCGATGACCTTAAGATAGGAAATTATGTCCTTAATCTCCTTGCGCTGGAAAAAACTCGTGCCGCCGGACACTTTATAAGGGATGTTATCCGCGAGGAAGGCCTCTTCGATATGTTTGGCGAGGGAATTGGTCCTTGTAAGAACGCCGAAATCATGGTATCTGCGGGTTTCCGTAAACTGGAGTTCCCTTATTTTTGACGCGATAAAATCCGCCTCGTCGCTTTCGTTTTCCGGAAATACCAGTTCAATAGGCTTGCCGCCGCCAACAACAGACCAGAGGTTTTTCTCCTTGCGGTTTGTGTTATACGCTATAACGCCGTTAGCGGCATCCAGAATCGTCGAGGTCGAACGGTAGTTCTGCTCCAGCTTGATCTCCTTTACCTGGGGGAAGTCTTTTTCAAATTGCAGCAGATTCCTGTAATCAGCCCCCCTCCATGAGTAGATCGACTGGTCGTCGTCCCCCACGACACATACATTAGGCAAGTTGACACAGTCAACTTGCCTAATGGCTAATATTCGTAAAAGTTTGTACTGGATCAGGCTGGTGTCCTGGAATTCATCTACCATGATATAGCGGTAACGCTTGTGGTACTTCGCCAGAATGTCGGGATTTTTTTTAAACAATTCAAGGGGCAAGGTTAAAAGGTCGTCAAAGTCAACAGCGTTGTACACTTTCAGCCCGCTCTGGTATGTTTCATATACGGGTTTCAGGTCAACGCTCGCAAGCTGTCCGTTTTTATCCGCGCCGGCGGCATGGATGCCGTCGGCATAGATGCCGTCGGCATAGATGCCGTCGTTCCAAGAGGCGAGGCCGGTTTTTATGTTTGAAAACAACTGCGAAAGTGCGTATAGGTCAAATTTTTTTGAAGCGAGCCTACATTCCCTCAGGCTTTCCTTGATGAGCGTTATGCGATCCGTTTCGTCATAAACCGAGAAATTTTTACGGAAACCCAGAAGCTCCGCCTCGTCTCTTATTATCGAGAGGCCGAAAGCGTGAAAAGTGCTGACCGTAAGGGACTGCAATTTTTTCCCGGTCAGTTCCTTTACCCTTGTTTCCATTTCCTTAGCCGCTTTATTGGTAAAGGTCAGAGCAAGGATCGAATGTTGCGGTATTCCGCGCTCAAGCATATAGGCGATACGGTATGTGATAACCCTGGTCTTCCCCGAACCCGCTCCGGCTATTATCAGCACCGGCCCGTCTATGGTCGTTACCGCTTTAAGCTGGGGCTCGTTTAATTCAGTTTTTAAATTTATTATTGACAAATAATTACTCTCTTTTTTTTAAGGGAACAGGGGAAGAAGCTCCTATTCCCTGTTCCCTATTCTTCCAGCTATAATCTTCCCCGCTTTCCCTCTATGGCTGATCGTGTTTTTTTCATCTTCTGAAAGCTCTGCTACGGTTCTGCCAAGTTCAGGAATAAAAAGTATCGGGTCGTATCCAAAGCCTCCGGCTCCCTTTGCCTGTTCTTTGTTTTTTACGATTTCGCCCTCCATAGTTTCCTGTGCGATAAAAAAGCGGTCAGGGCTGTACATCAATACCATAGCGCATACAAACCGCGCCCGTCTGTCCGGCGCGTCTCCCAATTCCTCCAAAAGCAAAGCGTTCCGCTCGACGGACTCAAGTTTTTTCGTACTGTTCCCTGTTCCCTGTTCCCTGTTCCCTGCATATCTTGCAGAATAAATCCCCGGCCTGCCGTCAAGCGCGTCCACGCAAATGCCGGAATCGTCGGCGATAATTAGATCGCCGGGGCTGAAAAGGGCAGGGCGGGACTCGTCCAGCAGGGCGTATAATTCACGTGCCTTCAACAGGGCGTTTTCATGGAAGCTGTATCCTGTTTCTTCCGGGTCAAAATCCAGTCCTGCGTCCTTTGGGATCAGCAGGCGGCAGTCAATCCCGTGGGTTTGCAGGATTGCGGAGAGTTCCGCTTTTTTATGGGCATTGCCCGTGGCAAACCAGATTGTCATTTGAGCATTTTACTTTTTTTCGACAACAAGGACAAGTAGGAAATCAAATATTGACTTAATATAATTGATTATGTATAATCGAATTTGTATGAAAAAAGTAATATCTATAGCAATTTATATTGTATGTTTAGCGGTTATTATTTTTACTTATGGAGATTACCAAAAAAAATTTATTGTTTTAGGATTTAATAATGAAAAAATATACGGAGAGATTAAAATATAGAGTATGTTCATAGACCCAGAGGCGGTTCTTATAATAGAATTCATTATATTTTTGATTACAACGGAGAAAAATGTAATGGGTCATTTACCAAAGATACGGCGGGAATTGGCGGAATAATAAACGGTGTTAATTCATTATTAATGATTCGGCTACATCCATATTTGTAAATAAAATGCCATTTGGTAACAATACATCTAAATTATAAACAGGAACTATTAAGATTCCATTAAACCCGCGAATTTTACTTCTTTTATAAGCCTTCAATTGCGCGTTTTCGGCAAGCCGTCTGCTAATACATGAACCTGTCGCTCCAGTATCAACCAAAGCCATTGACTTTATGCCTATTTTATTATGTTTAGAATAACCGCCTGCGGGAACTGAAACGTTTATTTGTATTTCAAATAGTATTGATTGCTTTTCTTTATCCGGTAGATGAAAAGTTATAGCGTTAGTCCCCAAAACATACCGCCTGATTGTAATTGTAATAAAGCATTATTTCATCTTCATCTGTAATACAATCTTGAATAAGAAACTCGCCAATTATAAAACCGTTTTTTTCCGCATCTGAAAGGGCGGCGTCAGTATTTGGATAATAGCCTACTACAGATTTATCTTTCAAAAGGACGCACTCGTTCAAATGATCGGCTATTATTGAAACACGGTTTTCATCAAACCATTTATATAAATCATCTAAATCTTCCATGCTTTTTCCTTCTAATCGTAATTATTACTTCTTACACATACTTGTGCAGAGTAGCGGCAACAGCCCCCGGCCCGGCAACCAGTTCCTCAAAATACGATTCTACCTTCTTGCCAAGACCCGCATCGTACAGGTTCACGGCGAACAGCTTGCTGTCTGAAAGAATAGGTTTAAGGGTTTCGTGGAAAGGCCCTTTTTGGCCAAGTTTTATTCCCGCAAGAAGCCGCAAGAGACTCGGGTAGAGCGGGTCGGAGCTTACCTCGAAGTGTTTGCCATGATCGTCAATGCCCAAAAGGTAGCGTATCCATGCCGCAATCACCAGCGGTATCAAGGTCAGATTGTCTACTGTCAACCCGGAAACGCCTTTAACGAATCTGCCTTCAAGGTATGCTTTTATTGTCTCGCCAAAGCGGATGGGGATTTTCTGCGAAGTGTCGGTGGCAATGCGCTGGGGGGCGTCCGGCATGAAGGGGTTGGGAAGCCTGACCTTTACTACCTGATCGATAAAGTCCCTGGGCTTGATGACTCCGGGATCGGTGACCACGGGAAGCCCTTCCCTGTAGCCAATACCCTCTATGAGTTTTACAAGATCGGGGTTTTTCATCTCCTCGTTGATCCGCGTGTAGCCCAACAGACAGCCGAAAACCGCGAGCGCCGTGTGCAGGGGGTTAAGGCAGGTGCAGACCTTCATTTTCTCGACCATGTCCACGGTTTTCTTGTTGGTGAACAACACCCCTGTTTTTTCAAGGGGCGGCCTGCCGTTGGGAAAGGCATCCTCAATAATCAGGTACTGGGTTTCCTCGGAATTGACAAACGGGGCGACAAAGGTGTTCTTCGCTGTGACAATATCCTGTACGTTTTCCAAGCCTGACTCGGCGAGCATTTTCCTGACGCTTTCATCGGGGCGGGGGGTTATCTTGTCGATCATGCTCCAGGGGAATGAAAGTTTTTGTTTGTTTCTAACGTAATCTATATATCTTTCATTCGCAACTTTATTTTCAACCCAGTCTATCGCAAAAGCTTCCATAGCGTGAAAAAGCATATCGCCGTTATGGGAACAGTTGTCCATGCTTACCATCGCAAGGGGCAGTTCACCGTTTACGAAGCGTTCATGTAACAGCGCGGCAATACGGCCAAGGTAGCTTTTCGGATTGGCCGGGCCGTTTCTCATATCCTCGGCGATTTCCGGCATTATCGCGCCGTCGCGCCCTGTCAGCGAGTAGCCTTTTTCGGTGATGGTAAAGCTTGCCATCTGCAATGTATGACTCGCAAAAACATTCTTGAGGGCGGCGATGTCATGGTCTATCCTGTGGGAAGAGGCGATTGATCCTATTACCTTTTTTTCAGTGGTTCCGTCGGATTTT
>Ga0268262_10006134_pt1 | contig 11644 bp, 10 predicted proteins | sample TergutNc150P3_FD_190354 | JGI IMG/M metagenome (GOLD analysis project Ga0268262, IMG submission 190354) | Nasutitermes corniger P3 segment gut microbial community from laboratory colony in Florida, USA - Nc150 P3 (SPAdes) (version 2) | ecosystem: Host-associated > Arthropoda: Insects >... | reverse complement strand
TTCTTTTTGTTGTTTCCACATATCATTATGAATCTCACGTTCCTGCATATTTCTGGACCAACCATAACTCATGGACCAGCCGGTAAATATCGCTCCCGTATAAATTACAGTACTGAATATTATACCGTATAAATATGTACCATTTTCCTGAGTATTTATATGCTGTTTACTATGAAAATTATTATATCGACTGATATTTTCAAAATAATTAATCGAAACATAATTATTATTAAAAAACACCGGATTTAAATTCATAAAATTTATTTTTTGATTATTTTCCTGATTATATAACTGCCAGCTGAAACTAGGATTTTCATCAGCAAATATCTGCGGAAAAACAATAAAAAATATAATCCCTAAAACGGTAATTTTTTTCATATTTCTTACCCTGAATTTATTTTACTCTACAACTCCCGGTCTGACAAGGGTGGCGTTCAGTGCTCCGCATCTGCATCCTTCACTAATCGCTTCGCGAAAGCCCGCTCCGTCTTCAAGCGTGGCAGCAAGTCCTGCCGTAAATGCGTCTCCGCAGCCGGTGGAATTTACCGCTTTTACAGGCTGGACTTTGATTTCAAAAAGCTCATTCGTATCCGCCGCGATAATTTTCCGGCTGCCATTGGTAAGGATAACGGCGCATTTGTTTTTTCGCGCCATGTCCAGTACTGCGGATTTTATTCGTTCCTTTGCAGAGTCATCTATCGTTATCAATTCATTGTTCTTGATTAACTCAGGCGCAAAATCTGCGGCAAATTCAAAAAGGTTCGGCTTCACAATGTCCGGCTCATATTTCAAACTCTCCGTTAAATCCTTTCCCTTTATGTCGAGAATAACTTTTAATCCCTTCTCTTTCGCCCTTCGCGTCATGGTAGGAATCACCGCGTCAGAAAACCCCGCCGCCTTCGTGCCGGAAATTATAACCCAACTTAAATCTGTGGTATGCGCAAGAATATCATCAAACCTTTCCAGAAGCCGTTCCTCTGTTCCGGCACGGATAGTTTCCGACTCTTCGATCAATTCCGTAACAGCGCCGTCCGCGTCAGAAAGCAATGTGTAACAAAAACGGATTTGACTTTCGCTCTCAACCCACTGCACGGAAAGCCCATCCTGTTCGCAGAGCGAAAGAAACAGCGGACGTAAGCCGCCGCCAAGCTGTGTTAAATGTACGGCCTTTTTCCCAAGTTGAGTTAAAACGCGGGTAACATTGATCCCCTTACCGCTTGCGTCAAGGCGATGGACTCCAGTCCTGTTCACAGTCTCCGGATATATTAAAGGAAAGCGCAGAGTTTTTTGCAAAGTAGGATTTAAACAAACCGTCAAAAACGACATCGTTTATTTAGTTCTCTTATACGCCTTAATTTCCTGCCTAATACGCGCAGAAAGTTCCGCCTTCGGAACACGAACCTGCTCCATGGAATCGCGGAAGCGCAGGGTAACAGTGCCGTCTTCTTTGGACTGATAATCCACAGTAACACAGAAGGGAGTACCCGCTTCATCTTGTCTGCGGTAGCGTCTGCCAATCGCGCCCGCCTGATCGTAATCGGTCGCGTAGTCTTCTTTCAATTCCGCGCGAATGTCCTGCGCAAGTTCCGCAAGTCCGTCTTTTTTCATCAGGGGTAGAATGGCGACGGTGACAGGCGCAAGATCGGGGTGGAAGCGCAGGACGGTTCTCCAGTCGTCATCGTTGCCTTTTTCGGCGACTTGCTCCTCGTCGTAGGCATCACAGAAAATCATCAACAGGTTGCGCGTGAGTCCGGCGGAAGTTTCTATAATGTAGGGAATGTAGCGCTCGTTGTTGTTGTCCTGATCGATGTACTGTAAATCTTTGCCGGAGAACTGGGTGTGCCGTCCCAGATCGTAGTCGGTTCTGTTGTGAACGCCCTCAAGCTCGCGCCAGCCCATAGGAAACAGGTACTCAATATCGTAAGCGTCCTTTGCGTAATGCGCAAGCTCGTCCGGTCCGTGCTGATGCCAACGCAGATGATCCATTTTAATGCCGAGTTTTTCATAATATGCCCAACGTTGCTTGCGCCATTCGGCAAACCATTCCTCATCCGTGCCAGGTTTTACAAAGTACTGCATTTCCATTTGCTCAAATTCGCAGGTGCGGAAAATAAAGTTTTTGGTAACAATTTCGTTACGGAACGCCTTGCCAATCTGCGCGATGCCGAATGGGATTTTCATTCTGTTGGACTGAATGATATTTTTATAATTGACATAAATACCCTGGGCGGTTTCGGGACGAAGGTAAATGATACTCGCCGTGTCCTCCGCAGGACCGATGTGGGTTTTAAACATCAGATTAAACTTGCGGGTGTCGGTCAACTCTCCGCCGCAGTCGGGGCATTTTTTCGCCGTGAGGTTTTCCTGCGGGATTTGATCCGCCCGAAAACGCGATTTACACTTTTTGCAATCGACTAACGGATCGGTAAAATTTTCAACATGCCCCGAAGCTTCCCATGTTCGCGGATGCATCAAGATAGCCGCGTCCAGCCCCACAATATTGTCGTGGAGACGGGTCATTTCCTTCCACCACGCGCCCGCGATACGGTTCTTCAATTCAACGCCGAGCGGACCGTAATCCCACGCCCCGTTCTGACCTCCGTAAATTTCCGATGACTGATAAACAAACCCCCGCCGCTTAGCCAGCGACGTGATTTTTTCCATCGTTGCCTTTCCTGTATATTCTGTTAATTCTGACATAAGGGCATTTTACATGAAAATTAAAAATTAGGGAATAAGAGAAATAAAAAATAATAAAGGAAGAGGGAAACACGATAAACCATGTTGTAATTTGCTAAAACTAATAGATGTGGTATTATCTATAATGAGGTTAAAATGGCAAAAATAAAGGCTCAAAATGAAATAACCATTCGCTCAAGCGCGGCAGAATATTTAACGTATATCGCCGCCACCGGAAACAAAAAACAGAGCATTGAAATACGTTATGAAGACGAGAACATCTGGCTTACGCAGAAAATGATGGCGGTATTGTACGATGTAAGTGTCGCCGCCATCAATCAGCATATAAAAAATATATTCGATGATCATGAGCTTGAGCCGGATTCAGTTATTAAGAAATACTTAATAACTGCCGCTGATGGTAAAAATTACGATACAAATCATTATAATCTGCAAATGATTATCGCCGTAGGCTTCAAAGTCAATAATGAAAGAGCCGTGCAGTTCCGTAAATGGGCAAATAGGATTGTCAAGGATTACACAATTCAGGGTTGGGTGATGGATGAAGAACGCCTAAAGCACGGCGGTACAATAATTACCGAAGACTATTTTGAAAAACAGCTTGAAAAAATCCGCGAGATACGCCTGTCTGAACGCCGGTTCTATCAGAAGATTACTGATATTTACTCAACCGCCCTTGATTACGATAAAACAGCAAAGACCACAAGAGACTTCTTCGCTAAAGTACAGAATAAACTGCATTTTGCCGTTCATGGTAATACTGCCGCTGAACTTATCTATAATCGTGCAGACGCTCAAAAACAATTTATGGGTTTGACTACATGGAACGAAGCCCCTGACGGTAAAATCCAGCGTGGTGATGTTGTTGTGGCAAAGAACTATTTATCCACGGAAGAAATGCGCTCGCTTGAATTGATTGTATCGGCGTATCTTGATCTTGCTGAACGCCGTGCAAGATCGCGTGTGCCAATGACTATGTCGGATTGGTCAAAACATCTTGATTTAATTTTACAGGCAGACGGCAACGAACTGTTGACCAATGCCGGAAAAATATCTGCGCAAATAGCGGAAGATCACGCGTTGAGCGAATTTGAAAAATACCGTGTTATTCAGGATAAACTGTTTGAAAGTGATTATGACAGATTTGTCGCAAGTTTGAAAAAACTGGAAGATAAGTCAATGGTTAAAAAGAAAAAGAAATCTCATAAATAGTAAAGTTTTAAATGTAAAATTGTACCGGTATTAATCCCCTAATCTCACTCCAAGACATCCCGCTACCGCGCGTTCCTGTCCCGGAATGCCGCCGTGAATAGGCGTATTAACCACTCTTACCTTGCCGTCCGCAAAACGCATTGCAAGCGCGGTTGAGCCGCCGCCGTCAAAGTTTATCCCTTCCCATGAACCAAGACTACGCAGAAGTAATGCTGTTTCTTCCTCTGTCGCGCCGACACTTCCCGCTCTCCTGCCGTCAATTACGACAAGATACAAAAATTTGCCGTCTTGCGAAATTCCCGCCGCGCTTCGCGGATGTCTCGCTTTTTTGTCATGCGTCCTTTGCGCAAGTTCGCCATTTGTCAGTATTTGATGAAAGCCGCCTACGGCGTTTGCTATGTTTTCGACAGAGTTAATAGCGGATTGATTGACAATGGCTACTTTACCGTTTTTGTAAAAAACAAGAGCGTCATAACTTGAATTAGCGGACGCAATCAACTTGCCATTGGAAACAACAATCCCCACATTTTGAATAGGTCTCCCTTCCTTTGAAGAGACAATATCAAAAGGTGCGGCGTTAATGCCTGCCAGAAGATTATTGTCACGCACAAAATTGGAAACTTTTGTACTTAGAGTTTGATCTTCAATATACGCGCCGCCTTTAACAACAATGTCGAGTTCTTGCGCGGAAAAATCGATTTTTAATGCATGGAACTCCAACATGGGAGAGGAAATTTTTCCGTGAAAATAATCAATGCCGTTTGCGAAAACCTGCCACTGCGGATGAATGTCTTGGACAGTTGTAAAAATGGAAGGATTATCTTTTTTTGAGTTTATAGGAGATAATGTCGTACACGAGGAAGAAATAAAAATTATTGTTGCAAAAAGAATAAACCACGAACTAGGGGAAGTCCATTTTTTATTTTTATTACCACGAACCACACGAACCAGTACCTTCGGTACTTTCACGAACTTTTGCTCCGTATCTTGTCGTTGTTCGTGTTTGTTCGTGTGGTTCGTGGTAGAGATCTTGCGAAAAAAACTTCTAGTACTCACCTTTACCCTTACGGTTTCTCTTTACCAACTTTCGGGCATTTGCTTTCTTTTTCCTGTTGAGGATGGTAGAAGGTTTTTCATAGTACTCCCGCTTTTTGAATTCGCGGATGATGCCTTCTTTTTCTACCATACGCTTAAAACGTTTGATAGCTTTTTCCAGCATCTCGCTGTCATCAACTACAATGTGCGCCAATTAAATCACCTCCTTCCCAAATCAGGTTCGTGTTATATATAACTAATAAAATAGTTTACCTATTAATACATCTTTGTCAAGAAGTGGGCGCTCAACAAGTATGTCGGGGTCCGTGTTTTCCGTGCTGACACGGAGTTCCCAATGCAGATGGGGACCCGTCGAAAAACCCGTGGAACCTGACAAAGCGACAATTTCTCCTGCTTCTACTATTGAACCTTCCTGCGCGATTAAGCTGTCTAAATGGTAGTACGAAGAATAAACTCCCGGCGCAAGCTCAATAATTACCGTGTAACCTGTAAGTATTCTCATTTTTGAAAATACGACTTTTCCCCTGCCACAGGCGCGGACTTCCGTCCCCTTCGGTACTCCAAAATCCACTCCGGCGTGAATAGATGTTACTTTTCTACCGTCTGAATACTGATTAATTCTGCGTGTTCCATATAAACTGGTTCTTCTTGTCGATGTTACAGGAAGGACAAGTTTACCCGGATTGTAAACTTCTTTTCCGGTGGTAGTTAAGATTTCCCATAGTTTTTCAGACTCCCTTGTTTTTTCAGGAGAAGGCTCACTGACTAATTTTGTAAGAGACGGATTAAGTTTAAGCGTCTCGGAGAGAAATTCTCTGGGCGTCAATGTAATTGTAATTTCAAAAACAGTGACATCAGGATTATTTAATTTGAGAATTACAGTTTCCGCGTTAACAGTGGAAGGGACAGTTATAATAGCAGCCGAAAAGCCGGGTTTGTTTTTCTCCGCAGGGATTGGAAAAAAGGCGGCTTTTGCCACTTCCTTTTCGTTTACAAAAATAACGGCATCTTTTACATAGGCGTTTGTGCCAATTGATATCGGGTCTCCCGGACGCGGAGATTCAGGGACTAGCGCATACCTTATCTGAGTTGAAACAACAGGCGGAGATTCAGGGGCTAGCGCATATTTTATCTTATTTGAAACAACAGGCTGTTGCCCGGTGCAGTTTAATAACATTAAACTGATAAATAGAAAAATTATTACGCGCTTTTTCATTAATACCCCCTATTAACTTTTCTTCAAATCTAAAATCATTATTTGCGGCGTTTCATTGCCTTTGTAAAAATCACGCGCAATATTAAAAACAATGTCAACTTTGTCGTTAATGCCGAATTCCCTGTTTGTTACGCGATCTGCACTTTGCCAATAAAGGGCGGGCCATTTATACTTTCCAGCGTCAAGCGTCATCTTTACATGTTTTGCTTCCGGCTTTCCGATAAAGTTAATATCCCTGATGTTGATTTTTTTTGTCATAAAGACAATCGGTTCGTTCTCATTGCCATAGGGTTCAAACCTGTCAACCAATTTTAAAATGTCGGGGGAAAGATAATCATGCGGCAGTTCCGCGTCAATTTCCAAAACTTCCTCGGCGGGCTGTTCGTCAAATTCAATGGCGTTTATCGCTTTTTTTAAACGCTCAATAAAAGTGTCCCAGTTTTCCATGACCATGCTAAAACCGCCCGCCGCCTGATGACCTCCGCAGTCGATAAAAAGATTGCCGCACTGTTCAAACAAAATCTGAACATTGTAGCCCCTTGTTGAACGGATTGAGCCGGTGCAGATTTCATCGCCTATGGAAATTGCCATTGCCGGAACATTAAAAAGGCGTGCGGCGCGTTGAGCCATCAGTCCTGTAACGCCTTTGTTGATTTTTTCGCTGTAAACCAGAACAAACTTTTTTTCATATTCGTCAAAACTTTTATACGCCATAGATTCGATTATCGCCCATATTTCCTCTTCCATGTCTTTGCGTTTTTCATTCATCGAAGCCAATTCACTGGCAAGGCGTTCCCTTTTCAATAAATCTTTTTCAAAAAACAGAGCCGCCGCAGTTTCGGCTTTGCCCATTCGACGCGCCGCGTTAATACTGGGACATAGTTTCCATGAAATATCTTTTGTGTCAAAGTGGCGACCTGCAAGATCAAGTTTTTGAATAAGCTGGGACAGACCGGGACGCGGTTTCTTTTCTAAAGCTTCAATCCCTCTGCGCACAATTATTCTGTTTTCATCTAACAGAGGCATAATATCCGCTATTGTTCCAAGCGCGGCAAGTTGAATGTCGGCGTTTTCTTTTTCCGCATCTTGCGCATTTTTTTCTTTCAGCCGCGCATAAGAGGTGAACAGATTTACAAAAACATCAAGCTCGCTTAATTCCTTGTCGCTGTATTTTGCGATTTTTGAAAGCTCTTTTATCCGCAATAAACTAGCTCCCGCGGTTTGAGGTATCTCCTTTCCAATCTGCCCGGAAATATCCATCATTCCAATTTCAACGCCCCTGCCAAAAAGTTTCGTAAATGTTTGTTTATGCAAGGCGGCGTCCCAACAAAGAATATTCTGCCCCTCAAGAAAAGAAGGAAGGCGCGTCTCGCTGATCGAAATCATTCCCGGTACAATCGTTTCTATTAACGTGTCAACTACGATGAGGTTTCGGGTCTTCGCAATCTCGATAATCCATGCCTCATTTACGGGTCTTGTATTCAACAGGCAGACTTGCTGACCGTAAAGCTCACTTCTCTGCGCAAATCTAAGGGCGCATACAAGTTTAAACGCAACGCCGCAACCGGCAAGATTTCTAAATGGGTATGTTGAATTTTTTAATTTTGGATTAATGATGACAAGGGCCTGCGGCAATTCTTCCTGCGGTTCATGATGATCCGTTACGATAACATCGATGGAAAGTTCATTCGCTCTTTTTATTTCTGAAAACCGCGAGATGCCGCAATCGACTGTAATTATTAAAGTTCCGTCTTTGGCGGCAAAATTTTCAACCGCGTCAAGCGAGAGACCGTAAGATTCATCGCCTGTGGGGATGCGCCAAGTTACGTCCATGCCTATACTTTCAAGGTATCCGGCAAGGAGGACGGTTCCTGTAATGCCGTCAACATCGCTGTCGCCAAACACCAGTACTTTTTCGCCTTCTTCCTTTGCCGCCAGAATACGCTCTACCGCGTCTTCCATTCCGTCCATGGCAAAAGGGTTGCGAAGGGACGTGATGTCATCTTCCAAGAAGTAGCGGATTGAATCGCCCGTGTTAAAACCTCGGCGCGCAAGTATCGAGGCAGTCAGCAGATCACAGCCATATTTTAAAGAGATTTCCTTTACCTGCTCCGGGGAAATATCTTTTTTGTCCCATTTCATCTGATTTTAGGATACAGTAAAAAGGAGAAAATTACAATGGACTTAAGCCGAGAAGACTACACACAAAGTTATAAGCTAGGAATGCTTTTTACCCAATTTGCTATTTGGTCTTTGTTTTTGTCCTTGGTTTTGGCGGGGTTGATAAAATCCGCTTCGCTGATTATTTCATTTTTGGGGAGTAGGGCTTTGAGTTTCTCTATTGCGTCTCCTTTACCGCCGGCATGGCAGACATAGAGGGCTATTTTTTTACCGGTTAGGTCGATGTTGGTGATAAAGGTTTTTATTGGAGATGCGGGGGATGATGCCCAGACGGGAGCCCCAAGGATGATTAAGTCGTAAGATGATGGATTAAATGTGTACGGTTTTAATGGCGGACTGTTATGTGAGAACATCAGTCCGCAACACCAAAAAAACTTAAATAAACCGAGGCGTTTTTTTTCGCTTTTTACATGTAATTGAATTATATCCGCGTTTAAATTGTTTTTTATTTCTTCCGCCACAAAAGAACAGTTCCCATCAAGGGAATAATATATTACCGCTGTTTTCATTTTTTTATTGTACAAAAGATTGTTGAATTTGTCAATACAGCTAAAAATATTTAGACATTATTCTTCATTATTTTCGGAAAAATCAGACCATATAAGATTTGGATGTCAAGCGATGTTGCTTGCACACCTATCTTCTATGTTTTTCCATTTCAGTTAAAAAAAACTTATACGCGGGCTCGCCTTCTTCCAGTAATTTATAAAATTCCCAAAATATTGGCTTCGCGTCATTATTACTTTCAGAATATTTGAAATACTGATTACTAATTATCAGTTTATGTAACTTAAACGCGTCATCCATGTCAAAGGGACGATCAGGATTAAAAATATAAAAATCAATTTCAATAAAATATATATTGGCATCTTCTTTTGATTTATTTACATATAAATATACTCTGGCGTTCTTATCTGGAAAACGAGTGACAAAGCGAATATCTCTATATAGTTCTATTTTACTTAATTGATTATCAGGTTCAGATGCCGGTATCTTGCCCATCTCCGTTTCACAAAATTTAATTATTGAATCAATAGTTTGATTTGTTTCCATAGCCGTATCACTTTCTTCAAAAGCCCATCCCGTTATTAACTCTTTTTCATAAGAATACTCCCGGGTATATATATAATTTTTAGAATTATCATAATTAAATGGTACGGATTGAGAACCGCTGTTTATTACTGTCAGTACATCGTCCATTTTATAAAGACGCAAATATATTTCTCCTTTACTGTGCCATTCCTGCGCATAACACATTCCGTATACCGGATGTTGCACGAATGAGCCGTCATCATTATTTGTACTCTCCATAGTTTCCCTGCTATCAGAAAATACCGGCTTACTTATACCATTTAAATATTTATTATCTATATGAAAAAACACACGCGTTCGTATAAAATGATTATTATAATCATAAGGATTATATTCCGAATAATCGGTAACTTTTGCCGTTACCCATGATCCGTCCGAAGAAATAATAATATCAGAAACAGCATATTTCTTTTTATAAAAATCCCGGAATAAATAATCTAAGTCTGTTACCTGTAAATTTGAATAGTCTTCATCCCAATCTATTTTAAGCAGTTTATAAGGATCTTCCTCTGCTTTTTTTTCAACATCTGCGAATAAATAGCGCCGGTCCAAATGAATATAATTATTATATATATAGCTATTATTTTGGCACAAGAATTCCGTAAGTTCATTTCTTTTTATTTCATTTTTTTTCCAATCATAAAATACCGTATCGTATTTCCACCCACCTTCCTTTTTACGAGTTGAGATATTACTCCATATATAATTTTCATCTATACGAAACTGCATATTAATAATATCCTGCGGACTTGAAGCGGCCGAATCCGGAGTTTCATAAACCATTGTGTCCGTTTTATAATTGTAAATAAACAGTTTCTTGCCTAAACCATCGTCATTTCCATTAAAATTGTACTGATAGGAGGCAAGTCCCGCTTCGGGATCGAGTAAAATAAAATTCGGTTCACTATACGTCCACGATAAAAGCGGAATATGGCTTTTTGTTTTACCGTCATCAATAGCCGCAAGAAGCTGCATTTTACTGGAACAACTGACAATAAGTCCCGCTTCAGGGAAAGCAATAAATCCCCAACCGTCTTGTTGAACTCTTGGAAAATCAACAAGGTGCTTTAATCGTACTTTCTTTTCTCCAATAAATGATATTTCCGCATATCTTCCCCAACCGTCAAGCGTTACAAGTTTACCTTCTTTCCAGGGGCGTACCATCCAGAAGAAAGGCATTTTTATTTCAATTGGCAGCACTTCATTTTTATCATTTATTAAATTAGTATTTACCTTATAGTTAATATCGTAATTATCAAAATACTTTTTAAAACCGGAGCAAGAAGAAACTATGATAATAAGCAGGAAACATATATATCTTAACATATTAATAAATTTCTCCCCGGTTATAATAATATGCTATTTTAAGATATAATTTATATAAAGTCAATTATTTTTATATCGCGCAGTATTGCGCCTAATGTTACGGTTATATGCGACAATGTGGCTTTTCACAATAATTTACAAATATTATGAATTTATCAATACAATAATTATAAAGAATAATATCAAGAAAAAAGGTAAAATATATATTAAATTTTTTCTTCTGTCCTTTCTAATTTTATCTATTATGAGATCAACGTCTTTTGGTATGTTTTCTCCATTTTCATATTTTAAATATTCAGACTTTATAATTATTTCGCCGTATGGATTTATTTTTTCCCAAATATCTGGATAATTATTTTTTAAATATAATGATTCTCCATTTTTTTGTTTTTTAAAATCATTCCAACGCATTACCGCATGAATCATTCCAGTTACATGAAATATTCCCATTGAAAAGAAAATATAGCAAATTAATATACCATTATCTTTTATAATTCTAAAAATAAACAATATTATACCGATAAAACAAATACAAGTATTTATAAATAAATAATGTTGAAATATTTTTCTTCTTTTTATATATTTTATTGAATATGTTTCATCAAATATTCTCTGGTCATAATTTTGCTTTTCTTCAATTAATTCTTTATTATCTTCCATAATCTATGATTTACCATCCTGATCTATTTCTTCTCAATCTTACAGTCTTATTGCCCGGAAATTTCAGTTGAATATTATTCCTGTCAATAATAGTAATTTGAACATGTAATACATCGGGCGGATCTATAGTAACGTAATTCATTGCGGAATCGAGTATTAGCGTAAGTGTGTTTCCACTTAAACTCCATTTGCCCCAACTAC
>Ga0268262_10006133_pt1 | contig 11645 bp, 16 predicted proteins | sample TergutNc150P3_FD_190354 | JGI IMG/M metagenome (GOLD analysis project Ga0268262, IMG submission 190354) | Nasutitermes corniger P3 segment gut microbial community from laboratory colony in Florida, USA - Nc150 P3 (SPAdes) (version 2) | ecosystem: Host-associated > Arthropoda: Insects >... | reverse complement strand
TGTATCGGAATTGCCCGAGCCTCCGCAGGCTCCTATACCAAACGCAAAAATAAAAATTATTAAAAATCTATTAAAATACAAACAATACTTCATTATATTTACTCCTTAATCATTAATTTTATGGGGCTGTCTGATAAGTAACAAGAGTAAATGATAAGTGCATACCTGCGTCATTGCGAAACCTGTTTAAGTTTCGTTATACTGCGATGTAAACTCGGCGTGGCAATCCAGCAGCATAATAAATTAAGACTCTGGATTGCCACGCGCAAGCGACACAATCTATACTCAAACATGGTTGAAGCGCTCGCAATGACGTAAAAATGTAACTCATTGCCTGTGTGTTGCTTATCAGCCCCCTGCGGGTTTAATACCCATAATTTAAAACTGCTAAAATCTCATAAACTTCACTTCTTGGCAGGACGGCTTTCACCCCGATTAAAGACATGAAACCGTCCCAAAAATCCGGGCTGGCGCGGGACGAATAGGTTAATGTGAGTATTAAATTAAAAGTTGAAAAAAATTTGTTATAAGCAAGATCAATTAAAACGGAACGGAACGGAACGGAATGGAACGGAACGGAACGGAACGCTTTTTCTAAGCATATCGTTACTTTGTTTACTGTGTCAAGCAAAAAATTTTTCATATAAAAATTTTTCTCCTGATTTTAGTATTAAATTTTATTGATTAAATATAACAGATACAAAATAACTCTTCCTATTAAAGTGTCAAGTACTTTTTAATATAGATTCTGACCCTAAAACCTTACTTGTCACCATAATGTGTACGACAGTGAGATATAATGATTTTGCTGTTTTCTATTCGATATATCAATCTATTTTCATCATCTATGCGGCGAGACCACCAACCTGAAAAATCACCCTTTAATGGCTCAGGTTTACCAATTCCGTCATTACCATTCCGTTCAATGTCTTTTATAAGATGATTGATGCGGTTTAATGTTTTTTTATCTTGCAATTGCCAATATAAATAATCGTCCCATGCTTTATCAGTCCATAATTTTTCCATAGTCTATTCTTCTATTAGTTCATGAGCAGTCAATTTGCCTTCCTCTGCTTCCTTTACGGATTGACGTAATACTTTCATATTTTCTACATTATAAAAAGGGTCGGTTTTGGTTGTAATTTCAAAAGGAATACCTCCCTGCCTAATTGTTTGACGGATGAACATTGTAAAAGCGGTTGTCATGTTTAAACCTAATTCTTCAAAAATACGATCAGCACGGACTTTTAGTTCATCATCTATGAGAATATTGACCTGTGCCATAATTAAACTCCTATTTATCTACAATATCATATACATTATATATGGAAGCATGTCAAGTCAAAAACCTGCCGAGCAGCATCTCCTAATGCTTTAATAAAAAATAAAAAGAGTTGACATTACACATAATTATGTGTGAACTATCATTGGAGGTAGAACTATGGCTACTAATCTTGCAATAGATGATGAATTATTGACTAATGCTGTTAAAATAAGCGGATTAAAAACAAAAAAAGAAACCGTTAATTTGGCTTTAGAGGAATTTATCCAAAAAAGAAGAAGAAAGGAAGCAATGGAATTGTTCGGAAAGATTGATTTTAACAAAAAATGGGATACTAAGAAAATCCGCGGCAAAATATGATTTTAGTTGATACAACAATTTGGAAGCTATATAAAACAAAAAGCTGAAACACCTAAAATTCTCCCAAAAAATAACTTGACATTTAAGCCGTCTAAAAATTAATGTATATAATTAAGGTTTTACATGGTTTTTGCAAGGTCAAATATAGGGTATTTTATTACTTTTATTATTCTCGGAGCTGTTTTAGGTTCAGCGCTTGGGAATCTGATTGTTAAAATCTTTCCATATCCTGAATTAAAAGTTATAACTGCCAACCTTACAGAACCCATAGGTTTTAACCTTGAAATAATTACATTTAGTTTAAGATTAAACTTTGCATCTATTATAGGTTTAATACTTGGAATAGTTATTTTTCGCAAAGTTTAAGGCCGCACCTGCGGTTATCAAAAGTACTCTGTATATATAATATTTTATCAGGGTATGGATATAAATCGGCTTCTTTATAGCCGGTTGCCTCTTCCAAATAGAACAGGCAAATTCTTTACAACATAAGCAGGCTATAAATAGCATTTATTTAAACGTAATACGGTTTAAATAATTGTATTATAAAATTTTAATTTAAACAGGAGGCACTTAATTGGCTGTTGTATCAATGAAAGCGTTGCTGGAATCCGGTGTTCATTTTGGACATCAAACAAGAAGATGGAATCCAAAAATGTCTCAATTTATTTTCACTGCAAGAAACGGAATTCATATTATTGACTTGCAGAAAACAATGCAAAGAATCAAAATCGCCTATGCCGCAATGAGAGATGTTGCATCTAATAACGGCAAAGTTCTTTTTGTAGGAACAAAGAAACAGGCGCAGGCTGCTATAGTTGAATATGCCGAAAAATGCGGCATGTTCTATGTTTCGGAAAGATGGCTTGGCGGACTTTTAACGAATTTTAAAACTGTGAACAATTCAATACAGAGATTAAAAGAACTTGAAAGGATGCAGAGTACGGACTCATGGGATGCTGAGACTAAAAAAGAGATTCTTGAACTTCAAAGAGAGCTTGCAAAGAAAAATAAAGTACTCAGCGGAATAAAAAATATGCAGACTCTGCCTGATGCTCTTTTTGTTATAGATCCTAAAAGAGAAGATATTGCTATTCAGGAGGCTATAAAACTCGGCATACCAATATTTGCCGTAGTAGATACAAACTGTAACCCTGACGAAATAGATTATCCTATACCCGGCAATGATGATGCAATAAGAGCCATAGCTCTTTTCCTTGAAGTAATGGCTAAAGCGATTATTGAAGGTCAATCGGGCGGTCAATCAAGCGAAGTCGCTTTTGAAGACGAAGACACAGATATAATCATGAAAGAGGAGATAACACAACCTGTTGAACCTGTTGAAACCGTCAAAGAGGAAACAATAGATTCTGACAGTAATAAGGAAGATCAATGGTAATTAAAGAAGATCAATAGTAATTAAGGAAGATTTGTTGTGAAATAATCTTCAATAAAATGAATTTACGTAATAACAAAATAAGGAGTATTAAAAGTGGCAGAAGTAACAAGCGAAATGATTAAAGAGTTGAGAGATAAAACACAGGCAGGCATGGTTGACTGTAAAAAAGCTCTTATAGAGACAAACTGCGATATGGAAAAGGCTGTTGATTTCCTGAGAAAAAAGGGCTTGGCATCAGCAGCAAAAAAAATGGGAACAGAAACTACAGAGGGCATAATTGCATCATATATCCATAGTAACGGGAAAATAGGCGTGATTGTTGAACTTAAATCCGTTACGGATTTTGTAGCTAAAAATGAAGAGTTTGTAACTCTTGCAAAAGAGATAGCAATGCAGATTGCTGCAACAAATCCTCTTTTTGTTTCTCCGGAACAGGTTCCTGCCGAATTGATCGAAAGAGAAAAAGATATCTATAAAGAGCAGATGAAATCTTCGGGGAAGCCTGAGAATGTAATTGAAAAAATTGTTGAAGGGAAGCTTACTAAGTATTATTCCGAAGTATGCCTTCTTGAGCAGGAATATATCAAAGATAACAGCGTAAAGATAAAAGATTTGATAAAACAAAAAATTGCCGCTTTCGGAGAGAATATAGAAGTGGGAAGATTTTCACGATTCCAAATAGGTATGCGTTAAACAATGGGAAAATCCGGCAAACCATTTTATAAAAGAATATTGTTAAAACTCAGCGGAGAAGCTTTAGCCGGACCTGATAAGACCGGAATCAATCCGAAGATTATACACCAAATTGCATCTGAGGTAAAAGAGGTCTCGCAGCTTGGCGTTGAGGTTGCAATGGTGATAGGAGCAGGAAATATATTCCGGGGAGCAATGGCTGAATCTTTAGGAATTAACAGATCAACAGGCGACTTTATGGGTATGTTAGCCACTGTGATGAACTCAATGGCTGTTGAAAATACACTTGAAAAGATGAATCAGCCGACTAGAGTTTTAACCGCAATAGAGATGAAACACGTTGCCGAACCTTATACAATTCAAAAAGCCGAAGACCATCTTAAAAAAAAGAGGATTGTTATTGCCGCAGGCGGCACAGGTCATCCCTATTTTACTACAGATACTGCTGCAAGTTTAAGAGCTGTTGAACTTGGCGCAGATCTGTTACTAAAGGCAACAAGGGTTGACGGAGTATATACCGGCGACCCGGAAAAAGACAAAGACGCAAAAAAAATTAATGAAATTTCATTTATTGACATGATTACAAGACGGCTTAAAGTTATGGATTTAACCGCTATTTCATTATGTATGGATAATAATCTTCCAATAGTGGTTTTTAATCTTTTTGAAAAGGGATCGTTAAAAAAGATCATCCTTGGAGAAAATATCGGTACTAAAATTTTCTAAGGGAGGATATTTATATGGTTGAGGACATTTTACAAGATGTAGAAGAGAGAATGAATAAGAGTATTAATAATCTTCAAAAAGATTTCTCTGTAATACGCACAGGCAGAGCAAATCCGGCAATGTTTGAAATGCTTAGAGTTAATGTTTACGGATCTGAAATGCCCATGAATCAGGTTGCGACTATCTCCGTACCTGAACCCAGATTAGTAGTTATTCAACCGTGGGATAAGGGGAATCTCGGCGAAGTGGAGAAAGCAATACTCAAATCCGACCTTTCTGTAAATCCTTCAAACGATGGTAACCTTATACGAATACAGATACCCGAATTAACAGAGGAAAGAAGAAAGGAATATGTTAAGATTGCAAAAAATAAAGCCGAAGAGTGCAAGGTTTCCATAAGAAACATCAGAAGAGACGGAAATGACATGATAAAGTCTTTAGAAAAAGAAAAAGATATATCTGAAGATGACTCAAAGGGAGCTCTTGATAAGATCCAGAAGATCACCGATAAATTTATAGATTCGATTCAAAAACTTACGGATAATAAAGAGAAAGAGATATTGAGTTTATAGTATTTCATTGCTTGAACTATTAATTCTAAAATAGGCTGAGACATATTTACAATAATTAAGTCTATTAAAAAAAGATTCAATTTGCTATTAAATAAATCTTGGAGTTCGGTAAAGAAAACAATTAGATGATAAATAACGATGAGTTGCTGCCTGAACCTATTCCACGTCACGTAGGCATTATAATGGACGGAAACGGCAGGTGGGCAAAACAAAAAAACATCTCAAGAAGCGAGGGACATAAAGCCGGGGCAGAAGCGATAGAACCCCTTATGGACAGTGCAATTGCGCTTGGAATAAAAGCTGTTTCGCTTTACGCCTTTTCCGTAGAGAACTGGATTAGACCGATTAATGAAATCAGAGGACTGTGGGATCTTCTTGAATACTTTTTTCAGCATAAACTTGAGGCAATTAAAAGTAAAAAGATTCAAATAAGACATTCGGGCTCTCTGTCAAAACTGCCGCCAAAAACAAGGCAGACAATAAAAGAGGCTATTGAAGCTACTTCAATGAACAGAGGATTGATTTTAAACTTTTGTATTAATTACGGAGGGAGACAGGAAATAATCAGAGCTTTTAACGAATGGCTGTCAAATACTAAGAATCCGGAAAAGATTACCGAAAAAAAATTTGAAAAATTCCTTTATACATTTGGAATGCCTGACTTGGATCTTTTAATAAGAACCAGCGGAGAGTACAGGATCAGCAACTTTTTACTGTGGCAGCTTGCTTATACCGAACTTGTATTTACAGATGTACTCTGGCCTGACTTTAAGCCAAATGACCTTTATAAGGCTATTATAGAATATCAAAAAAGAGAAAGGAGATATGGAGGAATATGAGCGGATTAAACAAGGAAACATTGATCAGAATCTTAAGCGCGATTATTACATTACCTGTACTTGCATACGCATTGATAACAGATTCTTTTTTATTTATACCTACTCTCATTGTATCAATAGTAGTTTCATTAATAACATTATATGAATATTATATGATCTCAGCTAAAGATGAAAACAACAAGGCGTTTATAAAAACAGGGCTTATTGGAGGATTGATCCTCAATATAATAATGTATTTTTATGCATTTGAAAAATTCTTTGCTTCATCAAGATTATTTCAAAATTTCGATGCAAGGGCTGTTATGGGATTCCTTGTTCTGTTGATTGCAATACTCCTTGTTCAGCAGCTTTTAACAAGACCTCTAAAGGGAGGAATATATTCTCTTGCAGTCACTCTGTTTGGGATTATGTATATTGTTCTATCCATGTCGCACATAATACTCCTTAAATCTTTAAAGGACGGAAGCTTTTATATTGTCATACTTATAGTTGTAATAATGCTAAATGACACGGGAGCGTATTTCGGCGGAATGCTTTTCGGCAAAACCAAAGCAGGATTTGAAGCCTCGCCGAATAAATCATGGGAAGGATACTTTTCCGGACTTCTTTTCGGCATTATAGGATTTATTCTGGCAAATCAGGTCTGTGTATCATTCTTTTCAAGGGAACTGTTTACGCTGATTGAAAGCGCAATCCTTGGAATTAGTTTAAGCATATTGGCAAATATAGGAGACTTAATTGAATCTGCAATTAAAAGGGACGGAGGATTTAAGGACTCGGGATCGATAATACCGGGTCACGGCGGAATGTGGGATGTCTTTGATGCTACACTGTTTGCTCTTCCGTTTTTTTATTACTACCTTGTACTAAAAGGGATTGCCTGACAGGATGCAATCTATATCTATATTAGGTTCGACAGGCTCAATAGGTCTGTCAGCTGTTAAGGTTATAAAAACGTTTCCAGACAAATTCAAAATTTACGGACTTGCCTGCAACAGTAACTTAAGTTTATTATCTAAACAAATATCCGAATTTAAACCTGCAGTTGCTGCCATAGGGGATAAATCTGCAGCAGCAACGGATTTTGTAAAAAAACTGATCAAAGAAAATAGAGAGACCGAATTTTTATTCGGCAATGAAGGAATAATTGAGCTTGCATCAAGAAAAACAGATATGGTAATTTCATCAATATCCGGTTCTGCAGGCTTGCGCCCGTCTATTGCCGCACTTGACGGATGCAAAAGACTGGCATTAGCCAATAAAGAGACTTTAGTAATGGCAGGAGATATATTTACTAAACTTACAATTAAAAAAGGGGTTGAACTCATACCTGTTGACAGTGAACATAGCGCAGTCTTTTCACTTTTATCTAATCTAAAAAAAGAAGAGGTTGAGCAGATTATTTTAACAGCATCGGGAGGAAGCCTGAAAGATTATCCGGCAGAAGACCTTAAAGACGTGACGCCGGAGATTGCACTGAAACACCCAACGTGGAACATGGGAAGTAAAATTACAATAGATTCGGCAACCCTTATGAATAAGGGACTTGAGGTTATAGAGGCGCACCACCTGTTTAATTTCAGCTATGATAACATTAAAGCAGTAATACACCCTGAGAGCATTATTCACTCAATGGTTGAAACAATAGACGGCGCAGTTTATGCTCACATGGGTAAGACGGATATGGTCTTCCCCATTCTCAATGCGTTAACATATCCGGCAAAAATAAAAAATCCTTTCGGCAGAATAGATTTTACAGAGATAGGAAGCTTAAACTTTAGAAAATACGACAGCAATAAATTCCCTGCTCTTGACCTATGTTATTACGCGGGAAGAACAGGGGGAAATATGCCTGCAGTATTGAATGGAGCTAACGAAACAGCGGTATATTCTTTTTTGGAGAAAAAAATTCGATTTACAGATATTATAGACATAGTAGAGAAAACAATCAATTCAATTGATGTTATAAACAATCCGGACATCAAAGATATTTTTGAATCGGATTGCGAAGCAAAAAATATAGCATTAAGCTTTATTAAAATGAAACAATAATTTTCCCCCCCGCCGCAGGCGGGGGTGAAAATAGGAGAAATATTTTATGATGATTTTAACAAGCATTGCAGGAACAGTTATCCTCTTAGGGTCCTGTATATTTATACACGAATTGGGACATCTCCTTGGCGGAAAAATGGTAGGCATAAAGGCTAAAGTATTCTCAATCGGGTATGGAAAAGGTTTCTGGAAAAAAAAGGTTGGAGATACAACCTATCAGATAACGCTAATCCCATTTGGAGGTTACTGTCAATTCTATGGAGATGACCCGTCGGAACCAAGAACAGGCGAGGGATTTGAATTTTTGTCGGCGCATCCGCTTAAAAGAATAGTTACTGTTGCAATGGGACCTGTATTTAATCTTATATTCGGTATTATCCTGTTCTTTGTCATGAATCTTATCGGCTATACAAAAGAGTCTAATAAAATTCTTATCCCTAACGAGATGACATCAGGGGATTACATATCTGCCGCATATAAATCGGGAATCAGAACAGGTGATAGAATAATATCCATTGACGGAAAAGATGTTAAGGCATTTTCCGACATTCAAGTTAAAGCCTTTTTTTCAGACGGTTCGGACAGCGAGATAAAGGTTCAAAGAGGAGATGAAATCAAAACCTTTACTGTAAAGCCGTCATATCATGAAGACGAAAGCAGATATACCTTTGGCGTTATGCCGTATCCTGAGGGTGTAATAATTTCCCGCGTAACAACAGGCAGCGCAGCAGAAAGCAGCGGGCTGGCAAAAGGCGACATGATACAAAAAATCAACGGAGAAAGCGGTCTTATTCCCTCATATATCACCTCAGAGATACAAAAAGGGAAAGAGGTTACAATCTCATTTCTTAGAAACGGCGAAGAGAAGAATACGACTCTCAAACCTGTAATGACCGACATATTTGTCATAACGACGATAAAAGGTAAAAAACGCCATACTATCTTAGGAGATGAAGAGCTAAAGCAGCATATATCCAATGGTACTGTGAGAATAGACGGTAAGCCCATATCCGAATATGATGAATTGCTAAAGGATATGACAAATGCAGCAGGATCAAATAGCAGCATTACATTAAATATTGATAAAGATAAGTACGCAGGACAAGTTAAAGTTACGAATCAGTACATTGCAGGAATAGAACAGCAGGGAGTTCTGTTTGAAAATGTATATGTTAAATATGGTCTTGCCGAAGGATTATTTCAATCCGTTGTTGAGCCAAGAGACTTTCTTGTTATGAATATTAAAGGGCTTGCCATGATGATCAAGGGCAAGCTAAGCGTAAGAGAGAATCTATCAGGACCAATCAGAATAGGAGAGATAGCAGGATATGTTCTTTACTACAGAGGGGTTGCCGATTTTATACTTCTCATAGCAAAAATCTCTGTAATACTTATGTTCATGAACCTCCTGCCGATTCCGGCAGTGGACGGCAGTCACCTGATATTTTATATTATTGAGATAATCAGAAGAAAACCTATTGACGAAAAGATTATGGCAAGGATACAAACCTTCGGCATACTCTTTTTAATCACACTCGGAGTTTTGGTGATAATAAACGATATATCAATGCTGCAATTTATTCAGAATATTTTTGATTGAACATGGGGGAATTGGTAATGATTGCGGGGCTGTCTGATAAGTAACAAGAGTAAACGATTAGTACATTCCTGCGTCATCCCTGCGTCATTGCGAGCGCTTCAACCATGCTTGAGTATAGAGTGTGTAACCTGAACCTGCGCGTGGCAATCCAGAGCTTTAATTTATATCACTGGATTGCCACGCCGAGTTTACATTGTATTACAATGAAACTTAAAACAGGTTTCGCAATGACACAGATATGTAACTAATTGACTGCGTATTACTTATTAGACAGCCCGCATTCAATTTTAAAAATATATTGACATCCACTTAAAAAAAGCTATGATTGAACCATGGAAACTCCGGAATTAATACATGTCGGTATTGAAGATATGAAAGCCGCCTCCGGTAAAACCGTTTTATCTACAACACTCGGTTCTTGTATCGCGATATGCCTGTATGACCCAATAGCGAAATCAGGCGGAATGGCTCACATAATGCTTCCATCATTTGAAGAAACAACAAACACCAACGCTGCGCCCGAAAGATACGCCGACTCGGCTATACCTCTGCTTCTTTACTGGATGCTTAGCAATGGCTGCAAAAAAGAAAGGATATATGCAAAGATTGCAGGAGGAGCTGAGATGTTTAAAAGATCGAACAATTCGATGATGCCGGCTATAGGCAAAAACAATATTGAAAAAGTGAAAGACATTTTGAAAAATATGAAAATAGATATAAAAGGTGAGGACATCGGAGGAGATTACCGCAGGACGGTATATTTTGACCTTGATACCGGAATGGTAACCGTAAAAACCGAAAAAATTCCGAATGTGATAATATGATAACAGGTTTTTTCTTATGTCGTTGCGGACTTGACCCACAATGACATAGAATTATTTCCCCAAATCGCCGCGTTTTTTTATAATATATTAAAAAAATCATTGACACGTGTTACTAAATAATATTTAGTAACACCAGCTTTATGACTAAAATAAAAACATCGGCAACAAGATAGTTTTTATAACTGCAAAAATTTTTTCAAAAAAAAAGTTGACTTTTAAAACTAAAGTTAGTTATGACTAACTAAAATTATGCTGTTACCAAAAACTTCTGATGGACAGAAAAGGATTATTACAAGTATTAAATCTAAAGAGCATATATATAATCCCCCTGCATCAACGGATGATTTTGATTAGTCAGCCACTTTTAATTTAAAACTAAGGAGTAACGTTATGAAACGTAAATATTTTCTTGCATTGACGCTTGTTGCGGCAATAGCATGCAACCTCTATGCCTTAGACATTACAGAGCCGTTTTCTCCGGGCATTGTAACGGACTTTGAGGGATATTACGGAAGGACATTCCCTAAAGAGGGAGATCAAAAAAACTTCTCCGAACTCATCGTTGGCGGCGGGTTTACTGAAAACTTCAGCTATTTCTTCTCAGGTTCGGCAGCCTCTGACTTCAAAAGTGTCGAAAGTGTCGGTTTGAACTTAATCTGGCAATTTATATCAACAGAAGGTTTCACAAGCTGCCTCATCCCTCATGCGGCTTTTATAGCGGATGACGATGAAAAACTGACTGCCTACTATGATTTGGGTGTAGATATTGAACTGCATTTATCAGCCTTAGAAGTAATCCACCCATATTTAGGCGCAGGTTACTCATATACCCAAAACAGAAAAGAATCGAATGATTATATGTGGACTATCCCTCTATATTTTGGGATCATGATACCGGTCGGTAAAACAGGAATAGAAATTTTTGGACAATTCACTGCAGAGCCATGCAAAGAGGGAACATGGGATACCATTACAAGATACGCTGCAGGAGGCATAAATTATCAAATCATAGAAAACCTTGAGCTGATAACCGAAGCCGGTTATGAATTTACAAACAAGGAGACTCAAATCTCAGTAGGACTTGTATTTGCGCTGTAAATAAATTTTTGTGAAATCCTCGAGCAGCTAATCATTGCAAAGGGGCTGTCCATAATATTTTGACAGCCCTTTTGAGACTGTTGAATTTTTAATTTTTGATAAGATTTTCATCTCTATCTAATTTTTCTTAACCACTTTCAGTAAATTATTTTCGAAATTTATAAAAGATCATGCTATTGCTGTATTTATTCTATGATTTC
>Ga0268262_10006132_pt1 | contig 11649 bp, 12 predicted proteins | sample TergutNc150P3_FD_190354 | JGI IMG/M metagenome (GOLD analysis project Ga0268262, IMG submission 190354) | Nasutitermes corniger P3 segment gut microbial community from laboratory colony in Florida, USA - Nc150 P3 (SPAdes) (version 2) | ecosystem: Host-associated > Arthropoda: Insects >... | reverse complement strand
TTCGTAACAGTTCAAGGAGGATCTTATGATCATCAATCACAACCTGAGCGCAATGTTTGCGGACAGGTCCCTCAAGGTAACGCAAGTTTTCCTTACCAAAAACATGGAGAAACTCTCCTCGGGTCTTAGAATCAACCGTGCGGGCGATGACGCGTCCGGACTGGCGGTTTCCGAGAAATTACGGAGCCAGATTCGTGGTCTTAACCAGGCATCAACGAATGCCCAAAACGGCATTTCGTTCATCCAGACATCGGAAGGGTATCTCCAGGAAACCCAGGACATACTTCAACGTATCAGGGAATTGGCAGTCCAGTCTGCAAACGGCATTTATACCGATGAAGACAGAATGTACATCCAGGTCGAAGTATCACAGCTTGTTGACGAAGTGGACAGAATTGCAAGCCATGCCCAATTTAACGGCATGAATATGCTTACAGGACGTTTTGCCCGCGTAATCAGCGATAACGTCGTTACGGCGTCAATGTGGTTCCATATCGGAGCCAATATGGATCAGAGGGAACAAGTCTTTATCGGCACCATGACCAGCAAAGGCCTTGGAATTCGCCAAATGGACGATACCTTCATATCCTTAGAGACCCCGGATAGCGCAAACAGAACCATCGGCGTTATGGACGCTGCCCTCAAAATCGTCAACAAACAAAGGGCTGACCTTGGCGCTTACCAGAACCGTCTGGAACACGCCGTCCGCGGCCTTGACGTAGGCGCGGAAAATCTGCAAGCATCAGAGTCCAGAATAAGGGATACCGACATGGCCAAACAGATGGTTGACTATGTTAGAGACCAGATTCTGAATCAGTCAGGCACAGCAATGCTGGCGCAGGCCAATCAAAGGTCAACTTCAGTATTGTCATTATTGCAATAATGTGTTAAAATTACCTTATAGGGGGATACTGAATCTACTTAACCGTGGAAAGAGGTTCAGCCCCCCTTCCTAAGGTAATTTAAAGTCTGGATTTTAAACGGAATTTAAAGTCCAAGCAGGGTTATTTGACAAAAACCTTCCAGCCTTGTCCAGTCATTTCGACCGGACTTGCGCGGGACAGTTCGAAACGATCGATTAACTAACAAAAAGGCAAGTATATATACTTGCCTCGAATCGTTAATAAATCGTTTCGTTCTGTTTGCGGTTTATTGGAGCGGCGGCGCGAAACCGTCTCCTATAAACCGCGTCCGCGGAACGGCTCCGGCAAGGATAGCCGGGGCAAGCAAACTATGGAGGGTAAAAAATGATTATTAATCACAACATGAGCGCCATGTTCGCCGATCGTCAGCTCGGCGTAACCCAGGAATCGTTGACCAAAAACATGGAGAAATTAAGCTCCGGTATGAAGATCAACAGAGCCGGGGATGATGCATCCGGACTTGCGGTTTCCGAAAAAATGAGAAGCCAAATTCGCGGGTTGAATCAGGCGGAACGCAATATTCAGAACGGTGTGTCTTTTATTCAGGCTACTGAAGGTTATCTCCAGGAAACCACGGATATACTGCACCGTATTAGGGAATTATCGGTTCAATCAGCTAACGGAATCTATACAGACGAGGATCGTATGCAGATCCAGGTCGAAGTTTCCCAGTTAGTCGATGAAGTTAATCGTGTTGCAAGCCATGCCCAATTTAACACCATGAATATGCTCACAGGGGCCTTTGCAATGGATTCAACCACCGGAAAGACAATGCAGTTCCAGATTGGCGCAAACATGGATCAGAGCGCAAGGGTTTATATTGGCAGCATGACCGCCGATGCTTTAGGTTTAAATAATGCACAGGGTGCTCAAGGCAAACTTACCATTGCCGACCCGGTTGAAGCAAACAAAGCCATAGGCGCGGTGGACAACGCGTTAAAGATAGTTTCAAAACAACGCGCAGACCTTGGCGCTTATCAGAACCGTTTTGAAATGGCGGCGCAGGGCGTAGCCATTGCAGCGGAGAACATGCAAGCGGCGGAATCCCGCATTAGGGATACAAATATGGCGAATAAGATGGTTGACTATACAAAGGACTCCATCTTGAACCAAACCGGAACTGCAATGCTGGCGCAGGCCAATCTTCGCAGTCAATCGGTTTTATCGCTGCTTTCGTAAGTGTCGATTATTTAAAAATAACGAATTAAGAGACTTCTGGATGTCGTCTTTTTATTCGTGCAAGGACAGTGAAGTTCGCGCCTTCACTGCCCGATTTTTTCTGCCAGGGATTGGCGGAAAAAGTTGCATTTGACCGTCTGATGATTTTGGAGTTCAGATGATCATGCAATTTTACATGGAGGTATATCATGTCCGTAGCAAGTGTGGGATTTAATCCTGTCACGCCAATGCCGGTACACGAACAGGAGCAACCGGCCAGGCAAACGCTTACGCAGCCGGAAAAAAAAGCAAAACCTCAAGTTAGTAACTCTACAACATCGGATTTGGAGAAAATAGGTCTTGCTTTTAACAGAAAACTGCAATTTGTAGTAGATCATAGTTCAAATCAGGTAATTATCAAGGTTATTGATAAAGATACCGATAAGGTGATCAAGGAAATACCGCCTGAAGAATTGCAGCGGCTGCATAGTAACCTTAAAGAAGCCATAGGCCTTTTATTTGACGAGATGGTCTAGCCGCAAAAGTTAAGCGTAAACAAGCGGTTATTTTAAGCTGTTGATGGGGAGAAATCAAGTCTATGTCCGATGTTTACATACCGGGTGTAAAAAGCAGGTTTAATACCAATCAGATTGTAGATGATCTGATGAAAATTGAAAAAATTCCCAGAGACAGAGTTCAAAATAACATTGACGCGTTACGCGTTCAAAAAGGCTATTGGCAGGAAGTCGGCAGACGTATTAGCACGCTGCGTGAAAGCGCGCGCCAACTCTACTCTTTTCAAAACCCTTTTAACGAAAGATTAGGCAAAAGCTCCGATGAATCCGTATTAACGGCTATCGCGAAGAGAGACGCTCCTGAACAATCTTTTTCTTTTACGGTTAAACAAACCGCCCAGGCCGACCGTTTCCTTTCCCAACCCCTTGATGAAAAAACAAGAATAGAAGCCGGCACTTATTCCTTTTCAGTCGGCAATGATGAAATTTCCATAAATTACCGAGGCGGCACTTTAAAAAATTTCGTAGATACTATAAATAACCGCGGCCGTAATAAAATCTCCGCTTCTCTTATAACTGTAAAAAGCGGAACAATTTCACTTTTAATAGAATCCAAATTAACAGGCTCTGAAAACAGATTGATCTTTTCCCAGGATGCGTCGGCTCTTGCCACCAAAATCGGCATGATGGAAGTCAGCAGCGGCGAGCAGACAAATTTCCCAATCAATGAAAATTCGGTGCAAAAATCAGGACAAAATGCCGCTAATGTGGCAATTAACAACGGCGTATTACAGGTTTCGCCGCTCTCTTCCGCCTCTGTCCCGATAAATATTGCAATTAGCTCCGATTCGCTTCTAATACTGAAGCTTGAAACTCAAACCAAAGTTAATCAAGACGACGCTGTTAATACTCCGCAGCCCGGTCCGGGGCCGACTATCCCGACAGGTTCGGTAACCTACGGAGACATTACAATTGAAAATTTACCGTCAGACGCTCCTAAAATTGACTCTACCCCTCCTCCCCCCCCGCAACGCCGCGATGATATGGCGGTTTTAAACCTTGTTTTCTCCGACGGCACGACTGCAAAATTGCCGGCTATTAACGACTCTAATTCTTTTACCTCAAGACAGTACAATTTAGCTGAAATTGCCGGCGGCAAAACTATTGCTTCATTAAATATTGAAAATACAAATACCCACCGCGAGGTTTCAGTCGGCAAGATAGAAATAGTAGATCCGTCAATAACAGGCGGACTAAAACCGTTGAACGCTGTTTCTTCCGCGCGCGACGCCGTTTTATCAATGGAAGGCATAGATATTACCCGCCCAACTAATGTTATTGACGATCTCGTTCCGGGCGTTACTTTAACCCTTAGAGGATCTTCAAGTAAACCGATTGAATTAAAAATTACCGGTAACACGGAAGCGGTAAAAGAAGCAATTATCAATTTTGTAGGAAATTACAACCGCCTTATAGCGGAAATAAACGTATTGACCGCAAGAAGCCTTAATTCAGGCTCCGGATACAATACCACAGTAGACGACACGGTTATAAATGAATTGACATATTTAACGGCTGATGAAAAGAAAGAGATGCAAAGCAGACTGGGCGCTTTTAACGGAGACATAACCTTAACCAATTTAAAAGGCCACCTTATGCGGACAGTAACAGCCCCCTACCCTACCAGCCTTGAACGCGAACTTTCGCTTTTATCACAGATAGGCGTCAGTTCAAACGCTTCAAGAAGCACCGGATACAATCCGTCACAGTTAAGAGGTTATCTGGAAATTGACGAAAAAGCCCTTGACGCCGCTTTGGAAACTAAAATACCCGCAATTAAAGAACTGTTCGCAAGCAACACCCAAGGCGACGTAATCGCGGATACGGGCATTGCGTTTAACGTAGACTCTCTTGTAAGGCCTTTTGTAGAAACAGGCGGCATCATTTCCCTGAAAAACAGCACTCTTGATTCCCGCATAAACCAGGATGAAAAACGCATTGCCACTTTGGATCGCCAGTTAGCCGCGAAAGAACAGGATCTGCGTACTCAATATTCAAGAATGGAATCCGCTTACGCGCGGATGGAACAAATGTCAAAATCGCTTGACAATTTCAGCCAGCAAAACCGGGGCGGCAGATAATGATAATAAAAATTAACGGCAAACCGCTTGATTATACGCTTAGTAATGAAAAAACTCTAATAGAGATTGTCGCCGGTCTTGAACAGTGGCTTTCCAACTCCGGCCACAGGATGAGCGAATTGTCAGTTGACGGTAAGGATGTCAACGCTTCCATGGTGGAGGAAATTTTTAAAAAAGACATTAAAACTGTAAAATGTATTGAAGTCCGCACTAACACAATAGCTGAGTTAACCACAGCCTGCATTATAAACTTAAAACGTGATATTGACGAATACGACAAATTAAATTTTGATGAAAAAGCAAAATTCTTTGCTGACTGGAAAGAAAGTTCCCAGGCTCAATTTATATCCGAGGAAATGCATGAGCTTTATATATATTTTACAGACGCATTTTCCGCCGGAAAAATATCCGTTCAAACTTTACGCGCAATAACGGATGAAATACAAAGGGAAGTAACAGAACCCATAAAAGAACTGGAAAAGCTCGAACCAATTTTAAATGAAATTTGCGAAAAACTAATAAATCTTCCCCTGAATATTCAGACCGGAAAAGATCTGCTTGCTGCCACAACAATAGAAATTTTTTCCTCTCTTACTGAAAAAATAATTCGAATTTTCAGCCAGCTTAACAATCAAGGTTATTTGGCAGAGATCGAAAAATCAAAGAAAATAGCCCAGGATTTTTGTGATTTTAGGAATATTTTAACGCAACTGTTGGAAGCTTACGAAAAGCATGATACAATCATTATTGGAGACCTTGCCGAATATGAAGCGTCTCCGAAATTAAAAGAAATATATTTCGCAATATTAGACAACTGCCGGGGAATGGCACAGACGCAGGGTGAGAAATGATAAGCAATATAATGATACTTTTTCCGTTAGTATCGGTAACAGATTTTAAATGGGACACAGGACCAAAAGCATCTCCCAAAGATTTGATAATTGTATTTATCATCGTTGCCGTGATTGTAACAGTTCTATTGATTATTAATAAAAAAAGAGGGGGCGCAGGCAGGAAACTTTCCAGCGCGGCGGCTGCTTCAACTCCGGGGGCGGGCGTTCTTTCAATTTTCGCGCTTCATCGTATCGCAAGAAATCTTGGACTTGATCGTGAACAGTCAAAAATGCTCGACTATGTCTTTAAAACAGATCAGGTAGTAGATCCGGAAAGATCAGTAAAAACACCCTCTCTTTTGGACAGGCATTTCAGGCGCGCTTACAGGGTTATAGAGCAATCGCAGGGGCATGAAAACGAAAAGCAGCACAGGCTTTCAGTCCTTTTTTCTACAAGAAATATAATCGAAAATAACGTATTGGAGGGTATGACTTCTACCCGCCAGATAAAGGACGATACCAAATTAACTATTGTGGCAAACAAAGATAAATTGGACGTTATTGTAATTTCCACAAAAGGCGATTATATCGACGTAGAATCGCCTAAAAACGTACTTGGAAGCCAGATAAAGATTCAAAAGGGCACAAAGCTTAACGTATTATTTTTTGACAAAAGCAACAAAGGGTTTTCCTTTGAAACCAGGGTTACAGGCTACACAACCAGACAGGGGCATCCTGCAATGCAGCTTGCCCATTCCAACCAATTACGCTTCCTTTCACAGCGGCGTTTCCGCAGAAAACATACGGCTGTCCCCTGTACAATGTTCCTTGTAATTGTTGAAGGAAGCGGAAAAAAACAACGTTTAATTGCTGATAAAAGAAGATTACAGGGCACAATTGCCGATATATCAGTAGGGGGCTGTTCAATTAAAACATTAACCGCCATACAGGTTGGAGCAAGGTTTAAGCTTGATTTTATGCTGTGTGATTTAAATTTAGTGGCTCTAGGGCAGGTTTTAAGGACAAACCGGACGGGCGTGAATACTATTATTCACATGAAATTTCTTAAATTGACACAAAAATCAATGAATATTATAAATTCATTTGTATATGAATATTCACAGGAGTAAAATAATAAAAAGGATAAAAGGATGAAGATTGTAACATTAAAAGACATGATCAGAAAGGATGTCCCCATTTACTACAGAATGCTTTATACAAGCGTCGCGGTTATTGAATTAAATAACAAGCAAAACGATTACCGTATTGATTTTTCTTTAGAAATAAAACCAACGGGCGCAAAAGAAGTCAGCGTAACATTTATTGACGCTGTTGATTATCCTCTTGTTCCGGTAATAAGGGAACTTAAACGTTATATAATCGAGTTGGATAACGCCGACGGACTTCCCACCTAAAAATGATTGACATAGTTTCTAATTCCCCTGAAGAAACTATTATGCTTGGAAAACGGATTGCCGGTTTCCTTGCCGCAGGTTCCGTTGTCGCCCTTGAAGGCTGTCTTGGAAGCGGAAAAACCTGTCTTACAAAGGGCATTGCGCTTGGTTTAGGCATAACAGAAAATATTACAAGTCCTACATACACAATAATCAATGAATATCAAAACGGCTCCTCCCCCACCCTGCTTCACATTGACGCCTACCGCTTAAATTGCGACAAGGATTTTGAAGATATTGGCGGAGACCAGACAATAAACTCCGGCGGTATTTCAATAATTGAATGGAGCGAACGTATTCCCGAATCAATTCCTGAAAATTCAATTAAAATCCGCATGGAGATAACAAGCTCACTTTCCAGAGCGATAAAAATTAACGGGCTTGATAAATTATGAAATTACTTGCAATAGATACGGCGGCGTCCATTCTTTCTGTCGCAGCCTCAAATGAGGACGAAATATTTTCCGCCGAAACGGAAGCTGTTACAAGACACTCTGAACTTGTAATGGAACTAATAGATAACATGGTTAAAGAAGCAGGCATAACGCCAAAAGACCTTAACGGTATTCTCTGCATGGGCGGCCCCGGTTCATTTACAGGCCTTCGCATAGGTTATTCAATCGCCAAAGGACTTGCCCTCTCTTTATCTGTTCCCTTTGCTCCCGTCCCAACCCTTGAATGTATTGCAAATAACGAAAAATACTCGCACGGCTTAACTCTGGCAGTAATAGAAGCCAGAAAAAACGCTTACTTTCACGCCTTTTTTAAAAACGGAAAACGTCTAACGGAAGATAAAGACTCCAATTTTTCACAAATAGCAAATGAAATTGAACTGTATAAAAACGAATATAAACAAATCACCCTAACAGGCCCCGGCTCAAAACTCCTTTACGAGTCTCTGAGTGAAAATACAAGAAATAACATTTCGCTTGTTTTTGAAAAAAACGGTTATGCAAAAGAACTAATCGCAATCGCCAGGAGCAAAAATATATTTAACAATGACTGTACTTCTTATCTTTATTCAGGACCAGAATATATCAGGAAGACTGACGCAGAAATCGCTCTTAGTACTTTATAACATTTTTATTTTTACCACGAACCACACGAACCAGCACGAATAACGACAAGATATGTGCTAAAAGTTCGTGGTGTTCGTTTGGTTCGTGGTAAAATTTCTTTTATATTTCCGTAAAAGCGTCATTTAGGAAACTGTTCAGAAAAAGCATAATATCCTTATCTTTCCATTTCTCAATTGTTTTGGGGATACATTTTTCCAGTGAACAGCCAAAACGTCTTTTAAACAATTCCTTGTCTGGTCCTTGTTTGCAGCGGAAACCCATTAGGATTGTGTCTTTTAAAAGAGCGATTTTATCTATGTTTTCACATTGCGCGGATGTTATTAACGGGGTTTTTATGTACGCGTCAACATCCTGAGCGTAGGTAAACCGCTTTGCCTGTGCGGTTTCTTCGTTAATTATAGTGCCTGACGCTGAGGGGCCGGCGCCAATCCAGTTTTTCATTTGCCAGTAACGCATGTTGTGTAAACATTGTTTTCCATCCTGAGCGAAATTGGAAACTTCATAATGATTGTATCCTTCGCTTATAAGCATATCGCGGCCAAAAAGCCAAAGAGAATCGGACTTATCACTGTCCGGCAAAATTATTTTTTTGGCTTTTATTTTTTCTGCCAGGGAAGTGTTTTTTTCCACGGTCAGGCTGTAAAGCGAAACATGCGAAGGCTTGTGGGCGCGGATACGGTTTATGTCTTCAATTATGATTTTTTCATCCTGATACGGAAGACCGGTCATAAGATCAAAAGACAAGTCCGCGCTGCTTTGAGCGCCCGGAAAATATTGATATGCGAGGCTTAATTGGCTCTCCAGAAAAAGCGCGTTTCCTTTCCTGTTTACGGAAAGGCGCGAAGGTTCATGAAAAGTCTGCACTCCAAGACTTAATCTGTTCACTCCCCCCCGCCTGCAAAGTGAAAGAAATTCTTCTGTTATTGATTCTGGGTTAGCTTCCACAGTAAATTCTTCAGGTGAAAAAAAGGTGAGCTCTTTTAGCGCGTTAAAAAGACGGGATATTTTCGCTCCAAGAACTGACGGCGTTCCGCCTCCTATATACACCGTTGGAATTTCGTTAATGTCAAAATACTCTATCTGGAATTTTATGTCGCTTATAAGGGCTGTAATAAATGATTCAAAATAGTCTTTATTTAAATTTTTAATATTTACTGAATAAAAATCGCAGTAATTACAAAAAGAATTACAAAAAGGAATATGTATATAAAGTGAAGCGGCTGTTTTCAACTTTTAAAGCAGTTCAAATTTCACAAAAGGCCAGAATCTGAGCAAAGCTCTCGCAATTATTAATGAAGGAGAGACAGTGCCCCACGTCCGTGAATCGTTTGTGTTGCTTCTGTCGTCTGAAATTACAAAACATTCGTCAGGGCCTAAAATAACGGTATCCATACTGCCGGAAAAAGGGATTGAGCCATCCCATAATTCCGATGTCTTTGGAATATTCGGCTGATACGGCTTTTCAGAAAGTTCAAACTCCGTAAGGCTGTACGTGCTTCCGGCGGCTTTAACCCTGAACACATAATTGCTCATTGAGATTTCATCGCCGGGAAGCGCGATGACTCTTTTTAAATAGTACTGCCCTTTCCCTGAAAATATGCTTTTCTTTTGCGCCGTAAAGAATCTTACAATTCCGTCAATAATACGCAAGGGCATTTTTTTGTCTTTATAATGCCCCATATCCACCAATACGATACTTCCGCGCTTGAACGGAAAATAATTCTGTTCATTCTTGTTACGCAGCCATGAAGGAGGAATAAATGAGGTGAATATTAACCTATCCCCGGTATTAAGACCCGGCTGCATTGTATTATTGTCAACTGACCATACTGAAAAGAAAAACGCGTTAAAACAATTATATATAACATACAGAATAATAAACACAAAAAGATATTTAAAAAGCTTGTTTCTCTGTTTTTTTTGCGCGGTATATGAATATTGCGTCCATTTATCAAACATATTTTTCCTATCTCATTATTCCCATCCGCCAATACGGCCAATAAATAAACATCCCTTTTCCAAGAATTTTTGATTTCTTTACGGGGCCAAAATAACGCCCGTCCCTTGAATTGTCGCGGTTATCCCCCAACGGTAAAATTCTTCCCTGCGGCACATACCAGCCAAGACGGTGTTTTGCCAAAAGCGCGGCGTAACGTCCTTCGCCGGGAGACGCTTTTCGCAATGTTTCAATTCTTGTTTTTTCATAGGTAAGTAAGTCGGGAAACCGCATTTCACCTGACGCCTGAGACTTTGAATATAAGGCTTCAGAAGGATTCAGTTTAACGTCAATCCATCCCGCGGCTTTTGCCGCCGCATTCAACGCGGGATATTGTTCCTGAGGCATTAATCTGCTTATATGGTGGTTCCATCCCATAGCCGCGTTATATTCATTTTCATCAACCCAGCGGTCTTCCCCTGAAAAACGAATCTTCATATTGCCGTTTTCCATGACCAAATGATCCCCCGAATATCCGACAGATCTTTTTATAAGAAAATGAACCCTCGGTTCTCCTTTTTCGTCCTTATCAATATCAACAAAGGTCAGGGTAAGCATGTAGATAATGCGCTGCGTTACGTCAAAAGCGACCCCGCGGGAAATATACGAAGGATTTTCAAAGATAATAATGTCATTGCGCCTGGGGCTTAAAAGGCTCGGCAGTTTAAAAAAACCTGGCAGTAATTCAGGCCCATAAATGATTTTATTGACAAAAACAAAGTCGCCTATATTAAGCGTGTCTATCATTGAACCTGACGGAATCCTGTACGCCTGTACAAGGTACTGATTTGCCAGCAAGACCATACAGGCAGCCCAAATAAACGCGTCCAGCCAGTCTAAAACGGGGTTTTTTGCCTTGCGTTTTTCCTTTTTTTCGTGGCGAATTTGAGCTCTTTTTGTTAGGAATTTTTCCGTAATTAGCTGAATGTGGTCAAAGAAGTCTGCTTGCTTGGATGTGTTTGGCATTTATTGCATAATAGCATGAATTGGGGTTTTATTGCAAGATCGATTCGAAAGAATTTCACACAAAGGGCACAAAGATTAGAAGATCACAAAGAGGGAGAGAGGGTTTTTGTCCGATATCTTATCGTGAGATTCAAGCTTAGCTTCGGACAAAAACCTTCTTCTTTCCTTTGCTTATTAAGAAATGGTGTCGGACAATGTTGCGGTTACTTTTTTGTCCATGTTTCAGTATCGACGTTTGGTCTTGTATATGTTCCTATGCCTCCGGCAAGATATTTGTCGCGTAAGTCGCCAACATACTCAAACGAATCACTTTCAAAATTATCAGGAGTAATAGTACTTTGAAATGTTACGTTTGTAAGGCTGGTACAACCGGTAAAAGCTCCTTTTCCAATTCGTTTAACCCCGCTTCCTAAAGTTAAGGTTGCAAGTTTTCCACAATGTTCAAAAGCTTTATTTCCAATGTTTCCGTTCCCTATAGTTACGTTGGTAACATTCATTAAGTTCCAAAAAGCTTCTTTTCCAATTTCGGTAACGCTGTTCGGTATATTTACGCTGGTAACGCCAATATGCGAAAAAGCGCTTTC
>Ga0268262_10006131_pt1 | contig 11650 bp, 12 predicted proteins | sample TergutNc150P3_FD_190354 | JGI IMG/M metagenome (GOLD analysis project Ga0268262, IMG submission 190354) | Nasutitermes corniger P3 segment gut microbial community from laboratory colony in Florida, USA - Nc150 P3 (SPAdes) (version 2) | ecosystem: Host-associated > Arthropoda: Insects >... | reverse complement strand
CTACCGCATTATACCAGCTTACTCTTACAACCGGATGATTTTCTCCCATGAAATCACAGTAACATACCCTCCCCATTACTTCCTGAAATTCCTTCTGCGTTACCTCGTACTTCCCCATGTAAAAGCTGCTCACTGTCACCTGATGCTGGGGACCCTCATGGATTTCTCTCCCTGGCTCATCTGCAGGGCTGCCCATTGTAAAGGTCCCGCCATTTACCCTCACCATTTGTATTTCGGTACAGCTCATATCTTTTCTTAATACCATTACCAACGTATCTACAACATCCGTTAACATTTTTTCCAGTGGATAAAATTCTTCAAATAATATTTTCCATTTTTGTCGTTGATAAATCCTATTAAGCTGTGCAATACCTCTTGCCTTGTTGGCTCTGATGTCAAGAATCTGCAATAGAAAATGGATTTCTTTTTCAAATTCACCGTGGGTATAGCCTGACAATAACGCCTTGCATTTTTCAATATCAAGCAGGGTCTCCTTGCCGTGTTCAGCAACAAGCTTTTGTAGAATAGCGGCAAATTCGGGGTTCATTGAGGTTCTCCTTTTGTTATGGGATATGAGTATAGCATAAAAAGGTTGGAAAATGTTAGTTCGGTTTGCCGCAGGATTTGCATTTTTTTATAATGATACCGCCCAGGATGCCGCCGCAATATTTGCATAAACCTTGTTGCTGCCATTGCAATGATTACTTCCATTTCAAAACTTGCTCTTCAGGAGCGGGGCCAATATCTTTCCAATTTCCAGTGTTGCACTGTCCATTGCTATTATTCCCAACCGCGACTACCGTGCCGTCTGCCTTCAAGCCGACTATATGCATATCGCTGGCGATCGCGACAATGTCCCGCCAGCTACCAGTAGCATTACACTCGCCATTTTCATTATACCCGACTGCGACCACTGTGCCGTCCGCTTTTAGGCCGACTGTATACAAAGAGCTAACGGAAATTGCGACGATGTCCCTCCAGCTTCCGGTATTGCACTCGCCATCTTCATTATGCCCGACTGCGACCACCGTGCCGTCCGCTCTCAAGCCGACTGTATGGTGTTCAGCGGCGACTGCGACAATGTCTCGCCAGCTTTCGGTATTGCACCGACCATCAGAGTTATTGCCAACTGTAATAATCGTGCCATCCGATCTTAAGCCAACCATATGATAATAACCTACGGCAACCGCGGCAATATTCCGCCAATTTTCTGTACTGCATCGGCCGCCAATAACATCACTAAAAATATTCCCAACAGCGACCACATTGCCGTCAGCTCTCAAGCCTATTGTATGTAAATTACCTGCGGCAATCGCGACAATATCCCGCCAGCTTTCGGTATTGCACTGGCCACATTCATTATACCCGACTGCGACCACCGTACCATCCGCTTTCAAACCGACAGTATGGGAATAACCTGCATCAATTGCGACGATGTCTCGCCATTTTCCGGTATCGCACTGGCCATTTTTTTTATACCCTACAGCTACTACCGTACCATCTGCTCGCAAGCTGACTGTATGTTCATCGCCTGCGGCAATTGCGATAATGTCCCGCCATTTTTTGGTATTGCACTGACGATCATGATTATCCCCAAAAGCGACCACCGTGCCGTCTGTCCTCAAGCCGACTGTATGATACTGGCCTGCCGATATGCATTTCCGGTATCTAGCAATGCGTTCTCGATGCTTAAGTAAATCCTGCCTAGTAACAAATTCGTGGTTCATTGGGGTCTCCTTTTGTTCTGGAGTATAAGTATATCCAAAAAGCCTCAAAAGGTAAATCTTTGAATTGGATGCTGAATTATATATGTATTGGATTGTTACAGAAGAATTGATAATGGTCAACTGGCTTCATACATTTTTTTATACTGGTTGACTGAAAGGGTTTTGGTAGAATAAAATCGTTATAGAAATAATGGAGGAATATGAAAAGATACGGAAGAAGTGATTTCAAGATAAGCGCAAAATATTACTTTCAAAAAAATGGAGATGTGCAATCAGCCAATTTCCATGTTTACCATGACGATGACCGACTCGGCATAGAAATTGAGCTTGATTATGAATTTGACTGTAAGGCTACTTTAATCGATTTGGTTGAATGGGCTTATAAGTTGGGAAAAGAGTCTTCTGGAAAATAAGGGAAATCCACCGTTTTTATATTGTCATTAACTTCATGCTTTCAACATCCAATAGTGTATAGCCATGGCGGGGTTTGGGATAGGTTAAGTTTTCAATTTCTATTTTCAATAGACCATCAATAAATCCGATATTCTTTATTATTGATATTGGTTTCAGGCTGAATTTCCAATCTTGATTATATAAGGGGCCTATTTTGAAAAATCTTTTATGAAAATGTTCGGTTAAATCAATTTCAGTTTTTTTATAATCAATATCTTTTAGCTTAATTTCAATACATGTGTTCATTGTGTCTTTATTGCTATTTATGATTTCATCAAGCATTAAATCGTTTTCTATTATAATTTTACCAAACGATTTTTCAATGTCGCTAAATATTTCAATAGAATTATATAAATAAAATATGACATATAATTTATTATTGTGAAAAATGAAATATTCCGGGGATTTAACATATTTTGTTATCCAGATTACATTTTTGTTGTATGAATATATTTCAAATACCCACGGTTCTTCGTCTTTATATTGCCCCCATTTATTAACATATTTATACTTTGCATAATTACATTCTATTTTTAGGTCGCTTGATATTTCATTGTATAAACATACATTAGTTTTCTTCCATTCGGAAATTCTTTCAAGTACAAGAGCAATGTTAGTTTTTATTAATTCATATAGTTCATTGATATTAACATTCTTTAATTCAAAGCAATCCGCTAATTCATGTAAAAACATCATTATTTTTTCAGTTGAATTGGAGCAACGGAAACATTCGGAGAACTCGTATTCTGTTTTCAGGTATTCTATAAACGAATCAAAATCGCCAAGGATTATTTTTTTGCTTTTTTTTAGTTCAAGTACTTTAATAATTATTGATTCAAAATACCCTTCTTCGCTAAGCTCTATGTCATCTACTAATACCATTTTTACCTCGTATTGACAAAATCTGCAAATTTTCGGCACATGTCTTTTATATGCTGAATTCTCACCAGCGAACTAACCCACTCGTCTGGTATTCCATGTAGGCCATAAAACATCCCTGCCATTGAACCAGCCACAATACCAGTCGTATCAGTATCGCCGCCAAGGTTAACGGCTTCCAATACAGTATCGCGATAATTACCATTATTCAGAAAGCACCACAAAGCCGCTTCAAGCGTATATACAACATAGCCAGTTGAATTTATACTGCTTCTTTCAAGGTTTGCTATTTCTTTACTGAATATAGTATTGTAATGATCAAATTCAAGCTGATAATTTGTGTTTATCAGGTTAGCAAAGCATAATTCAGTTACTATTTTTAAAGCTTCAATTTTATCTTTGTTATAATACAGTTGGCGTAAATATTCAGTATAGATAACGCATCCGAGAATTGAGCGAGGGTGTGCATGGGTAAGGCTGGAATACTGTTCAACCTTTTTAAGACGCGAATTGAAGCTGTCGTCTTTTATATTTAAAAACACTACCGGAGCGATTCGCATAAGCGACCCATTGCCATTATCGTTATCCCCAGATTGCCCGCATTTGTCTCCTTTTCTAAATGCCTCAATAGCCCTGATTGTTGTTCCTCCTATGTCAAAACATTCCCCATGAGGGGTCATATAGCCATGTTCTAAATATTCGGAAAACTTATTCATGAGGGCTTTGTCATCACCGCCTTCGATGAGATTTTCCATCAGGCATAGCGTGAGGGAAGTGTCGTCTGACCATGTGCCTTTAGGCTGATTGTGTGTGCCATGTCCAATCATGCCAGAAACCTTTACAGTATCCCGAGGTTTGAATTCCACAGGGACGCCAAGGGCATCGCCTATTGCACCGCCTATGATGGTAGAGTAAATACGTTCTTCTTCCATAAAATATATATATTATATTTCAAGAAAATATTTTATACAACTAATTCTAAATAATATTATATTCTAAATGGACGCAGGGTATATAACCGTTTAAAAAATAATTTCAGTTTTAGTTGCTTTTATTGTTTGTTATGTGCAATTTGCCCTAAACTTAATTGAAAATATTTAAATTATTTATTATTCTTAGTATTTGACTTAAAAGAATTTATCAATTTCTTCTGAGATAACAGCCAGTAATGATGCAAGTGCTATATTAGATATATTATTATCATAATTAAGAATTTTCTCAAAGGCGTATGTATTTTTGAAAAGTTCAAAAATGTATTCTTTATTATTTATATTCATTCGTAACATATCTATATCAATAAGTAAATCTTGATAATCATTTTCAATACAGAAAATATTAAAATGTGAACAACACCACAAATATTTTTCTGCGATTTTATTATCATTACTATTGTTATATAAGCTAAATAAAACCCGTATAGTATATAGATTTAAATATGTTATTGCAATTTGAAAATTCTCATTATCATCGAGATTTCCATTATCGTCTTCTATACTATACCTGAGAAATTCAACTTGCTGTAAATAATTAATAAAATAATTACCATCCATATCTTTTTGCAATCTAACATTTGAAGCTCTTTTTAACCCCCTTTTAATTTTCTCTTCTTTATCTAAATCACTCGAAATTTCATCTTCTGGGTATGCATCAAAACATACTTTAATAGCTGCTTCAGCTTGGAGAATAAACATTTGATTAATAAAATCTAAAAAGTCGTTGTTGTTATCAACAGATACATCATCACTGAAGAAACGAGGTAATTCACTTAACAATTGCTTATCTACTATTATTCTTGGATAAATTGCTACTTTATCTTCTATTTCATATGCAGTAATTAGCCCTTTTCCGTATACGAGACTTTTTCCTGCATATAGTTTACCTTTAACAAGACTCCCTCTTATAAATAAACCACGATATAAAATTATTTCAAATTGTACTTCTTGCAATAATCCTATTAAAAAAACAAACTCATTAAAGTAGTATTCTGTATTTTTGATTTTGACTGCTATAAGAAAATTATCAGAAAAACTATATATTTTAAAAGGGAAACCTTCTTCATATTTCTTTTTTAATTCATATATTTTTTTAGCAATTCCAATGATATGCGTTATCAATTCAGATTCTTCATATTCTGAGATATTTGATACAGTTTTACTATATCCCAGAATATCAAAATAAGCAATTAAATAGTCTGATGTTTCTTTTGGCATAAAATAATCCTATTTCAAAGAACAAAGAAGCAATCTTTACTGCTGATTCTTTTGTTTTATAATATTGCTCTTTTTCCATCTCACTTTTAAACATTGATTTACTAGTAAAATAAGCAAAAATCCATCCACCAATAGCCGAAATTATTCCAATTGCGATAGGTAAAATTAATTGTAAATAATCGTAAAGCGTTTTTTGATTTGCAAGTTGATTGCGAAGATATTCTATATATATTTCAGTTGGTATCATAGTATTAATATTATAATATTCTCTTATTTTTGTCAACTGTTTACAAAACAGACTAATAATATAGCTCAACTGTCTACTACAAAAAATAGCCGCATAACACACAATTTATATTTTGCTTAACACCTTATTAACGTATTGGAAGTGGCTGCAGTGATTCTATAGATCAAGTATTGAGATAAGCAATAGAGAATGTTATTCTCATACGATATGAAGCCCTTGTCACGACTCATTGCAATTATTTTATGGTGGATTGTTACCTCAATAGAATATAGAAATACAAAAAAAGGAGCTAAAACCATGAAAATTGCATAATATGGGTTTATAATATGATATAGACGAATAAAATATGTCAGTGGCGACACAAACACCGCAAAAGGAGCTTTTATGAGTGATAGTTCAAATGTCCATTGGGAGTATACTGTACTTTCAGTGAGAGGGAATATTGCATATGAAGAATATACAGAAGATTTTATTAAAAGAGCGAACATATTAGGACAGGAAGGTTGGGAATTAATAATTTCATTTGACCTTACCCATTATATTTTTAAACGCAGGTTGCCATAAAGATAGAATTCCAAGTTTTGCGCTATCCTTAGCGTAAAACAAGTCGTTCACAACCAGAACGTCATACTAAAACTAGTAAAACAGAGTCAAACAGGAGGAAAGAAATAGTTATGTGTCCCTATTACCAGTCGGAATACAAACAATGCATTTTTTTTGGTACATACCAGGAAGGGTATCAGAAAGAGCATTATTGTTTGTCCAGTGATGAGTGGAGGCATTGCGCAAACTATGATAACAGGAGTTTTGACGAAAAAGTATCAAAGCGTTTACGCCCAAACCCTGATTTATAATCCGCTGACAAAAACTAAAGGAGGCTCATTTTGAGCGACAATCCGACGAAAGCCAAAGAGCAGTTCGAGCTTGGGGCAAAGTACAATGCCGGAGAAGGCATGCCGAAAGACCTGGAAAAAGCGACGTACTGGTATACAAAAGCCGCCGAGCAAGGTTATGCGGAGGCGCAATTTCGGCTTGGGATTTGTTATTTTTACGGAGACGGAGTCCCGCAAGATTTAGAAAAGGCTAATTCTTGGTTTGCCAAAGCTGCAGAGCAGGGTTCCAGAGACGCGCAATGCATACTTGGGTTTAATTTTTCACAGGGGGCAGGTTTACCAATGGATATGGAAAAAGCTATTTACTGGTATACAAAAGCCGCCGAGCAAGGTCAGGTAGAGGCGCAGCGTTCAATTGCGTTTGAGTATTACCTCGGAAAAAATATACCATACGACTTGGAAAAAACACGGTACTGGTTTACTAAAGCCGCAGAACAGGGAGACGCTCAATCACAATGTGAACTTGGGGTATCTTATGAAGGTAATAATCCAGAGAAAGCTGAATACTGGCTTACTAAAGCCGCTGAGCAAGGCGAAGCCAGGGCACAGAGAAGGCTTGCCTGGCACTATGAGGACGGCAGCGCAGGTTTTCCAAAAGATTCTAAAAAAGCGAATTACTGGCAAGCTAAAGCTGATGAGCAGAAGTAATCCATGGACTACGAATTTACCACAATTCTTCAAAAACTAATTGCCGAACAGGGCAAAGAAATTTTACTAAATCATACGAAATTCAAAGCGCTTCTGGCTGACTATACCCGAAATGATTTTAAAAAGGAAAGCCGCCTGTTATTACAGGTACTTGATGCCGGAGTACAAAAGGCTATCGACAGTGCGGAGAATATCACGATTTGCAAAAAGCAGCAGATTAGGCTATTGCGGGAAGATTATTTTTTTGCGGAAGAAATAGCAAAGGATGTTGTAGATACTATAACTTTTGTTTTATTGGGGGATACCGCCGGGACTGAAACACCAAACGCAGGTATAGGGCGGGAACAGGCAAAAGATATTTTGAGCCTAAAAGCGCATGCAGGTGGCGTAGGAACAGTAGCATACAGCCCAAACGGGAAATACTTTGCGTCTGGTGGCGGTGACAAAACTATCAAGATATGGGAAGCGGCATTGGGTAAAAACGTACAGACTCTGGCAGGGCACAGAGATGCTGTATTATCAATTGCTTACAGCCCTGATGGGAAATTCCTTGCCTCAGGATCGAGCGACAATACCATCAAGATATGGGACGTAGCATCGGGTAAAAATATAAAGACTTTGGAAGGGCATACCGACGCTGTAAATATAGTGACATACAGTCCCAACGGTGAAGAACTTGCGTCAGGGTCTTTTGATATGACATTCAAAATATGGGATGCCACGTCCGGAAAAAATACAAAGACATTGGATGCGCATGGTATTATTATTCCCGCAATCGCTTATAGCCCTAACGGGAAATGCCTTGCAACTGGGGGAGGAGATAATACTATCAAGATTTGGGATGCGGCTTCGGGAAAAAACGTACAATCCATTAAAGGGGATATCAATGATATTACATCAATAGCATACAGCCCTGACGGTAAATACCTTGCGTCTGGGGATTATGACAATAAAATTATCATATGGGATGTTGTAACTGGAAAGAACATCCAAATATTAAATGGGCAAACTAAAAACAGGCTCCCGGTAACATACAGCCCTGACGGGAAAGAGCTTGCGTTCAGGTCTTGGGACGGTATCAGAATATGCGAGGCAGTTTCGGGAAAAATTATACAGACAGTGAAATATCATGCTGATTTTGTAGCGTACAGTCCTGACGGCAAATACCTGGTAGCAGGGAATACGAACGGCGAAAGTGTTAAGGTTTGGGATTTGGGAGTGTGAAAATATGTGTTATTTATTTCGGTACCGCATAACTAATAACCGTATCATTTTTTCCATGAACCTTATAGAAGGCACGGTGCATTGCTAATATTCCAATAAAGGCACTTGGGCCATAAAAACAATTTAACTTTAACCTAAGCTTTTCTTGATTTTCTGTATAATCTCTACGATAATAATTTACTATATCATCTTGGGCATCCGCTTTTTGAAGCAACCATATTTCCCCGGAAGTGAATTTTTCTAAGCATTTGTTGAGAAATTCATGGCAACTTTTTTTGCTAAATGTACTTAGTCGATAAACAGCACGACTCCCCCAGTTTTTTGAGACATTAGAACCTGCATACTTCAAATAATATGAACGCTCACTTCCAGGTAGATTTGAAAATTCATCTATTGAAACAAGGCCAGTTTCTAGTTCTATTCCAGTTGGAAGCAGCGGCACTGAATAATTTATAATACTTCTGATTTCGTTGGAAAATAATTCTCTTGTCTTTGACCAGAAAGGCAATACTAATGTTGCTTTCTGCGAAAATAAAACATGCGGGGGCAAATCGTAAAAAACATCAATCCCTATATTTGGTAACCGATTTAAGAAATTAATTTCATTGCACATTCCCCAAAAAAAATGATTTCTAACAAAATTACAATTATCTGGGCGTATTCCTTTATCGATATTTGCATATTTGACTTCTGGTCTTGTTTTTTCTATAAAATACCTCATTCCCGGTTGTGCTGACGCATCATCTAATAAATGATGTACAATGGGTGGGCGGCCCAAATAATTTGACAATTGATTCGTAAAAAGTTTAGCAGGTGATTCATCAACTGTAATAGTACCACTTATTAAAGCATATTCAAATGCTAATTGAAGTTCTCCCCATAACGAACCGGGGCATTGTATTTCCATTATTTTCCCAAATGAAGATTCATCTGTTCTAAAAAATACTGGTAAGCTGAAATGCCGGTCTAGAAGTGAGCGATGATATTCCAAGGAAATATTGTATGGTGTTTCATTTAACAGCCAATTTCTAATACATGGATCGGTGTTTGTTGCCAGACTGTCTCTAAATAGAGCTAAAGACACTCGCATAAATTCTTGTATTATTTCACGCCGTGAAATAGCCCCTTCCCAGTCATCGGAACTGATATAATAGGGGGTTTTCCCAAGCAGCAGAGTAAATCCTGTGCTGTATCTAGGCGCGGAATCTATTTGGTCATCTGCCCATTCGTATACATTCATTTTTTATCTACTTTATCGTTCGTTTTCAATAATTCATCTAACTCATCTTTTGTAAATTGCTCTTCTCCTATAGCATTGTTTATATTTTTCCAATATTTGCTTTCTAATCTTTTTGGTCTTCCGTCGTACAGTATATATCCACAATATCCGCTATATCCTTCTTTTATTTTTCCATCATCTTCTGATGATTCTCTTATTTCCTCCCACATTTTTTTATAGTAAGAGGCAAAAAGTTCTGCAAGTACTTGGCTTTTTATATATATTGGAGAGTCAGAATCTATATTATCTTTAGTACTTAGATTTTTCGGATCCATAAGTATAACTTCATCATCTATTACTTGTACATTAATAACTTTTGGCAGTTTTCCTTCATTATAATCTATGTACAAATACGCTAAATGGAAATTAGAAAGATTTTTACCCGTAGCCTTATCCACTAAGTCCTTACAATATTTAAATTTTTCTTTCGTATGAATCGTAACAATTTTATATGCTTTAACAGTCTGATTTTTATAAAAAAATTCCATCTCGTACTTAAAATACTTTTCTTCTTCATTTTGTTCACTATTCATTATATGTCCCGACATTTTTGAAAAATTCGTCAGGTAAATTGTTTCAGAAGAGTTTTTGATCTTTTCTCTTGCCTTTATCAAGTGACCATAGATACCATTAGGTAATGTATGTGATCTAATAACCAGATTTATTTCCTCGTTCATTCCTGGGCAGGTATCAATGATACCTTTCCAATTACATAAACTATTTTGTAGCTGAGTAGTCATTGTGCAAAGTTCAGTAGTCAGTTCTTTGTTATTATTATCAACATTAATTAAGTTATCTTTTAGCTGAGTAGCTAATCTATAAAGATCATTGGTCAATTCTTGTCTATTATATTTTACTAAAATAATCAAGCAAAAAATCGGTAATACAATAATTAAGGTTACTAACAAAACAGAAACTGTCATAATAAAAATGTGCTCATTTGATAACGCTTCGATATTAAATTTCTTTAAAACTATTGGTGCAAGAGAAGGTACAAAAAAAGAGGTAATAACAGAAAGTAAAACTAATACCAAGGAATTAGGCTCTTTAGCTCTTAATACAATATTTTTTAGTTTGCCCCACATTTTATTATTCCCTTTGAGTTTAATACCCCGCCCATTTAAAGCATAAAGCTGGTTATAAGAGATTTGTTCCCCATAAATGCAAAAATTTCAAGAACAAATCTTAAATACCCCGCTACTCTGCAGCGAAGATTTTTTTTATCTTTTCCATTATCAATTTCGGCCTCACTCATAAAATACCTCCTATAAAATTTAAAAGCATCTTAATTCAATAAAAATGCTTATTCGGCCTATGCTTCCAACAGTCACTCTCCTTTTAACGGTAATATCTTACCATATACCAATCCCATAAAAAATCAGATAATGTTCTGTACACTTTATAGCCCTCGCCCATAAGCGTCAATACATCGTCTCAATGAATATATCTCCTACCTTTTGATATAAGAAACCTCATTCACGAAAACTGGTACTGTATCTTTGACCATTTCGCCTTATCCTTTCAACACGATATTCCAAAACATTAATTCACCTTGCCGCAGGATTTGCATTTTTTGGTGAATAAACCGCTGAGTTTACCGCCGCAATATTTGCATATGCCCTTCCATTTACATACTAAATCTTCAGGAACAGGGCCAATATCCCGCCAGGTTCCGGTGTTGCATTCACCAGAAGCATTATACCCAACAGCCATCACCGTGCCATCTGCTTTCAAGCCATCTGTATGACTTCCACCAGCAGCAATCGCAACAATGTCCCGCCAGCTCCCGGTATTACATTGGCCTTCATCATTTCTCCCAACAGCTACCACCGTGCCATCTGCTTTCAAGCCAACTGTATGACCTCCACCAGCAGCAATCGCGACAATGCCCCGCCAGCTCCCGGTATTACGCTGACCATCTTTATTATACCCAACAGCCACCACCGTGCCATCTGCTTTCAAGCCAACTGTATGACCTCCACCAGCAGCAATCGCGACAATGTCCCGCCAGCTCCCGGTATTGCATTGACCACAACCATTATCCCCAACCGTGACCACCGTGCCGTCTGCTTTCAAGCCGACAGATCGGA